>FLNZ01000043.1_pt1 | contig 22151 bp, 19 predicted proteins | sample 1140391 | NCBI WGS metagenome assembly FLNZ01 (sample SAMEA3878171, study PRJEB12797) | bioreactor metagenome | biome: Moose rumen | place: Sweden | collected 2011-10
CTGTTCATGAACACGGTACAGCGGGAACCGAGCTGCGAGGGGCTCTTTGCGTTGAACGCGAGTTCTGCAATCTTTTCCATCGGGATTCCGAGGCTGCGGGCATAGGTTTCGATAAAGGAACCGCAACCCGAGGAGCAGGCCTCGTTCAAAATGATGCCGGTGACGACGCCGTCCTGCACGGAGATGGCCTTCATGTCCTGGCCGCCGATGTCGAGGATGAAGCTTACGTCGGGGCACAGGCGCTGGGCGGCGTTCGCGTGCGCGACCGTTTCCACGGTATGGTAGTCGGCATGGACGGCCTTTGCGAAGAGCTGTTCGCCGTAGCCGGTGGTGCCCACGCCCAGAATGTTGAGCTTGCAGCCGTATTCCTCGTAGCGGTCGGCGAGCTCGTTCATGGCGCGCTTCAAGACGGCGAGCGGTTCGCCGTCGTTGCTTGCGTAGAACCCGTCAATCACGTTGTCCTGCTCGTCCAGGAGCACGAACTTCGTGGTGGTGGAACCCGCGTCGATACCGAGGTAGGCGTTGATGGTCGAACCCGAGGCCGGCTGCGGGTAGTGGTTGTCGGCCATCTTGTGTTCCTCGAGGAACATCTTGTATTCGGCTTCGTTCTTGAAGAAGAGGTCGGCGGCGGCCTTCGCCTTGTTTTCGGCCTGGCGGACTTCGTTGAAGTGCACCAGGGCGTCGAGCGAGCCTTCCATGCGGTAATGGCATTCCTGGCCCGCGAACATGGAGCCGAGCGAGAGGGCTGCACCCATGGCGACGAGCACTTCGGAGTGTTCCGGCACGATTGCCTGCTCGTCGTTAATACCGAGGCGTTCCTTGAACGCGCGTACGAGCGTCGGGTTGAACGTGAGCGGGCCGCCCTCGAAAATCACGGGCGGCTTGATTTCCATGCCCTGGGCGAGACCACCGATGGTCTGCTTCGCGATGGCGTGGAAGCTCGAAAGGGCGATGTCTTCCTTGGCGATGCCGTTGTTGAGCATCGGCTGGATGTCCGTCTTCGCGAACACGCCGCAACGGCCCGAAATCTCGTAGACCTTCTGGCCGCGCTTGGCAAAACCTTCGAAGGCCTCCGTCTTGATGCGGAGGAGTTCGGCCACCTGGTCGATAAATGCGCCGGTACCGCCCGCACACACGCCGTTCATGCGCATGTCGCTTGCGATGAGCTTGCCGGTTGTCTTGTCCTTTTCGAAGAATACAACCTTCGCGTCCTGGCCGCCGAGTTCGATGGCTACGCGCGATTCGGGGTAGGTGGCACGCACGGCGAGGGCGTTTGCTACCACTTCTTGTACAAAGAAGGCGTGCGTGGCGTCGGCGAAGGGCTGGCCGCCGCTACCGCAGAAGGCCACCCTGAAATTCTTGTCCGGGAAGAGCCCGTGGGCCTCCCGCAGCACCTCGTAGACCTTTTTCGCCTGCATGGCGTTGTGGCGCTGGTATGTGTAATGCAAAAGTTTGTTGGTCTCGGGATCGACGACCGCAATCTTCACGGTGGTGGAACCTACGTCCACGCCGACCCACAAATCATTCTTCAAATTGCTCATAGTGGGCGTAAAGATAGAAAAATTGGGGTGGAGCTTATTGGCAAACGGAAACGTAAAATGCCCAAATTCGCAAAAAAAAGAGATTAAGGCATTTTTTTATTGACATCTGCACCGGCGATTGTTATTTTTTGACGAACAAACTAACAATCAGTTCATAAGGAGAACAAAATGAAAAAAATAGCCGTGCTCGCGATAGCGCTTGGCTTTTGCGGGCTTCTTTTTTTTATATTTCGCTCCGATGAACTACTTGGCACTAGATTATGGAGAACATCGCGTCGGGGTCGCTTTTGCCGACTCGGAACTGCGCATGGCTTTTTCTCGCGAGACAATCGACCAGAAAACGACGAACTTGTTTGTAAGGCTCGATGAACTCGTGAAGGTGAACAAAATCGATGCGTTCGTGGTGGGGATGCCGTATCACCCCGATGGCCGTAAGGACGGCAAGAACGTGGTGGTGGAGAAGTTCGTCGAGGACCTGAAACTCCGTTTTCCGGGACTTCCTGTATACACGCAGGACGAATCGTACTCCAGCGTGCAGGCCCAGGAAAAGACGTCTTACTTCAGCAAGAAGAAAAAGCAAAAAAATAAGGCGGTAATTGATCAATTAGCCGCCGCAATAATTCTCCAGAGATGGTTGGACGAGAACGGTTAGGTATCGCCCTTCTTGTTCTTTTGTGCCTGTTCCAGGTAGGCCATGAATTTCTTCTTGTCGGCCGCCTTCTGGATAGGGGAAAGCGTTTTTTCGTAATTCTTGAACAGTTCGGCCCAAAATTCAGACGGATCCTTGTAGAGAACCTTGAGTACGTTGTAGAGGTCAAAACTGATAGGGGTCTTCTCGCCCTTTTCCCACTTACCGATGGTAATGCGGGTAACACCAGAATGAAAACTTAGATATTCTTGAGTAAGGTTGAGTTCGTCTCTTCTGGCTTTAATAATCTTGGATAATTCTAGGTCAAAAGCCTTTTCTGCATCGTTCTTCAGTTTCATGGTATGACGATTTAAAAAAAAAAGGCAAGCCGTTGTGAAAACATAAGAGGTCGTGTTGTAATCATAAGTTGTCAAAATTATTTATTTCTGTGTACAGAAAATTACAAAAAATGTAAAACTCCTGCAACTCATTAGCGAAAAACGGCGTTTTCGGACGATAAAAAAAGTTTTATTCCGCTTTTTTTCTATTTTCCACCCCAAAAACAGGAGATTTTATGTCTATACAAGTGATGGTTAATGGTATTCCGGGCAATATGGGCTGTATTGTGGCTGAAACTTGCGTGGCCCGCGGCTTGGAACTTGTCCCGTATTCGTTGACGGGTGAGATTATCGTGGAAAACGAGGCCGAAGTGGCAGGGAAGACCATCCAGCTCTTGAAGCCCAGCAACCGCGAAGAACGCATTGGCGAAGTGCTTGCAAAGTACCCGAACGTCATTTGCATCGACTACACGCACCCGACGGCTGTAAACGACAACGCCGCATTCTACGTGAAGCACAAGATTCCCTTCGTGATGGGCACTACCGGCGGTGACCGCGAGGCGCTTGCAAAACTCGTGGCCGACGCGAACCACCCGAGCGTGATTGCCCCGAACATGGCCAAACAGATTGTCGCCTTCCAGATGATGATTGAATTTCTGGCGAAGGAATTCCCGACGGCGTTCAGCGGCTACAAGCTCTCCGTTGTGGAAAGCCACCAGAAGACGAAGGCCGACACGAGCGGTACGGCGAAGGCCGTTGTGGGAGATTTCCAGAAGATGGGATTCGATTTCTCCGTCGATGACATCGAGAAGGTCCGTAACGAGAAGGAACAGATGGAACGCATGCACGTGCCCGAGGAATATCTCGGCGGTCACGCCTTCCATACCTACAGCCTCGACAGCGCCGACGGTACGGTGCATTTCGAATTCCAGCACAACGTGTGCGGTCGCAAGATTTATGCCGAAGGCACCGTGGATGCCGTGAACTTCCTCGCCGAGCAGATTGCCGCCGGTACCGCCAAACCCTTCAACATGATGGACGTGCTGCGCTCCGGAAAGATGAGGTAAATGCGCTCGTATATCCTCCGACGCTTGCTGCTCATGGTCCCGACGCTCATCGGGATTTCGCTGGTGTGCTTTATTCTCATCCAGCTTTTGCCGGGCGGCCCTGTGGAGGAAATGATTTCGCGTGCGCAGCAGGCTGCCGCCATGAAGGGCGGGGTTGATGCCTCCAAGGCCTTGTCGCCCGACCAGATAGCACAAATCCAGGCGTACTTCGGTTTTGACCAGCCCGCCTGGAAGCGCTACTTGACCTGGCTCTGGAACGTTCTGCACCTGGACCTGGGCTCGAGCTACACTTACGGCCTCCCGGTATGGGATGTCATCGTGAGCCGTTTCCCGATATCGCTCTTCTTCGGGATAACCTCTTTCTTCTTGAGTTACCTTGTATGTATTCCCCTCGGGCTCTGGAAGGCGGTGCACCACGGGAGCAAACTTGACTCCCTCAGTTCGGGCGTAATTTTCTCGGGCTACGTGATGCCGGGATATGCACTCGGTATCCTCCTGATTATCTTCCTTGCGGGCGGGTCGTACCTTGATATTTTCCCGCTGGGGGGGCTCACGAGCGACGACTTCGAGGACTTCACTTTCTTCGGGAAGATTGCGGACCTCGGGCACCACTTGATTCTTCCGATTTTCTGCTACATGATCAGCGAGTTCGCATTCCTGACCTTCCTCATGAAGAATTCCGCGCTCGAGGAACTGGGCAAGGACTACATGCGCACCGCTCTCGCGAAGGGAATGAGCTTCAACCAAGCGCTCGTGCGCCACGCGCTCCGTAACGCGCTTATCCCGATAGCCACCCGCCTTTCCGAAATCTGCACGCTTATGTTCGCGGGCGCTCTCCTTATCGAGAAGGTCTTCGATATCGACGGCATGGGCCTCCTGTACTACAATTCCATGGTCAACCGCGACTACAACGTGGTTATGGGTATTATCTTCCTGAGCAGCCTCATGGCGATGGTGGGGCGCCTCTTCAGCGATATCCTCTACACGCTCGTGGACCCGAGAATCAAGTTTTCGTAAGGAGGGGAAGGGAAATGAAAAAGATTGCAGGCGGTGTCTTTTTTCTTTTGTTGCTGTCTCTTGCGTTCTTGCAGGTGGGGTGTCCGACGCCGTATGGATACTGTGGTCTTTCAATAAGCGTAGATAATCCTCTGGACGTGGATTCTTTTGTCGTTGAGATTATGGCGGACGATTCTGTTATCGCCTCGATGGATCCTTTTGAAACGACTTATGAACATTACAAGATATGGGATGATAATTACGACGGGAAAAAATCAAGAACCATGTTTTATTTTGATGGCTTTGAAGGACCTGCGTGGGAGAACACAAAAACGCGTGAGTATAAGGTGTCTGTCAAGGTCATGTGTGGAGATGAATGGTTCCCGTATGCAGAATACAGTGCGTCCGTTTCTCGGGGGCGTGATGTTTCTATTCACTTTTTCCATGAAGATTTTGGTGAGCAATTGCCTATACTCAATACGAAATGTGGTGCACGGGGCTATTATCGTTTTATTTTCAATGATTATTCGGGCTGCGATGATGGCTGGACTAATCCTTCTGTGGGCGATTTTGGCAATAATCCAGAAAAATAAAGTTTTGAGTTAACTATATTACAGAATATGAGTAACGAATCCTTGCAAATTTCTCCTGTTATCAAAGACTATCTGCTTTCTCGCGGCTATTCCGAGAATTTTACCGTTTCCTCGATTGCGGGGGCGGGCTCGGGCCGCCAGTATTTCCGCATTTCTGAAGGTTCCAAGTCGTGCGTTTTGCAGGTCTGTGCCGAAGTGAATGATGACTTTAGGCATTTTGTGGATTATTCCAAGACCTTCCGCGATTTTGGCCTGCCGGTGACGCGTATCTACTGCGTGGATGAAAGCTCGTGCCAGGTGCTGCAGGAGGACTTGGGCAAGCGTAACCTGCTGGACGAGGTTTCTCCGGTGAGCCCGGGTGTGCGTTCGGGCAACGAGCGCATTATCTACCCGACGGTCATCGACGCCCTTGTGAAGTGGCAGGAGGCGAGCCAGCCGATTTTCAGCAGCCATACCGAACTCTGGATCCGTCGCTTTGACTTTGCCGCGCTCAAGTGGGAGACGGACTACTTTACCGAGAATTACCTGAAGGCCCATTGCGGTATCAAGGAAATCCCGCAGAGCGTGATGAACTTCTACTCGCTGTTGGCGGTTTCTGTGGATGCACAGCCCAAGGTGCTGATGCACCGCGACTTCCAGAGCCAGAACATCATGGTGCGCCCGAATTCCGAGATTGCCTTCGTGGACTTCCAGGGGGCACGTCGCGGGTCGGCATTCTACGATATCGCGAGCCTCCTGTGGGACCCGTACGTTTGCCTCCCTGTGCCGATGGTGAAGGATTTCTTCGAGTACTGGCGCATGCAGAACAAGCGCGTGCAGGCCTACACGAAGGACGATGCATGGGAGAGTTTTATCCATGCGAGCCTCCAGCGCGTGATGCAGGCACTGGGCGCCTACTGCTTCCTGAGCAAGGTGAAAGGAATCAAGAAGTTCGAGCAGTACATTGAGCCGGGCAAGAAGCAGTTGCTCGCGCTCTTCGAAGAATTCAAGGTTATCGCGAAGGCGACTGAACCCGACGCAATCGAATTCATCAAGAAAACCCTGGTGTAGATGGTCCCTGACTACACGAAATTGTGCAATGCTCCGACGCCTTTTTCGAAGGCGCTCGGGCTTGCCTACGATGCACTTGTTCATTCGGCGAGTTTCGATGCGATGTCGGCATGGAACAGCCTTTCGGAACGCGTGAAGCAGGGAATCTATATGGGTGATGGCCTGTTGTTGCCACACACGCGCATTGCGGGGCTAGAGCGCCCGCTGATGGCTTTCTGCGTGTGCCCCGCAGGCTTTACCGGGATAGAAATCCGCGGTGGAGAGAAGGCGCAGTTCATGTGCGTGTTGCTTTCGCCTGCGGAATCGGCGATGGCGCATACCCAGGCGATTGCGGGTGTCGCGAAGCTCATTCTGGACCCGGAATGGAAGGCTCGTGCGCTTGCCGCCCCCGACGATGCGGGCGTAAAGGCGCTTTTTTAGTTTGTTTGTCGCGGGGTTACCACTGCAACGTGCCGGTAGCGTAGGCGCGGAAACCTTCGTAGTCCCCGAAGAAGCGCGTGTAGCCGGCGCGGAAATCCATCCAGTCCCAGGGAGAGACGCTTAGACGTGCGCCGAATTCTTGATAACGCAGGGTAGAGGCGTCCGCGAGGAATTTTTTGTCCGTCGCGTCTTCGGGACCGTGGATGTCGGTTAGGTTCCCACCGAAAGCGGTATCCTTCGCGACCATGCCCGCAAGGAACGTCGCCTTGATGAACTTGTATGTAGCGGAGAGTTCGGTGTGCAGTTCCTGGCTGTTGGGGCCAAGTTCACTCCCGAGACTCTGCGCGTAGTTTGCATACGTGTAGCCGCCGCCCTTGTGGTGCGTGTACACCCACGGCTCGATGCGCGTGTATTCCGTGAAGAAATCCAGCTGGACGGGACCCGCGTAGATGCTGTCGCGGGCGATGCCTACGGTTGTTGCCCACTTGTTGCCCCACCAGCTGTCATCGAACATGCTCGTGGGCGTCTTCATGTCGTCCCACAGGAGTTCGCCGTAGAATTCCCAGTGTCTTATCGTCTTTACGCTCAGGTTGAACGCGAGCGAGATGTTGTCCTGGTCGCCCTGGATGTGTTCCTGGAAATTGTAGAGGATGAACGGGAGCACGTACGCCCACTCGAATTCGCGCCCTGTGCTATCGGCGTCGTGGTTCGGGTTCGTGCCCGCGGGTTCGGTTGTCGTCCCGTACAGCGATGTCTCGGATAGCCCGAGGGTAATGCGCGCCGGTAGCCTGATGTTGAGGTCGTGGAAATGGAAGTACTTGCCCGCGTTCTTCTTTTCGAAAAGCTTTGCGGCGTATTGCGTGTACGTGACCGGCCCGATTTCGAAGCGGTAACCGAAGTAGGGGAACGGGGCGGGCTCGCTTATGCGGGCCGAGGAATCTTGCCACGGACGGTAGTTGTTTCTTTCGCCGCGGAGAATCACGTGGTTGTAGCGTGCCGGCCCGTATTCGATGAAGTCAAAACCGGCGAGTAGCGTGAGCGGCTTGAGCCTGTAGTCAATGCTTGCCGCGAACTGGTCCCAGGTGCGCTTGTTTTCGCTTTGCTTGTTGTAGGGGTAACCTTCGCTCGGGTTGTAGAAATGGTCGGCGATTTCCCTGTTCGTGTAGTCGGTGAATATCCTTGCCCTCGCGCGGAAGTTGAGTGCGGGGGTAAAGTGCCCGTCGAGGAACAGCCGCACCGACATGGAGTTGTCGTAGTGCGTGGGGGCGTTGTCGAGGTTCGTGATGACTGCGGAATCGACGAGCTGCCCGCGGATGTTCACGAGGAAATCGCGTGCCGAGTCCTGGAAGGCTATGTGCGTTACCTTGGGGTCGCCCGGATTTGCCGCATGGGCAAGACTGGCGATCGCAAGTGTGACTAGTGCGAGTCTTAAAAGTTTTACCATAGGACAGCCCTCATGAGGGTAACGTGATGCTTGATGTATGCGCGGGCCTGCTTTCCGTTGGAACCGAAACAGCGGGGAAGGCTTGCTGCGATGCGGACAAGGCTTCGACAGAAGCGGAACGATTTCGATAGCAGAAATCCGCGGAATCCGAAATGCTTCTTGAATATGTATTGCTGGGCGCGGTCATGCTGTAACGCCCGTTTTAGATTGCCTTCGGAAGATCCTCCGCCGAGATGCGTTAACGAGACCTGGTTACAGATGAAGAACTGTGCACCCATTTTGCGTGCTCGCAGGGCAAGGTCCGCATCTTCGTAGTACATGAATATTTTCTCGTCAAAAAATCCGCCATCTTTACTGAGAGCGTCATAGAGCGCCCTGCTGAGCATCCAGCAGACCGCGCTTGCCCAATGCGTTTCAGCATAGTTGCCTTTGTATGTAGGCTTGCCCTGCAAGATCCTTGCCGCCTGCGCTTCGTTGCGGAAGGCGTTTGTGAAGAAGGCGATACTCCCGATTCCTTCGGGACCGAGGCCCGCAAAATAGTTGGGCTGTTCGCTTCCGTCGGGATTTTGGACTTGTGGAACGACAACGGCGTACTCGCAGGTTTTTATTTGCTGGTCGAGTGCGTTTCGCAGTTGCGGAATCATTTGGCTGTCGAATCGCGTGTCGTTGTTCAAGAGGCAGATGGCGTCGAAGTCTTCTCCGTCGCGAATGAGCGTACGGATGGCAAAGTTGTTGGCCCTGCCGAACCCGAGGTTGCCTTCGCATGGGTATAGATGGACTGAGGGGAAATTTTTTCTGATATTTTCTTGAGTCCCGTCTGTGCTGGCGTTATCTGCTACGGCGACAACATAATTTTTGTTGTCTGCCAACTGTGCGGAAAGGTCTTGCAGACAGTTCTGCGTCATTTCCCAGCCGTTGTAGGTGACGAGGATGATGGCGGTTCTCATTTCCCGGCCTCGTTGCTAGAAGGAACCTGCTGCTCGAATGCCTGTAGCAGCAATCGGGCTGATTTTTCCCACTGGTACTGATCCAGAATCTCGATGCGCTCTTTTTCCTTGTCTATAGGAATCTTAAATTCGCCTTTGTTTAGGAAGGACTCGATGGCATCGGCAATGGAATCAGGATCATGTGCATCAAAATAGATTCCACACCCTTTTGCGATGCTTTCCATGACGGAATCTTTTGATGTGAGTACGGGGGTACGGCACTTAAGGGCTTCTAGAACAGGCAAGCCGAACCCTTCATAGAAAGAGGGGAATATGACTGCTGCGCTTGTTGAATAAAGTTCCTGCAGTTTCTCGTCGCTGACAAATCCGAGGTGGTGAATGTCGCTTGCGATGCTGGAGTTCTGGATGAGGTTGTTTTCGTTGCTGTTGTTCCAGCCTTTGGGACCCGTGAGATATAGGGGGACATGGATTCCCTTGTCTGCTAATTTTTCCAAGGCTGCAATTAGGTTCTTCAGGTTCTTGCGGGGCTCGAGACTGCCGACAAAAAGGAACTGCTTCAGTCTTTTTGCGGGTGGCGGTGGGAGCGTGTTGTTAATGCCGCATGCGATGACCTTGACTTTTTCCATCGGGAAATCTGGCAGGAAGTGATGGAGTTCCTGCCGGGTAAAGTCCGAGTCGACTGCGATGAAATCCGCGCACCGGATTGATTTTTCACCTATGTGGGTGTTGATCCAGCGTACTGAGCGACGCATGGTTTCGGGATATCGACGATAAACGAAATCATGTACGGTCAGAACTTTCTTGCATCTGGTCTTCCGCAGGGGAATCGTCTGTTCTGGGCCCCAAAAAAGGTCGATGCTGTTTTCGTCCAGCAATTGCGGTAGTACCTTCTGCTGCCAAACGATTCCCGGTAGTTTCTTGAAGAACCTGTTACCAGGATTCGGGCACGCCTTGAAACGGTGGTTCGTAAGAGGATAGTTTATGGGTTGCGGCGAAAAGAGGAAATATTCGTTCTTCGTGTCGATTTCCTGGAGCGCATTGAGCAACTGGATAAGATAGCGACCGATGCCGCTATTGTTGTAGCGCAAGCACTTTATGTCTATCCCGATACGCATTAGTCTTTACCAAAAAGTTTGTGGGCGAGGGGGAGCCCTATTGCTGAAAACAGGACTCGCTTCATTGTCTTGAAAGGGCTGTCTTTCAGGAATAGCTCCTTGCGGTGCCTGAATAACCAGGGAAGTTTCGAGAGTACGAGAGATTTCTGTAGGCGTGCTCTGGAAAGTTCCGTCAATTCGTTTGCGAATAAGATTTCGGCTTCGGTCAGGCTTAGCCGTTTCTTGTTGCTAAGCAGAGTTTCTATCCAGCTTATCCGCTCTTCTATCGTTTGGCGCATAGACTGGTCTGCGACACCTCCGACGGCATTTCCGCCGTGAATGCGGTATTGGATGACTGGCGTGTCGGTTGCCGCAATTCCGCCTTTTTTATCGGCGATGATGGCAATCCAGCGGTCATGAACCGTGACACCTTCGGGTATAGGGAGTACAGCATCTAGAAGGGATGCCTTAAAAAGCGACATGCAGCCGGTCACGTTATTGATGCCGGCGATTTGATGCTCGATAGAAATGTGCTTCTCGATTTTGGAGAATTCTTGCCAGGAATCGGCTATTTTATTTCCATCTCCGTCGATAACTTCCGCATCGCCAAAGACGAGCGAGGTCTTGGTCGATTCAATCGTTTTTTCCAGGATTTCGATTTTTTGCGGGAGCCAGACATCGTCCTGGTCTGCGAGTGCAATCAGATCGTCTTCGGTAATAATCTTTTGGGCAAGGGAGAGCGCGTGCGAGAATGCGGCACGGTGCCCCGTATTTTGCGGGAGTGATTCGATCTGTAGGGGGAGAACATTCCTGTATTTTTGGAGAATTTCGCAGGTCGAATCTTTTGAACCGTCATCGACCGCGATAATGACATCTGCCGGCCTGCTTTGCGCCACGAGTGAATCGAGCATCTTCGAAAGATACTTCTCGCCGTTATAGGTCGCAAGGACTATGCAGATTCTAGCCATAATCCGAATATAGCAATCTTTGTTATTTGGGCTTATGCAATGCGGTTATTTTTTTTATTTTTATCGATATATGCGCGGCAAGCCTAAAATAGTGTTTATTTGCGACAAAAACGAGCGCACGAGTTTTGGCCGTCTGACCATGAACTTGCTTGACGCCGTGCACGATTCGTTCGAAACGCATGTTCTCTGGCTTAAGACACCGAAGTTTTTCGCAGGCGAGGCGGCAAGGATGTCTGCCTCGGAGTCGGTCGCGGATGCCCGTGGCTTCACGGTGCACGAAATTTGGACGAAGTCGCTCTATACGGGATTTTTCGCCTTCCGGGCGCCATTGAAAAAGGCATTGCGAGAGATTGCTCCGGATATCGTGTTCTTTATTCGCCCCGAGCTCGGGTTCCTTGTGCCGGTAGCTAAGTCCGCATGCCCTTCGGCCCGCGAGGTAATGTTCGTGCACGATACGTTCGCCGAGACGCTTTACCCGCACAGCATAAAGTTCAAGCTTTTGAACATGTTCTTTGTACGCGGGACGCTCTGCGCGGACGGCTACGTTTACAATTCGAATTGGACGCGGGGCGAGGCGGCCAAGTATTTTGGCAAGAAGATGGCCGATGCGCCGGGGAAGGTGATTGGCTGCCCGATCGATTCAGCGTTGTTCAAGGCCCCGGATTCACCCGCGTCTGCGAAAGAACGTGCCGTGTTCCGCCGTAAGAACGGTATGCGTAATTTTCAGGGTATGTGCCTGAATGTGAGCCTGGACGAGCCGCGCAAGAATATCGATACGTATTTCGAGATGGCGCGACTCCGGCCCGATGTAGCATTTGTGCGCGTGGGCAAGTTCTCGGAGCGCTTGCGCGCGATAGTGAACGAGAAGAATCTTTACAACGTGTTCCACTTCAATGAATTCAGCGCGCAGGAATTGCGGGAATTCTACCGCCATGCCGACCTGATGGTTTACCCGAGCTTTCTGGAAGGCTTCGGGCTTCCGCCTATCGAGGCGATAGCTTGCGGCACACCGGCGGTGTGCGCAAGGGCGTCGGCGGTCGCTGAAAACTTGGACGGAGTGTGCCCGCTGATAACGCCCGCCGACGATGCGGAAGCCTATGCCCGCGTGTTGGACCGCGTACTTGCGGGCGAGAATGTCGTTAATGAAGATGCCGTCCGCAAGCTTCTGGATTACTGCTCCATGAAGGGCTTTGCGGAGCGTGTGCTCGAGTTCCTGGAAACTCTGGGTTTATAGGGTGCGCTTTGAATCGCGCCTAGTACAGCTCCGCGATATCTTGCTTATTGAACTTGCTTAGAAGCGTCGCCTTGTCGCGCTTCTCGAAAAGTTCCTTGCGTTTTTTCCATATAAAGTAAAACGCCTTCGGGTCCCTTGCAAGGAAGCGGATGTTCTGCGGAATCCCGAATGACTTCACGAGCGCGTAGGCGAGGTCGTTTTTCGCCTGCAGTTCTGCTTGCGGTTTCTCGGAGTTTTTGTCAGGGGTGCTTGCATCCTGCGTGTTTGCAACCAGGTACGGCACGGAGAACATCTTCCCGCCGGCATGGAGCATGCGGAACGCATAGTCCGCCAGCTGGACGCTCGGGGCTAGCGCGTCGTCGAGCCTGCCGGTGCGTTGCACTATCCTGCGCGAGAATGCGGCAATATACGGGTGCGGGGCTGCGACAAACCGCATTTTGGCGTTCTCGCAAAGCATGGAGAGTCCGGCCATCTTGTTGAGCGCGTAGCCCGAAAGGAACTTGCCCGATTGCACGTCGTGGATTCTCGGTGCAAACGCGTCGACCATCGGGTAGCCCGCGATGCATTCGGCGAGGTCGTTCAGGAACTGCCTGTCAATCGCAATGGACCTGTGCACGAAAACGAGCCATTCCGCCTCGCTATTTTCGACATTCGAGTTCAGGTCGTTGCCGTAGAACCAACCGAGCGCCTTGTCGGTGAAAGGCGGCGTGAATGGTTCCGGACTATTTGCGGAATCATTTCCACCCCATACGAGAACGTCGAATTGGCGCATTAAAGACCTACGCGGAGCCCGATGCGGTGTTCAAACCCGAGCCCCTGTGCGAGGTACGAGAATGCGTAGTCTAACGAGAACAGCTTGCTGTTGTAACCGAGGCCTGCGCTCAGCATGCGCGCGGTTTGTGCTTCGTCAGGGCGGCTATCGGCAGAAATGAGCTGCTTCATGTCGCGTGTAATGTCGAGCCAAGCGCGTGTGAAGCCTGCGCGGATATAGAAACTCTGCCCGAGGGCGTATTCACCGGCCAGGTTCAGTTTTGGCTCTGCGTAGCGCGGGAAGTCACTTTCGGCCATGAGTGTGAGTCTTGGGACGATAACCGGCCTGTAGTATGCCGAGATGCCGAATGTTTGCGACATCGGGTAGAACGTGTCCTCGCCATCGTCGACGTAGTCGCGCAACAGGCTTCCGAAGTCTCTTGCGATAAAGGCAAGCCCGAAGATTTTGCTCGAGGATTGCCACGAAATGCCCCAGTCGAAGGCTGCACCCCATGCAGTGCGGTCGGTTGCATCGTCGGCGAGGTGCTCGCTTGCGAACTTAGCCGTTACACCCACATGGATATGCTTCATCGGAAACGAAACGGTTGCCGTTGCCATCTGGCTTAGGGGGTTGTAGTCCTTGCCTGTTTCGTTGCCGTATTCGTCATAGCCGGTAAAGGTTCCGTAATCGAGCCAGTTGTACGAAATCTGGTAAAGGAACCACTTGTAACTCGACGTGTACGATATGGAACCCTGGTTTTCTGCCATGTCGCCCGTTTGCCAGTGAATTTCGGCGATGCGCTTTGTCCCTTCCGGTAGTCGCAGTGCGGCCGGGTTCAGCTGCACGATGGTCGGGTCTGTCGAGGGAAGTGCCGATGCCGCTTTTTCGAGGGCGGCGTTACGCGGACTGTCGAAGGTGCTCAGGAAAGAGAACACTTCTTCGCCCTGGTCGTTCTGCGAAAAGTATGCGTTTGCGTCCGTCGGGAGCAGCAGGCTCCAGAAGGCGAGAAGGGCAACTTTTCTCTTTAAATCCATGCGCTAAATTTACAAAAAAAACAAAAATGAGACCTGTAACCTTTACAAAAATGCGATTTTTTCGTATATTTGGCTTGCTCGGGCTATTAGCTCAGTTGGTAGAGCAACGCCCTTTTAAGGCGTGGGTCGAAGGTTCGAGCCCTTCATAGCTCAGTGAAAATCCGGTTCCGAATTCTCGGGATCGGATTTTTCTTTTTGATTCATGGTGTCGTGCGCGGAGTTCTTAGCGGCTCTCGTGCTTGCTCATGCAGTGCAGGCTGCCGCCTTCCTCGATTACGGTACGGCTGTCGATTCCTATCACGATTCGGTCGGGGAAAGCCTTCTCGAAGAACTTCTGCGCGACAGCATCGTTTTTGCACTTGTATTTCGGGTAAATTAACCCGCCGTTCACGAAAATGAAGTTCATGTAGCTTGCCGGGAGAATCTGCCCGTCGCTGAGCTTGCGCTGCGGCGGGAGCGGGAGAGTCTCAACGACGGCGTTCTTGGCGTAGAAGGCCTTGAGCCAGGTTTCGATGAGGTATTTTGCCTCGGAAAGTACCTGCGCGTTCTTCGATTTCATGCCCTTGTCCCAGGCGATGACGACCTTGTCCTTCGCGATGAAGCGGGCCACGTTGTCGATGTGGCCGTCGGTGTGGTCGCCGTTGAGGCCGTGGGGGAGAATCAGCAGGCTCTTGAGCCCGAGCATCTCGCATATTGCCTTGATGATTTTCGACATGTCTTCGGGCTTGTTGCGGTTCTTGCCCACGAGGCAGTCTAGTGTCGTGATGCCGAGCCCGTCTCCGTTCACCTCGATTGCGCCGCCTTCAAAAATAAACGGAACGCTTGCACCTTTGCCGTAGCCGGTGGCCTTCATGATTCTTGCCGGAATCTGGTTGTCGTTTTTCCACGGCGGGAACTTTGCGCCCCAGGCATTGAACTGCGTCTCGGAAACGATTGTTCTCTTGCCCTGCTTCACGAAGAACGGCCCGTAGTCGCGAATCCAGATGTCGTCGGTATTGATGTTCAAAAGCGTGACGGGGAAACCCGGGCTCTGGAGCATTTCCATTTCTGCGTCGGTAAGGAATTTCTTGCTTGGCACGAGAAGGTTCACCGGCTGGAAGTCGCTGATGGTGCGGATGAGGTCGATGTAGAACTTGCGGATTTTTACACCGCGTTCACCGTACCAGTTCTGCTCGTTGTGCGGGAAGCTGAGCCATGTGGCCTTCTGGTCTTCCCATTCGGCGGGATATCGGACTGCTTTTGTCATAGTTTTATTCTTCTATTTTTCGCACCAGATCTTGAGGATGTCGCCATAGAGGTCGATGCGGCGGTCGCGGAAGTGCGGCCACCAGCGGCGATTTTCTTCGGTTTCGGCGAGGTCGATTTCTACGGTAGAGACTCCGAGGAAATCGGGAGCGCATTTCTCGATGAAGTATCCGTCGGGAGCGGCAACGAAGCTGGTGCCCCAGAACGTAAGGTGTCCTTCGGTGCCTATACGGTTCGCGGCAACCACGAAGGTGCGGTTCGCAATCGCGTGCCCGCGCATGACGGTGGTCCAGCTGTCCTGCTGGCGCGGGTAGATTTCCTCGGGCTCGCTATCCATCCAGCCGATGGCGGTGGGGTAGATGAGTACGTCTGCGCCCTTGAGGCTCATGATGCGGGCGGCTTCCGGGAACCACTGGTCCCAGCAGATGAGCACGCCGAGCGTACCTGCAGATGTCTTGATGGGCTCGAAACCCGTATCACCCGGGATGAAGTAGTATTTCTCGTAGAAGGCGGGGTCGTCGGGAATGTGACTCTTGCGGTAGAGGCCGGCAATGCTGCCGTCACGCTCGAACACGAAGGCGGAATTGTGGTAGATGCCCCGGGCCCGCTTTTCGAAGAACGGGAACACCACGACCGCGTTCAGTTCCTTCGCGATGGACTGCCACTGGCCCACAATCGGGTGGTCCTTTTCGATAGCGAGGTCAAAGAAGTCCGCGTTTTCCTCGAAGGGGAAGTAGGGCGTGTGGAAGAGTTCCGGCAGAACCACCAGGTCGTAGCCCTTGCCCTTGAGGGCGCGGGCCTGTTCCACATACCAGGCGTTGTTGCTGTCGAAATCGCCTGTCCACTTGCCTTGCAGCGTCGCTATCTTGATCTTGCTCATATAGTCATCCCCGCGATTGTAGTTGTCATCCCGCGTTTTTGTCATCCTCGCGCAGGCGAGGATCTACTTACTTTTCGAAATATTCCTTCGCCTTGGCGACAACGTCTTCGACCTTGACCATGGAGAAATCTTTCTCGTTACGGAACTTCCATTCGACTTCACCATTCGCAAGGCCCTTCTTGCCGATGGCGATACGCACCGGAGAACCCCACAGGTCGGCGTCCTTGAACTTCACGCCCGGACGTTCGTCGCGGTCGTCTACGAGCACGTCGATGCCGGCAGCTTCCAATTCCTTCTCGAACTTTTCGGCGAGTTCCACGAGTTCGGCTTCCTTGCCAATCGGAACGATTTCCACCTGGAAGGGCGCGATGGACTTGGGCCAAATCGGTCCGAAGTCATCGTGGCTGTTTTCCACGACGGATGCCATCAGGCGGCCCACGCCGATGCCGTAGCAGCCCATGATGGCGGGAGCGGTGGTCTTTTCGGCAGTGAGGAACTTCGCGCCCATGGATTCAGAGAACTTGGTGCCCAGCTTGAAGATGTTGCCCATTTCGATACCGCGAGTCTCGGTGAGGAGTTCGCCGCAGCAGGGGCACTTGCAGACTTCGGATGCTTCGGCAATGTCCGCCACTTCGAACTTCGGGAAGTCGCGCTTCGGGTTGCAATGCTTGAAGTGGAAGCCTTCTTCGTTGGCACCCGTCACGAGGTCGAAGGAATCGGCAATGGCTTCGTCCACGATGATGCGGGTGTCGTGAGCGTTAATCGGGGACGCAAAGCCCGGAACCATGCCGCATGCCTTGATCAAGGAGTCTTCGGCGGGGTAAAGTTCCTTGGCCTTCAGGAGGTTGTGGAGCTTGATTTCGGAAACGTCGAGGTTGCCCGGAACAACGACCGTGATGAGCTTGCCTTCGAAGTCAAAGAACACGCACTTGGCGGTGGATTCGGCAGGGACGTTCAGGAACTTGGTGAGATCTTCGATGCTTGCGCAGTGCGGAGTTTCGACCTTTTCGAGAGCTGCATTTTCGTCGCCCTTGAACGGCACGCGCTGGAACTTGGCGATTTCGCGGTTGGCCTGGTAGCCGCACTTCTTACAAAGAATCAAGTAGTCTTCGCCGTTCGGAGTATCCAGCATGAATTCGTGAGCGACCTTACCGCCCATGATACCCGTATCGCTCTGCACCACCACCGGTTCAATGCCCACGCGACGGTAGATGCGGAGATAAGCGTCGTATTCTTCCTGGTAGTGACGGTCCAGGTCTTCCTGGCTGGTGTGGAAACTGTAGGCATCCTTCATCAGGAATTCGCGGACGCGGATGAGGCCGCCGCGGGCACGAGCTTCGTCACGGTACTTGGTCTTGAACTGGTAGAGCATCACCGGCAGCTGCTTGTAGCTGTTGAGCACGTAGCGCACCAGGTCGGTCATGGCCTCTTCGTGCGTCATGGCAAGCACCATGTTGTGGTTGTTGCGGTCCTTGAAGCGGAGCAGTTCTTCGCCAATGGCCTGGTAACGACCCGATTCGCTCCAGAGTTCAGCGGTCTGCACCACTGGCAGGTCCACTTCGATACCGCCAATCTTGTTCATTTCTTCGCGGATGATGTTCACGATCTTCTGGATCACGCGGAAACCCATCGGCATCATGGAGTAGATACCGGTAGAAACGGGCTTGATGTAGCCGCCGCGCATCAAAAAGATGTGGCTCGGCATGGTGGCATCGCTCGGCGTTTCGCGGAGCGTCACATAGAAGTACTTCGAGAGTTTCATTTTTAGTCCTTTTTGGCGGGCCTGCCGCCGTATAATTTCGGAGGTAAATGTAGAAATTTTACGATGTTGTCTCGCTATCTTCCACGGACTGTGGGCTCTTTTTGCGTTTTTTGAGTTTTTTCAGGAGTATCTTGACTTTTCGGAGAAAAGATTGTATATTAGTGTAAAAGCATCGGAAAACACGCACCGGCTGGTGATGCCGGACTGCTGGAAGGTTACCGATGTTTTTTCTTTTTTGGTCGTTAATGAGTATTTCCCGTTTTTTTAGAAAATTAATAGTGTCTTTGTATTTTGACGGATGAACGGGAGTTGCGTGAATGCCTTTGTTTGCATACCGAATTGATAGAACATTTGTTTTTACGAATTTTTCGCTTCCCGCGTAGCCGATTTCTTTATCAAATTGAACTAATTCTTCTTTTACAAATCCAGCCTTGCTAAAAACAACCAAGACTGTTCCGATAGATTGGTTTACAAGGCCATAAACATCAATGTCGGAATTGAAATATGCAGCACCGGCAAATCCTTTTTCTTTTGAACTTTTGTCGTAATTTTCAAATGTTTTTGTGCCCGTGATATGTTTTTTCTGACATTCAGAGTTGATACGCTTGGATGCTTTTTCTGTTAAAAACTTTGGCCATAGCACGTTAAGTTCATGATCGGTATATAGACCTCTAGCGCGGGCTCGTTCTATCCGGTTGTCTATTGCCATGAATTCTCCTATAAACAAAAAAAGAGCCGGCCGAATTTACATAAAAACCGATGAATTTCTCGCCATCGGGAATCACATAATAATCGGTCGGCTCTTCGGGCAGGTTCTCTGCCGTTGGCGCGATGGGAGAAATATACAAAAATGTATTTTAACTTGGAGTATGGGTATCCCCTCTAAAAAAGAGTGATTTTCCGCAAAAAAGGACAGAAATAGGCCGTTCTTTGTAAATTTTTTGTACTCAACAGTATTTTTTATGTTATTTTTTTGAGTGAAATAGAGTTTTTGCTCTTGTTCTCAAGGTGAAATCGGGAAAATTTCAACTTGTACGGGGACAAGGCGAACGCTCACGTAAATGCGTTTGTCAGACCGCTTTTTGCGGTTTGTTTTTGCGTGTTTCGGCAAACTGTATTTTTACAGTATTGTCGCCCGTTTGGGGCGTGGGTCGTTTGCGTTTATCGTACAAGGGCCCTTCCCGAGCCTCACTTTGATAAATGCAGCGATCTGCGCCTTTTTTTGTTTTTCAAATGGCATGGCTTGTTGCCGACAGGGGCAAACTCCATAGGTTTAAACAATGGAGGCTGTCATGGCTGCGGAAAAACATCTTTTCAATTCCTTCAAGATGCTCCTGACATTGATTACTGTAGCACTAAGCCTTTGTATGGTCGCCTGTTCGGGTGCCGATGGCAAGGATGGAATTGCTGGTGCCGACGGACGCGATGGTAGGGATGGGTTGGCCGGAACCAACGGCAAGGATGGTGCTCCGGGGGCCGACGGAAAGGATGCCGTAGTTAATATAGATTCACTAGCCAAAGTTCTTCGTGGTGAGGTTTCAAAGTCTATCTTGGATAGCCTTTATGCGGAACCTTACGTGGATACGGTTTATAGGAATCTTTTTGACAATGCGTTTGGCAAGGCCTGGATGGATTCGACCCGACAGGCGATTATCGACAGCCTTTACGCAGAATCCTATATGGATTCGGTCAATGGCGACCTTTTTGGAAAGGCCTTTGGTAAAGAATGGATGGACTCTGTTCGCCAGACTCTCATTGATAGTCTCTATGCTGAAACTTATGTGGATTCTGTCTATAGGAGTAGTTTTGACAGTGCTTTTAGCGAAGCGTGGCTTGATTCTGCTCGCCAGGCGTTGATTGATAGTCTCAAAGATGCGGACTATGATTCGCTTTATAACAAACTCTATGACAGCGTTTATAGCGATATTTACAGACAAAGTGTAATCAGGACTTTGTATGCAGAAGAATTGGAGAATTTTTCGAAAGAAAATATTTATGGAGCATTTGCAAATCAGTATCCGATGATGTATGAAGAATTTTCATATCTCACAGAAGAAGGAGACACCACAACGATTCCTATGCCTTTCCCTATCGCTATTGCTAATCTCTGTGATTCCTTGACACAATTGTGTAATCACAAGAAAGTTATGTTAAAATCATGGGTACAGGGTTTTTCTGACACGTCAACGATTACGCAAGTAATAGATCCTGATACCGTAATGATTCTATCTCCCATGTTTACTTTCAATGAAGAAACGTTATTCGCTTTGAAATCACCTCAAAAAGCGCAACGACATGTAGAAGCGTATGCTCTTGAAAATGATAGTAAAATTTTATTCTATTCAACTTCTAAAACAGTAACTATTCATCCGCCTCAAGTCTTTGGCAAATTAGAGGAAGCCCTTACATTTGATATATACCAATCTCAACCAATAATAAAAAATTATTGGTACAGTGTCTTTGTCACTCCTAATGCAGATTCTATTTCTGCAATGGTTAGTGAAATAGCTCAAAAACTCCCTAATGGACAATTGTTGGTTTATCAGAAATATCCAGCAGATGCTTCTGTTGCGCAAAGCTTAGAACGAGTTGCCAAGGCGGTATATGAAGTTCTTCAATCCCGTAATATTAAATATGTGGAGGAAACAAATGCGGCAAGTGTTGGTCAACGAATAAACTATCCTGTAGAAACACTTCGAAAAAAACAGGGAATTTGCATTGAAACAACAGTACTTTTTGCATCAATACTAGAAAGACTTGGTTTTGATGTTCGACTTATATTGATTCCTGGACATGCTTTTGTAGGATGGGCTATAGAACAAGGGGGAAATGTCCTTGATTTTGTAGAGACAACGATGATTGGCGATAAGAACTCTACATTTGCTCAAGCAAACGAAAGTGGAACAGAAAAGTTTAGTGAGCAGAAAAATCTTGGCAATTTTGAGTCAGGAAAATCTAGTGTCGTAATGATTAATTATGCTCGACTTTTTGGCATCATGCCCAACAATATTCCGTAGTGCCCCAAAAGAACATTCCTCCACAAGAAATTAATCATCGCAGCAACGCTCGTTGGCGTTTTGAAAACTGAATCTGAAAATTAAAGACGAAGAAGAGTAGTGGTGAAATTCTATGGATTCTATCGACACTAACGTGGCTCCAGAATGACAATCCATGATTAAAAAATCAAAGGGCGGAGCATAACTCCGTCCTTCTTGTATTTGAGAAATTTTAAGCGAACTTATTTTGGTGATTCATTTTTCTTTGTCGAGAGCATTGCTTTTGCCTCGGCGATTTTTTCCGGAGGAACGCCCAGTTTTTCAAACACGCTGAGAGCGTCGGCGTGGCCTTCCGTTTTGCCTTCGGCCTTGCCTTCAGCGTGTCCTTCAGCCAAGCCTTCGGCCTTGCCCTCTGCACGGGCGCGGACCTTCAGCGAGGCCAGATAGTCCAGTTCTTCTTCGGTCATCACCATGTTCTTTGCCTGTTCCTTCAGGAGTTTTTCCGATGCTGTTCCCACAAGGAGGCGCTTGATCGCTTTTGCGATTACACCGTCGTCGAAATCGGGGAGGTCGTCGGACGAACCTGCGTTCTTGAGCAGGTAGAGCCAGCGGTCCTCGGCGGTATTGATTTCTTCGTGCTTCTTGCTGAACTGCGTCAGGTCGTACAAAATATACTTAACCTTTTCAGAAAGCGTCAAGCCCTGTTCGTTGCGGATTGCCCAGGTGCCGCGGTATCCGGACTGCTTTTCCAGGTGAAAATCGCAAATCCAGATGGCGAAGGTGGGCGGGAATTCGTAACGGAGGTCATAGCGCTGGGTGCGTTCCTCGTCGGTGAGTTCCCTTGCGGGTTCCTTGAAGAATTCCTGGTCCCATTCGTGCTTGCTCTGGAGCATGAATGCGCTGTGCTGCAAAAGGATGCGCTCGATGAAGCGGCTGTGCTTTGCCTTCTGCATTTCCACATTGATGCAGAATCCGGTCGAAGTCGTGGCGCGAATGTCGAGCCTGAAAGTCTTGACCTGCGGAAAAAGGATGTTCACTTCCGTATTCTTGATGGTGACGGCAGTGATGCGGTTGTCGCCTTCCAGCTGGAACACTCCGTTCAAGAAACTGATGAGCGCCTGCTCGTCGCTCAAAAAGGCCTTGAATGCGGCGTCGTAGAGCGG
>FLNZ01000044.1_pt1 | contig 21938 bp, 20 predicted proteins | sample 1140391 | NCBI WGS metagenome assembly FLNZ01 (sample SAMEA3878171, study PRJEB12797) | bioreactor metagenome | biome: Moose rumen | place: Sweden | collected 2011-10
GAAGTCAGAGCTTCTCTACCCGAACACGTTCAGAAACATGGACCACTTCAAGCAGGAGCTGAGGAAGTATATCGAATACTACAACAACGACCGGATAAAGCTGCGCCTAAACGGAATGAGCCCGGTACAATACCGGACTCATAACACAGTTTTATCCTAACTTTAAACTGTCCAACTTTTTGGGTTCAGTTCACGGAGGCGAGCATCTTTTAAGCCCGCATTTTGCTCGCGCCCCTCTCTTTCGTCTTTCGTCTAAACCGGCGTCTTGCTCTTTTCGCCCGCAATTTCTCTCACCAGCTTCGGCACGAGGTAGCCGGGCAGGCGCTTGCGGATTTCTTCAATCAGCGCGCGCGCTTTCTCGTCGCTCACTTCAAAATGCGCGACGCCGTTTGCATGGTCCAGCTGGTGCAGGTAGTAGGGGAGCACGCCCTGCGTAAAAAGCTTGCGGCTCAGTTTCTCGAGGGTCTCGGCGCTGTCGTTTATTCCCTTCAAAAGAACGCTCTGGTTCAATAGCGTCCAGCCGGAATACTTCAGCTGTCCGAAAACCATCTGCGATTCCTCGTCGAGTTCGTCCGGGTGGTCTACGTGTGCCGTAAGCACGCAGTCAAAGCGCGCGGGCAGTTCGCGTAGCAGTTCGAAGTGCTGCATCGCCACATCGGGTCGCATTACGGGGAGCCGCGTGTGGATGCGCAGTGTGGTGACCGAGCCGTGCATGGCAATCGCCTCCACCAGGTCGCGGAATTCACCGGGGCCCAGCATGAGCGGGTCGCCTCCTGAGAGGATGACTTCCCAGATGTCGCTGTGCGTGTCGAGCCAGTCGCTCACCTGCCGTGCCACATCGGGTATGTTCTGGAAGGGGTAGTTCTTGCGGAAACAGAAGCGGCAACGCGCACCGCAGGTGGCGGTTGAGACAATCAGCGCTCTCCGGTCGTATTTCTGGATGACGCAGTCCGCCTTGCCCGCGGGCAGGTCGCCTACCGGGTCGTCCACGAATCCGGCGACATTCTCGCGCTCGGCGATATGCGGCAATATTTCGCGCAAAAGCGCCTCGGGCTCAGTGGCTTTCCTGATTAGGTCGGCATAGTGCCTCGAACACAAAAACGGGAACTTGGGGCTATGGTCCAATTCGCCTTGCGGGGTCACATTTGCGATTGTAGCCGCGCATTCCGGGCCCAGATATTCTAAAAAAGCGGAAATTTGCGTGAAAACTTTTGTGGCGTCGTCCATTATATTGCTAAATTTAGCATCAAAATCAACAAGAGGATAATATGGGTACTGTAAGCACCAACGAATTCCGCAAGAAACTCAAAATCATGGTTGATGGTCAGCCGTACGAAATCATCGAGAACCAGTTCGTGAAGCCGGGCAAGGGCCAGGCCTTCAACCGCGTTCGCATCAAGAACCTGGTGACTGGCCGTACTCTCGAACGTACCTGGAAGAGCGGCGACACTGTCGAAGAAGCCGACGTGACCTACACCGAAATGACTTACCTCTACAACGACGGTTCCACCTGGTACTTCCTCGACAATACCACGCAGGAAACCATGGAAATCGCGAAGGAAGCCCTCAACGGCTGCGAAGTGTGGCTGCTTGACGGCGCTACCGTCGAAGTCACGTGGTGGAAGGACCCGAAGACGGGTTCTACGCTCCCCATCGAAGTCATCCCGCCGACATTTGTCGACCTGATGATCGTGGAAGCTCCTCCGGCAGTGCAGGGCAACACCAGCGGTAACGTGATGCGCGAAGCCATCCTCGAAACCGGCGCCAAGGTGATGATCCCGCTCTTCATCGAGAACAACACCAAGATCCGCGTGGACACCCGCGACGGTTCTTACCTCGAACGCGCCAAATAAGACCGCTCGTTCGTCGTTTTGTCATGCCCGCGAAGGCGGGCATCTCCCTTTCGCCTGTGCGAAAATGACGCTTTTGTCACCCCCGACTCGTTCGGGGGTCTTTTTTTTATTGCTAGAATGCTTGAAAATGCAAAAGTGGCGGTGAAATGGAAGAAAAATTGCTGTTTTCACCGCCAAAAATTATTTTGTATGTACAAAAATGGAGCGACAGACGCTGATTGATGCCTCTGTTGGCGGTGAAATTGGGTGAAAATAACGAAAAACACCGCCACACATCGTCTTTGTTTGGAAAAAATCAGAAAATTAGTGATGATAAACTAACAAAATGGCGGTGAAAATGATAAAAAAATCTCGATTTCACCGCCAGAATGAAAAAAACTATTATTTAACGGACCATAATTTGGAGGAAATATGCTTAGAATGTCATTGCACAAGTGCATGACACGGCGGCTCAGCCATGCCAGTCTTGTAAACAGACTGTCGCGGCATTCGCCTTGTATGTCATTGCGAGGGAACATAGTGACCGTGGCAATCTCTTGCCTGCTTTTTGTTCTTGTCGCCTGCGGCGATGATGACAGTGATTTCGCGACTCGTCCTTCGGACGATTCGTCTTCGAGTGTCACACCGAAGTCGAGCAGTTCTTCAAAGGTCCCTGAGCCTGCCGAAAAATCTAGTAGCAGTACTAAGTCCAGCAGTAGTTCGGAATATATAAGGGTGCCATGTGATATCGAAACAGATGAGAACTGCTTTGAAGACGCTCGCGATGGTCAGACATACAAGACCGTGAAAATCGGCGATCAGGTATGGATGGCGGAGAACCTCAACTACAAAACGGACTCCAGTTTCTGCTACAACGATTCTGTCGAATATTGTGAGAAGTACGGTCGCCTTTACACCTGGGCGGTAGCCATGGACAGCGCAGGGACGTGGAGCGCAAACGGCATGGGTTGCGGATACAACAAGACATGCTCGCCGACCTACCCAGTGCGTGGCGTATGTCCCAGCGGCTGGCATTTGCCCGACACAACAGAATGGAATACCCTGTTCAACGCAGTCGGCGGTTCATCGATTGCCGGAACAAAACTCAAGTTCATGTCCGAGTGGTATAATAGTGGCAACGGCACGGATGATTTCGGGTTCTCGGCGCCCCCTGCTGGCTACAGGCACTACTATGGGTATTACAACTACGAGGGCCGCGGCGCGTACTTCTGGAGTTCTACGGAGTTCAATAGCAATGGCGCGTATTACATGGGCTTGTACTACAGCTACGACCCTGCGGACCTGAACATCGACGGTAAAAACTACGGGTTCTCGGTTCGTTGCCTCAAGGACTAGGGCTAACCCCTTCTTACTGTTTACTAACCACCAACCACTAAACACTGCGGCTTTGCCGCACCTCTCATTGACAATCTGTCTATAGAATAAGGGCGCCTCGGGCGTCTTTTTCGCGTTTTGGAGGGTAAATTTAGAGTGTTGTTTGAAAGGAGTATGTATGGGAATGTTTAAACATCTCACCCGGTTTATGTCCGTGGCGTGTTTCGCCGCGGGCTTCATTGCGTTCGGAACCGCGCCTGCTGGTGCCGCTCCGGACCCCAATTTCCACATCTACATCGCGTACGGCCAGTCCAACATGGGCGGCACTGCCGATGCCCAGAGCGCCGACAAGGCCGAAAACCCGCGTTTCAAGATTTTCGCGACGCAGAAGTGCTCGGGCAAGGGCCGCAACACGCTGGGCGAGGTCTACCCGGCGGTGCCCTCGCTTTTTAACTGCGGTAACACGATTTCCATTGCCGACTGGTTCGGGCGCACGATGGCCGACAGCATGCCTGACGTGACCATCGGGATTATCCCGGTCGCGGTAGGCGGCGCGAGCATCAAGCTGTTCGACCAGGACCAATATGCGAGTTACCTCTCTACGGCAGAAAACTGGCTCCAGAACTACGCGAAGGAATACGCGAGCGACGGCAACGTCACCAAGACGATTATCGATATCGCGAAGAAGGCACAACAGGTGGGCGTCATCAAGGGGTTCATCTTTCATCAGGGCGAAACGGACGGCGGCTATCCGGATTGGCCGAAAATCGTGAAGAAAACCCGCGACGATATCCTCAAGGCGCTCGACATGAGTTCCGACACGGTGCCGTTCGTGGCGGGCGAGCTCCTGCGTTCGGGCTGCTGCTATTCCGACCGCGTGTCGAAACTCCCGAACACGATGGATAATACCTATTACGCTTCTTCCGAAGGCCTTGACGGCAACGGCGTGGATCGCTACCACTTCGGTCACGACGCATACGTGACATTTGGCAAGCGCTATGCGGAGCAGATGCTCAAGGCAATAAACCGCGCTCCGGTAGTTCCCGAACCGCAAAAGCCTTTCAAGGGTAAGCCGTTTGAAATTCCCGGCAAGATTGAGGCAGAAGACTTCGACATTCCGGGTGTCGGCTCGGGCAACGACTCCTACAAGGAAAACGATTCCGAAGACCATGGCGGTACCAATTACCGCGAAGGTACAGGCGTCGACATTTACAAGAAGGCGACGGGCTACATCGTGGGCTACAACCAGGAAGGCGAATGGCTTGAATACACCGTGAACGTGAAGGAAGCTGGCGAATATTCCTTCTACGCGTCGGTCGCATCCGCAAACGAGACTTCGAGCTTCCAAATGTCGCTTGACGGCAAGAACATCACGGACGTAATCTCTGTCCCGAAAAACGATGGCGAAGACAACTATGACGATTATAGCAAGGTGCGCTCGACGGTGAACCTCCCTGCGGGCGAACACATATTGCGCTTTACGGTAACCGGTTCCTGGATGGATGTGGATTACTTTGTGTTCGGAGAAGACGAAATCGTTTGCGTTGACGGATGCACAGACTTTGTAAGGCCTGCGCTATCGCATGCGACCGGAACCGAAAGCTACCGCATCTTCGACATGAACGGCAATTATCTGGGAAAGGTACGAGCCTCAGGAATGCAGGAACTCCGCGCCAGTGCGAAAGCCCTCGTGAAGACCGGCGGCACGTTCATCGCAAAATCCCGCTCAGGCTCCACGATTGTGCGCGTGACGAAGTAATAGATCCTGCTCCTTCGAACCTAACTCAACTAAGTCAACAAGTTGGTTAGTTTCGTATATCGACGCGATGCCTAGCGGCATCTTGCTCCTGCGAACCTAACTCAACTACGGCAACAAGTTGCCAAGTTTTGTATAGCTCAGGATGACACGGCCGTTCTAAACACCCGGGCGACTTCGTCCGGGTCATCGCTTTTTAGCCAGCTGAGAGTTTCGGTGCCGCGATAACTCCAGGCGAAAATGTTGTCGATGCCTGCCTTGCGGCTCTCGGAAACAGCGATGGCGAGGTCGTTTTCGCGGCCCGCTTCAATCTGATACGCCTTAATCCACATCTGCACGGCCTTGCCGTACTTGGCGGCGACATCCACGAGTTTCTTGGCGGTCTCGGCGTATTTTTCGCGTACCCATTCCTCGGTGGCGCCGTGTTCCCAGTACGGGTCACTGGCCACTTCGTCCACGCTTTCAAGGCCTGCAACGCGGCCCCAGTCGTCGAGCCCTGCGGGGAACCACGGCGGGAGCATGCACACGCAGTTCCGCTTCCCGCGGGCGTGAACTTCCTCGGTCATTTCCTTCAGAAAATCAATCAGGCTGTCCTCGCGGAATTTCAAAACGTCTTCGGTGAGTTCTGCGGGCATCTCGTACCCGAACTTTGTGCGGAACATCTCGCGACAATGCGAACAGCGGCAACTCCAGTTCTGTAGCCCGCCCTTCTCGAAGTAAAAATGCGGTTCATCCCAGAAAATCGTGTCGACCTTCGTCGCGCAAACGGATTCAATCCACTTGTGCATGTAGGCGCGGAATTCCGGATGGTTCGGGCAGGCGGCCACCTTGGGCTTGCCGTCAAGCGCCACCTGGCACATGTCGTGGTTCCTTGCGGTAAGTTCTGAATACGCCTCGCCGCCAAACACGCGGCCCACACCCCACGGGTTCACGTAGACCTTGAGGCCCATTCCGGCGCTCCCGTCCACGATGTCCTTCATCGTGCCGTAGTAATACTGCTGGTCTTCCTCGCTCCACGTATGGAGTACCGCGTTGTAGCCTGCCGCCTTGATGTCGGCCATGTCGGCCAAAACATGTTTGGGCGAGCGTACGCCAAAGTAGCTTACACCTTTAATCATGTGTAGAATTTAGTATTTAAAAATAAAGTGTGAAATAATTCATTTCACACTTCACATCTCACATTAATCATTCGCCCACTGCGGCGTGGGGGTCCTGCGGAGCACCTGCTCGAGCGTCTCGCGCCATTCGTCCTCGTCGAGCGGCCTGCGTACCCAGTAGAGGCTGCTGTCGTCGCTTTTCTGGATGGGCATGGAGTCCGGTACGATTTCCACAATCCACGATTCGGGGATGCTGCTGTGGAGCGTCTTGCTGAACGCGATGTTCACGTCAGTGGGGCGGTCGGCATGGTCGAAGATGATGAGGGACGGGGATTCGCCGACGATGAGCGCCGTTTCGAGGATTCCGGTGGCTTCTTCCACGGAATTGCAGGTGTACATCGTGCAGTCTTCCGCCATGTCGTTCTCGAGCAACCAGCGGAGAGTCCACTGGCTCATCTTGTCGAGACTGCCGGGGGCGGACGGCGATATGAAGAAGATGTGTCCCATGCCCTAAAAGATAGGTATTTATTGCGGATTGTGGATAGATTTTTGGGGGTATTTTCAAAATTTATTTTTTACCCCACGATTATAGCCAACTTATCCACCGTTTGTCGCCAAGATGTTTTTTGCGCGGTTCCAAGACTTATTTAAATTTGCGGTATGTCTGTTGATTTGGGTGAGTTCAAGTTTATCGATTCCGTGCTAAAAAAGTCGCTCCCGATGGGTGAATTTGCGCCCGAAAGGAGGGGCTGGCTCCCCGTGGGCGATGACTGCGCCATGTTCGACGGCTGGCTCGTGACGAAGGACCTTTCCGTGGAAGGGACGCATTTCCGCATGGACTGGTCGAGCCCTGAGCAGGCGGTAGAGAAGCATATCGTTTCTAACGTGTCGGACATTTCTTCGATGGGGGGCGTGCCCAGGTTTGCCGTTTGCGGGCTCTGCGTGAACAGGGGCTGGAGCGATGAGGTACGTACTCGCGTGGGCAAGGCCCTTGCCGAAGGTTTCGCCAGGCGCGGAATAGCGCTGATTGGCGGTGATACGGTTGCGGGTGAATGCGGTATGTTCAGTACAACGTTGTTGGGAACATGTGCGGGTGGAAAGCCTCTGGTGCGCTCGGGCGCCAAACCGGGTGATGGCGTGTATGTCGCAGGCACGCTCGGAAAATCGGGTGCCGGGCTCTGGTTACTGCTGAACCACCCGGAAGCGCGCGATGAATTCCCGACGCTGGTAAATTATCATCTCGCTCCCGTAATAGACGAACGCTGCGGGGCACGCCTTGTGGAACTTGGCGTCTCGGGAGCCTGCATGGACATAAGCGACGGGCTATCTTCGGAACTGAACCACCTGGCGGGAGCGTCGCACGTGGGTATCGAGATTGACTGCGAAAAGTTGCCGATAGACCCCGAAGTCTTGCGTATGGCAGAGCGCTATGGCCTTGACCCTCTTGATTTTGCGTTAAATGGTGGCGAAGAGTACGAACTCCTGTTCACCGAATCTTTCAAAAATGATATATTTCTTGAAAAAGGGGCCCTCCCGGGCGGAGCCTACAGGATTGGGACTGTCGTAGAAGGTACGGAAGTCCACATGCGGGGCTTGGACGGGAAGGTTTCGATTGTTAAAGCACAGGCTTGGTCACATTTATGATTAGTAACGTGAAAATGAACCTCGGTGAGTTGTTGCTCCGTCAGCGCGTGCTCGACGAAGACCAGCTGGCTCACGCTACATCCGAACACAAGCGTACCGGCATTCCCCTCGCGCGAATCCTTGTGCGCTTGGGCATGGTGTCGGAAGATACGCTCACGAGCATTCTTGGCGTGCAGATGCAGTCCACGACCAAGATGCGTATCGGCGAGATGCTCCTCGCGCAGGGCTACATCAAGCCCGAACAGCTGGAGAAGGCTCTCGAAACGCAGAAGACTACGGGCAAGCGCCTGGGACGCACGCTCGTGGAACTGGGCTACATGCCCGAAGAGAGGCTTGTCGAGATTCTCTCGAGGCAGTTCGAAGTCCCGTATGTGAAGCTCGAGAACTTCAATATCGACCCGGACGCCTACACGTACCTGCCCGAGGACATGTGCAAGCAGTACAAGATTGTACCGCTGTTCGTTTCGAAGAACGATGACGACCGCAAGGCTGTCCGCGAGGCCTTGACGCTTGCGATGACCGACCCCACGAACATGCGCGTCATTCAGATTGTGAAGTTCAAGGTCAAGATGGAAGTGGATGTCGTGATGGCATCCGAAGTCGACGTGCAGAAGACCATCGAGCGTGTGTACGCCGGTCATGGCCCGCAAGAAGAATCGCTTGCCGAACTTATCAGCGAAAGCAAGGATGGCGAAGAACTTGAGACCGTGGAACGCGGTCAGGGCGGCAACGACGAACCGGAACTGACCGACGAGGAAGGCCGCGCGGTCGTGAAGATTGTGACGACGCTTATCCACGAAGCGATTGCGCGCCACGCATCCGATATTCACCTGGAACCGCAGGAAACCTTCCTCAAGCTGCGTTACCGCATTGACGGTGACCTGCAGGTGATGGCCCCGATTCCGGCGCGACTGATGCCGCAGATTCTTTCGCGTATCAAGCTCCTTTCCAAGATGGACATTGCAGAAAAGCGCCGCCCGCTGGATGGACGCTTTACCGTGCGCTACAAGGGCTCGGAAGTTGACCTTCGTGTGAGCTCGTTCCCGATTTCGCTGCGTAAGCGCGGTGTTTGCGAAAAGATTGTTATGCGTATCTTGGACCCGAACTCGGGTCAGTTCCCGCTGAAGGATATGGGCTTTGACCCGCGCGTGTTCAAGCAGTTTATCGATGCGATTAACGCTCCTAACGGCATTGTGCTCGTGACCGGCCCGACGGGTTCCGGTAAGTCTACCACGCTTTACGCCTCCATTCGCGAAATTCTTGATTCCACGATTAACATTTCTACTATGGAAGACCCGGTGGAATTGAATATCGATGGCGTTAACCAAGGACAAATTAACAACGCCGCGGGCTTTACCTTCGCGGCGGGCATTCGCGCCCTGCTCCGTCAGGACCCGGATGTTATCATGATCGGTGAAATGCGTGACCAGGAGACATCGTCCATGGCTATCGAAGCTGCATTGACGGGTCACTTGGTCTTCAGTACGTTGCATACAAACGATGCTGCCGGTTCGTTCCCGCGTTTGCTGGAAATGGGCCTGGAACCGTTCCTTGTTTCTACCGCTATCAAGGGTATTCTTGCCCAGCGTCTTGTGCGCCGCATTTGCAAGTACTGCAAGGAGCCGGTGGAAATTTCCGACTCCCTGCGCGAAGAACTGCACCTGTCTCCCGATATGCAGTTCTATCACGGCAAGGGTTGCGACAAGTGCGATGGTTCGGGCTACAAGGGCCGTTGCGGTATCTACGAGTTCCTCGTGCCGAACGAATCCGTGCGTAACCTGGTTATCAAGCGCGCCTCCGGTGACGAAATCAAGCGTTGCGCCATGAAGGAATGCGACATGATTACGTTGCGCATGGATGGTATCAATAAGGCACTGCAGGGTCTTACGACTCTCGAACAGGCCGTGGGTGCATCTGCACCGGATGATTGATAAAACAAGCGACCGTTCGCGCTAGATTCGGGGTGATATTTCTCCGGATTGCGCTCACTCTCGCCACCGCGGCTCGTTGATACGAGTCGCTTGTGGCTCACAGAGCGACCGTTCAAGCGACCGTTCGCGCGGCACCGTAAGGTGCTCACGCAAATAATTTTTATATTTGCCCCTCAATATGGTCGATGTGATTTTGAACAGGTTCTACAGGCCGTCGAAATTCAAGAAGAACGGGGACGTGAAGGATGTGCTCGTCGTGGCACTTCCGATGCTTTTGTCGATGAGTTTCGATACCTTCATGACGTTCATTGACCGGCTTTTCCTTTCCAAACTCGGCCCGGCCGAGATGAATGCCGCGCTCGGTGCTGGCGCTGTACAGCTTGCTCTCACGACGTTCTTTACCGGCGCCATCAGCTACACGACCGCGATGGTGGCGCAGCGACTGGGGGCAAGGCGGCATGGGGATTGCGCGAAGGTCTTTATGCAGGCGCTGTATGTTTCGCTTGTGTGCGTGCCGATTTTGTACCTGACGATTCCCTTGGGCCATTTCGTTTTCGGCCTCGAAAATTTGCCTGCCGACCAGCTGGAATACCAGGAGACTTATTTCAACATACTGATGTTCGGCGGGATAATCAACTTGGTGCGCAATGCGGCGCCGTGCTTCTTTAGCGGCATCGGCGAGACCAAGATTGTGATGAAGGCTGCCTTCGTGGGCATGATCGTGAACGTTGCCTGCAATTTTGTGCTGATATACGGCCTGGGGCCAATCCCCGCGCTGGGTGTCGCGGGTGCCGCGTACGGGACGCTCATCGGGAACCTGGTATCGACCGTCATCTTGTTCGTGAAGTTCTTCGGGCGCGATTGTGACGCTCGGTTCGGTTCCCGCAAGTCGTTTGCGTTTAATGGCCCGCTTACCCGCGAACTTTTGCGCAAGGGCATACCGTCGGGTGTCGAGATGTTCCTGAACATGAGTGCGTTCCAGATGCTTATCCTCATGTTCCATGCGCTCGGGCCCGAGGCGGCGACGGCATCTTCGGTGATGTTCAACTGGGACATGGTGGCGTACGTGCCCCTGATGGGATTGGAAATTGCGTCTACTAGCCTGGTGGGGCGCTACGTGGGGGCAAAGGATGGCGCTGCCGCCAGCCGCTCCACTTATTCCGGCTTAAAGCTCGGGTGGGGTTATTCGCTGATTATGGGAATCTTCTTTATCTTTTTGCCGGGCGTATTGACGGATATCTTCAAGCCCGATGTGGCCGAGGCGACTGCGGAAGCGATTGCGGTTTTCGATGCGGCGCGGCCCATGAGCATATTCATGCTGCGGATTGCGACTATCTACATATTCGTGGAAGTGCTGCTTGTGGTGTATGCGGGTGCGTTGCGCGGCGCGGGCGATACGGTGTGGGTGATGTTCACTTGCGCCATAATGAACTGGTGTGTTGCGGGTGCGCTCTACGTTGCCGCATACGTGTTCCACCTGCCGGCGCATTACGCATGGATTGCCGTCGTTGCCGTATACGGGACGGCCCCGATAATTTTCTGGATGCGGTGGAAAAGCGGCAAGTGGCGCAGGCACGTGCTGGAAAAGGGCAACTAGCCGTCCAGTTCTTTTTCGATGAGCTCCATGTTCTCCTCGGAGTATTCCAGCTGCCGGGAGAGAATCTTGATGGCGTTGATTTTTACGCGCTGTGCGGTCTGCCCCTCGGGCGCGGCGCTGTTTAATTCTGCGATGCAGTTTATTTCTGATGCTTTGTTTGTTTCGGATGCCGGGATGCCCGCAAGTTCGCGGGTAAAGAACCGAACTGCGTTCCAGAAGAACAGGGCGAAGTTGCGCTTGCCATCTTCGCGCCCCTCAAAGAGGCATTTGGCGTAGTGACGGTACACGAGGTAGGCGAGGAGGCGTGCACTTTCTGTTTCCGAGACGTAGCCCTCGTCCTGGAGCCCTGCGGCGTTTTCAACCCCCGCAATATTTTTAACACCCGCGACTGTCTTAGACTGTGCTGCATCTTGAATTGCGCCCGCGGCATCTACGCGCGCCTTGATGCGGGCGAGCGCTTCGTCCCACGCGGGGCCAAAACTTTCCGTCTTGGCGAGCAACTCATATAGCCCGCGGGCATCGTTCAGCGGGGCGAATGGCTTGTCGCCTGTGTACCCGAAGGCGTCGTATAGCCGGTTGCCAAAAGGCTTGTCGAAATCGGCAAGCGTCCTGAAAATGTATTCCCGCTCGTAAAGTACCTCGTTGCATATCTCGCGGTCATCTTCGCTCAGTTCGTCTTCGGGCTCGTCGCATTCCTCGTTCACGAATGCAAGCGGGCCGTTACCCGCAAGCAGCAGGCGCGTTGCCTCTTCGCAGCAGAGGCCGAGCCCCCGCTCCATAACGTTGCCGTAGACCTCCACGAATCGCGGGTGCTCGCGACAGATGTCGCACAACGCGCCCTCTCCCAGGTTCGTGTAGATTTCACAGAGGTTCACGCCGGTAAGGAACGGGCAGCGGTCGTGGGGGAGCAGCTTGAAATGCCCGTCCTCGATGTTTGCTCGCAACTTCTCGCCAAACGTCCCTGCTACTTTGTTGTAAATTTCCTGCGAGTTCCTGTCCACATCGATTTCCCAGCCGACGCAGCATGTGTCGGTACACTGCGAGGCGATGCACTTGAAAGTGTCGTAGAAATCAGGCTTCCGCAGAATCATCTTGAGAGTTCCTGGCGAAGAGGGTAAAAAAATAGCGGGGCTCGGGGCCTCGCTATGGATTGTTGCGTTAGGCGTTCTTTACGCACCGGATGGAAACGGCATCGGATCGGTATACTCCCTCGATGTCGATGGAGTTGTCCGTGATGCTCAGGCGGAATGCGTTCGCCTTGCCGTATTCGTCCTTGCTCCAGAAGCGTGCGCGCCTGCCAAAGTGGTGGAACGTGCCGTTGTTGAAACGGTAACCGGCGGGCAGGGCGAAGAACCCGAAGGTATCCTTGCCCGGTTTTTGCCAAGAGCATGCGCTGCGGAACTCGCTGCCGTCCGATTTGGGGTCGATATTGGCAAGGAGTTGTTCCCATTCCTGGTTGCTCGGGATGTGCCAACCTTCCGGTGCGATTCCCTGGAAGTCCTTGTCCTTGATTTTGCTGTGCAGCTCGCTGTCGTTGCCCGTAGATTCCTCGGCGTATTTCGCCGGAATATCGAGCGCGGTTGTCCATGTGTAGAGGCGGCCGAACTGCTTCACGTTGGATTCCTCGTCGTTCGGGGCGAATGTTCCCTCGGTCTTGAAACGCAGGTTCTCTGCCATCCAGGTCTGGCCGCCAATCTTTACGGTGCGGTAGGTTTCGCCATCGCGGGCATCGGTGAAGGTGCCGTACTTGAACGCCTTCGTGTTTTTCTCGACGCACTTTTCGTGTGGAATCTTGTTCTGGGCCTCGGGGGCCTCCTGTTTTGCGGCCCTGCTGACCCTGACGCCTAGACGGTAAGCCGAGATAGCGACAATGACTATGGCGAGGACTACGAAAACGACAAACGATGTGTTCATATGGACTCCTGGTGCAGGTTGTATGTAAATATAACCTTTTTTTATTGCATGTTGATCATCGGGATGACTTTATCGTTCCCGTTTACCTGCGGGAGCTTGCCATCCCATTTCTCAATCCACTTGAGCATCAGGTATTCCTTGCCGTTCTGCTTCTTGAGGGCTTCCATCTGGAGCGCGATGACCGCGGAGTCCGCCTTGGCCTTCGCGACGCGCTGCTCGTTCTGGTAGTCCATCTTGATCTTTATGTTCTTTTCCTTGAGGGCTTCCTGCTCCTGTACCTGCTTGGCCTCGATGGCCTCGTTGAAGGCGCGGCTGAACTGGAATTCGGTGATGGTGAAGCCGTCAATCACGATATGTGCGCCTGCAGAATCGAGTTTTGCCTTGAGCGCCGATTCCATGCGGCTGCGGATTTCTTCGCGCTTCTGGAGCATTTCTTCGGGAACGTACTGCGGCGTGATGCCCGTGATGGTTTCCTTGATTTTGGGCTGGAGCACGGTAGATACGTAGCGTGTGCCGTACTTGGAGTAAATCTTGTCGACGTTCAGCGGGTCAACGTGGTAGTTCACGTTCGTGCCTACGTAGACGGTTTGCAGGTCCTTCGAGCCGGATTCAATCTTGACGGTTTCAAGCTGCGTGCTGACCGGGATGCGGACGACTTCCTTGGTAATAACGTTGTAGAAGTTGAGGCCGGGCTCGAACGTCTCGCTGTACTTGCCGAACTGGAGAACGACGCCGCGTTCCGTTTCGTCAATCTGTGCGCAGCCGAGAAACGCGAGGGTGGCGGCCATGATGATGAATTTTTTCATGTCGGAGTCCTTTCTGGGTGTAACTCTTTTGAATTTCTCTGCATAATATAATTCTTTGTGCAAAAATGTGGGTGGATTTTTTTGGAAATAATTACATTTGCCGCATGATTAAGAATAAATTTCTTGCTTTTTTGCTTTGCTCCGCTTTCCTTTTTGCCGCTTGAGGCGATGATGATAGCATTTCGTCCCCCGAGAACGATGGATTGTTACCTACACGGATTTTGCCGACGGAGTCATGTTTTTTGATGAAGAAAATTCAGGCGAGAAATATGCTGAGACGGATGCTGCCAAAAAGATTATGGGCGAACTCAAGACTGGCTTTAAAATTTCGTTTATCGTAGATAAAGATGACGTAGTCAGGTATGCGCTCAATGATTCAAAGGATTATATCGAAGCGATAAAGGCTAGCGTCGCTGTTCAGAAGGGCAAGGTCTACAAGGCTGCGGATATCAAGGACAAAATTTACGAGTGCGCCGATGGTGATACGACGCGGACATTCACGTTCCTGGAGAATTCATACAAGGTCGAGAATCGTGTCGGCGAGGAGCGGGCTTCTGGGCACGACGGACACTACGATATCCAGCGCAGCACCTTGCTGCTGCTTCCGGAAAATTTCGACAAGCCCGTTAATTCCGTGTACACCTATTCTGTCGGAACGGACGATACCATCACTCTGGATGCAGAAACGGCCTTGAACTGCAAAGTGTCAAGCGCTATTCAGTAATCAGGGACTTCTCGTAAATAAAGTCGACTTCCTCGGGCGTGATTCCGCCGGGGACGAGGTCCAGTTTGGAACGGTTTGCCTTCATGGAGGCTGCGAACTGGTCGCGCATTTTGCGCGTAACCTTGCATTTGCCTATGAGCCTTTCGAGCATCGCGGCGAAATCGGCGGTACCTTTGAGGCCTAAAAGTTCCAAGATGCGCTTGACATCTTCGGGAACCTTCTTTTCGCAGACTTCCACGTAGGCGGCGAGGAAGTAGCCGACGGCGGGGCCGTGCGGCACGCCCTGGTGCAGCGTGAGGTCGTAACTCATGCCGTGTGGTACGGAGGTACTGGTATGCGCGATGGACATGCCCGCGATGGTCGAGGTGAGCATGAGCTTTTCGTAAAGACTTCCATCGACGGGGGAGTCGGAGAGTAGCGCGTCCTTGAATTCGCTCCAGAGCTTGAGGCCGTATTCCGGGCACATCCGGTTGAACGCGTTGGAATAGACGTTCAGGATGCTTTCGACCATGTGGGCGAGCGCGTCGACTGCGGTATTGATGATTAGCGCCTTCTTGGCCGATGCGAGGTATTTGCCGTCGACAAGTGCGAGCGCTGGGAATATGCGGTGCGGAATGCTCTTTTTCAGGTGAATCTTGTGGTTCGTGATGATGGCGACAGGCGTTGCCTCGGAACCCGTTCCGCAGGTGGTTGGTACGGCGACGACGGGCGCGTGGTCGAGCGGTTTTTCGGGTGCCTTGTGCAAGTTATCCGCGAGTACATTTGGGTTCGCAAGGAGCAATGCTACAGCCTTCGCCGCGTCGATGGCGGAGCCGCCCCCGATGCCGATGATGTAATCTACCCCGAATTCGCGGGCCTGTTTTGCGGCGTTCCCTACGGTGTCGGTTGACGGATTTTCCTCGACCTGGTCAAAAACCTGGTACGGCACGTGGCCTGCGTCCAGAACTTCGGTGACATCGTTCAAGGAGCCGTTCTTCTTGGCAGAAGTTCTGCCCGTCATGATGAATGCGCGCTTTCCAACCGCAAGTAAATTAGGGGCGTGGCTCTTCACGCAGTCTTTTTCAACGTAGATATCCGTGGGCACGTAGAAACGCATAGAAAGATCCTTATTTCTTCATGGTTTTCAACGAATTGTCAAATTCATCTGTTTCTGGTGGAGCCGCGATATAATCCTGAAGCGATTGGCAAAATGATTTCTTTTTTCTTAATCGTCCTGTAACCGCAGCGTAAATCATTATACTCAAAAAAGCAACAGAAAACGCCCATGCAGTGGTTGCGAAGAAAAGAGGGGTGAGAATTCCAAGTCTTTGATTTGGAATATAAAAGAATAGGAACGAGCCAATATATGATACGACTAGCAAGAGAACAATCAATGTGTATTTCAATTTCTTCATAAGTATATACGAAATATTTTTTTTCCCGCGCATAAAGAACTACGATAAGTCTTGTCTTGAATATACATTATTTCGCGGAGCGTATGTATTTTTATGAAGAAAATGTAAAAGCGTTTGTTGTGCTTTTCATCCCGTGTAAAGCGTTTTTGTAATAAATTTTTTGAAGATGTTTTATCCGCTGTGGCGGGCGAAAAACGTTTTTATATTTCGCCTTGTAAACCCCGATACGGAGGCTTAAGATGATTTGCTTGAACGACTATCTGTTCTCTGGAAACACGGTGCTGAAGATTCTGCACCAGTATTCGAACGACCTCAGGAACAGTGCGAAAGAGACTCGCAATAACATCGACCTTGCACACTCGAATTTTTTGATACAGATTATCGAACTGCTCGAACACAATGACTTCTTGACCTCGCAGTCTCAAAGGATTAAAGAGTTCTACAAGTTCATGACAAGGGAGTATCCCTTCCTTGCGTTCACGTTCAAGGGCCGCATCAAGTCGTTAATCCGTGCCGAAGAAAAGTTCAACGGATATATCCTTGAATTTATCTACAACTATTACAAGAAGAATGGCACGTTCCCGTCCGAAGCCGAGATCAAGAGCAAGCTGAATTTCCGCGACCTGATTGCCTACCGCATCGTCATCTCGATGCCCGTTTGCCATATCAAGAAGGGCGATGACCGGAGCGAGGTGGAACGGAAATACCTGTACGAGATTGCGAATGCGTTGCCCGAGTTCCTCGAAGAGCGTGGCTTTTCGGCAGAGATTTTCAAACACCTGGATGACAGCGGACATTCCGACTTGCTCAAGGATTCCGTGCGGCCGTATTACCATGATTCCGTGGTGACTCCCAGGAGTTCGGGTTACCAGTCTTTGCACATCACGTTCTACGATAACCTTGCGCGCTGCTATACGGAAGTGCAATTGCGTACGAAGGACATGGACGACTATGCCGAGATAGGCGAGGCGAACCACTTTGGCTATGAAAAGTCGCAAGAGGAACGGCGCTCCAAGCACGACCAGATTCCGAGCGGCGAGTGCGTCTACTTTGACGAGGCGTATGAACGCCTGGTGAAATTGCAGGGGATTGACCTTGCGAAAATCGACGTGAACATGTTCAAGGCCATCAACAACCAGCTGATTAACGATGGCTGCGGGCTGTTCAGAGGCCGTCAAATCTTGCCGTTCGAACACCTGTCACGGTTCCAGAACGATTTGATTGATTGACTTGTTCTCGGCTCATAAAGAGCCCCTAAAAGATGTAATGTACCGGGTGCGGCTACCCTTGCTTGTCCGGCTCGTCCGGGGCCTTTACGGGTTTCGGGGGCAGGCGGTCGACGTAGGTGGTGTCCGACGCCGACAGCTTCATGCCCAGGTACTTGCAGGCACGGCCTATACAGTATAATAGGACGGTAAATAAATGTTGTGGTTCCGAGTGGAATTCATACGGCGTCCCGTCAAAGAAAAACTCTTTTGCGAGCACTACGGCGCAGTAGAATACCCAGAAATACCAGATACCTATAAGTAGCGCTATAAACGCGTCAAACAAGGAAATAAAGGTTGGGTCCTTGACCAATTTCATATGGGTGCCTCCGTAACCCAATATAGCATAGTTTAGGAGCGTGAAATACGAACGCTTGTTTTTCCTCGGCTCATAAAGGGCCCCTATAATAAAGCTACGGATATTTAGCGCCGGGAATGTTCTTCAGGATTTCTTTCCAGAAATCACGGAATTCCTTTTCGGTGACGGGGCCGCCGGCGGAAAGTAGGCGGTAGTGTTCGCCTTGCCAGACGTAATCGACGGGGGAAGCGTCAAAGCCGTTGCGGGTGTAAAATTCGCGACGGCGGTTCCGGCGTTCGAGTTCCTCGGCGTCCTTGGAATCTTCTTCGACTTCGATATCGACAACGATGCGCGTGTCGGGGTGTTGCCTGCGGATGGCCTGCAGAATTTTCGAGCCGTACCCGCGGCTGCGCAGTTCGGGCACGACGGCGAAATAGACGATGTTCGTGATGTCGCCGTGCGTGATGGAGTTCGAAAACCCGCAGAACCTAGAAACCGCGGCGTCTTCGACCGAGCCGTTCTCGCCATCCTCCTTGTCGAAAAACGCCCAAAATTCCCGCTTGATTTTATCGTCGAGCAAATGCTTTATCGGGATGCGTTCGTTGGCCGGGAACGCCGATTCGTACAGCGCTTTGACCTGCGGAAACCAGGGGGCTTCTCTTGTGACATCGAAAAACTGGAGCATTTGCAGAAAGAATAGGATAATGCGGTTTGTGCGTCAACTTGGGGCGCGCGCTTCGGTGTGTTTTAGTGTATATTTTCTCTCATGAAATCGTTTGAAGATAAAGTGGTCGTGGTGACGGGCGGGGCGCACGGGATTGGCGCTACCGTCGTGAGTGAATTCGAGAAAGAGGGCGCGAAGGTCGCCTGTATCGATATTCGCGAGAATCCCAGCTTTGTGGGGGACTTGTCGAAGAAGGAGGTCCTTGAAAAATTTGCGCAGTTCGTTATCGAAAAGTACGGGCACGTGGATGTGCTCGTGAATAACGCGCTCCCGCTGATGAAGGGCATTGACGAGTGCAGTTACGAGGAATTCAGCTACGCGCTGGCGGTCGGTGTGACGGCCCCGTTCTACCTCGCGAAACTTTTTGCTCCGCATTTTGCGAAGGGCGCGAGCATTATAAACATCTCATCGAGTCGCGACCGCATGAGTCAACCGCAAACAGAAAGCTATACGGCGGCGAAGGGCGGGATTGCTGCCCTCACGCATGCGCTGGCCGTGAGCTTTGCGGGTCGCGTGCGCGTAAACTCGATTTCGCCGGGCTGGATAGATACGGATTTCAAGGTCTACGAAGGCCCCGATGCCACGCAACAGCCCGCAGGCCGCGTCGGTAACCCGCTCGACATCGCGAACATGGTGCTTTATCTCGCGAGCGACAAGGCCGGCTTCATTACCGGCGAAAACATCTGTATCGACGGCGGCATGACCCGCCAGATGGTTTACCACAACGATTGCGGCTGGAAATTCGAAGGCTAGATGGTGTTTTTTACTCGTTTTTAACATAAAATTTGCCGATATCGGCAAAAAATGATGTATATTTTGGTGTATGAAAGACCAAAATTTGCCGATAGATGCAATTTATATTTCCGTCACCCGCTTTGCGGAGAAGTACGGAGTTAGCGAGCGTACAGCCCGTAACTATTGTGCTACGGGCAAGATTGAGGGGGCTTTCCTTACCGGCAAGACTTGGAATATTCCTGCCGATACAGTCCTACCCAAGAAGGGGAAGGCGAAACTGTCGCCTCTGCTGGAGCGCCTGCGCCAGGAAAAGCAGGGCCGGCTCAAGGGGGGCATTTATCATCGCACGCAGATAGACTTGACCTACAATTCGAACCATATCGAAGGGAGCCGCTTGACCAAGGAACAGACTCGGTTCATTTTCGAGACGAATACGCTGGGGGCGACCTCCGAGAACACGCGCATCGACGACATCATGGAAACTGTCAACCATTTCCGCTGTATTGACTATGTCATTGACCATGCGACGGACAAGGTGACTGAGGCGCACATCAAGCAACTCCATCGGATTCTGAAAGCGAATACTTCGGATAGCCAGAAAGACTGGTTTGTGGTGGGGGATTACAAGAAGTTGCCCAACGAAGTGGGTGAGGAAAAGACCGTGGAGCCCAAGTCCGTGCACAAGCACATGGCGAAACTGGTTTCGGACTTCAATTCGAGAGGCACGATTTCTTTGGACGACGTGATCGATTTCCATGTGAAGTTCGAACGGATTCACCCGTTCCAGGATGGCAATGGCCGCGTTGGTCGACTGCTTATGCTCTGGCAATGCCTGCAAAACAGGATTGTCCCGTTCATCATTAGCGAGGAACTGCGGCTGTTCTATTACCGCGGAATCCAGAAGTGGGGCCGCGTGAACGAATTCATGCAGGACACTTGCCTTACGGCGCAGGACAACTATAAGGCCCTGCTGGATTACTTCAAGATAAAGTACTGAAAAACGGTGCGCCCTTGACCATAATGGACGGCGGCGAGCACTGGTTCCACACTGCCGAACAAATGGCCTTTCTGGACAAGTGGGTGAGGGGATAGCCTTTTTTAGAGAAAAGACTTGTTTTTTCTCGAGAAATTTTATATATTCTTTTTCAGATAGGGTGGCAGGGTACCCACCTGAGAAAAAAAGAAGGCCCAAATTGATGACAGGGTGGTAGAGCGACCACCTGAGATAAAAAAGAAAGCTCATTAGATGAGACCGTTTTTAAAAGCGGTCTTTTTTTTATGAGATCTTTTTAATCTATTGACGGTTATTAAATAATAACCTATATTAATTGTGCCGAAGATATTTGAAAGGGGTGGAATCTCTTTATGAACGAAATTACGGAAAAAGATGTAAAAAGGCTTTGGGTCGAGAAAGACGCTGTTTGCGTGGAACTGAAAGACGGCCGAATCGGGCGTGAACTTATCCGAGATTACGAACCGCTGCGGAAGGCCACGTGAAAACAGTTGGAGAACTGCCGCGTTGATTGCGATGGCGTGTGGTTTGACGATCTGGACGAGGGGTTGGAACTTTCGGGATTCTTTTCTCCGAAAAAGACAAATCCCATTGGCCGCATATTTTGGTTGTTTCCCGAACTAAACGCCTCGGCGTTTGCCCGCCGATTGGGAATCCCTCAGCCCCTGTTCGCCGCATACGTAAACGGAACGAAGAAACCCTCTTTGGCAAGGAAGAAACTCATTGACGAGGAACTGCGCCGTATCGGCAAGGAATTGCTAAAAACCGTAGCTTAGTAGCCGAGGGGTAGAGGGGGCAAGGAATGAGCGACAGGGGGATGCTTTTGTGATTATTTGTCCCCGCGGACTTTTCTGTGTACGGAAATAGAATAGGACTAAAAAATGCCTTCCCTATGATTGTTTGGTTTGTTAGTTCTTTTTTGTATTAGTGTTAAGTATGGAATCTAATTCGATTTTTACGTCAATGCTATCCGCTTGGTCTTTGGTATACATGTAGCAATCATTATTTCGACGATCCCAATATGGACAATAGCCTTTATAGCAATCCTTTTTTAAACATTCTTCTTTTTGCTTTTCAACATAATGCTTGCTACATGATTTTATGGAGCCAAGAACAAAAGAACCGCAACATATTAGCGCAAAAATGATAAAAAGGTTGATAAAAGGTTTGATGTCCTTAGCAAAAAGAGTTGGACATTTTTTTGCTTTCCATATAAAATAAATTATGACGGTGATGCCAAGAAGAACGATATAGATTAATGATATATACAAAGGTGTAGATTCTGAATCTGAAAACTCGGAGAAAGCCAAAAAAGCAATTAACCACACAATTGTGATGATGGTATCAATAAAGCCGAGAACGATTTTTGCTTTGTTTTTGTTTTCTGGTGATTTGTTGCTTTGCGTGCGCATGTTTTTGAGTGGGTTGATTTATAGATTGTTCCTTCGAAATCAGCATCTTAAATATAATTTTTTAAGATAAATATAGGAATGGAATTGCTCGCGAAAAGTAATACATGCTCTGCTTTAAGTCAGGCGTGGCGGCCTTTGGACACTTAGCACTTTAGTGCTTATGTGTACATGGCAACCTTTAGGTGGTCTGGCGACTGAAGCCCGCAGAGGGGGTGTATGGAAGACGCATGGAAATTCCCGCCAAGATGATGGCAGATCCCCGCCTTCGCGGGGATGACGAGAATGGGTGCGGGGATGACATGCGGCTGCAATCAGGGGGAGGCTTCCCCCTTTTGTAGTGGATTCTATCGCCTTCGGCTCCAGAATGACGTTTTTGGGGCGTTTTTGCTTACATTTTCTGTTAAATCGGGGCTCTTTGCGGCCGCGTTTTTAACTACATTTTCCGCCGGAACAATTTTATTT
>FLNZ01000407.1_pt1 | contig 21936 bp, 24 predicted proteins | sample 1140391 | NCBI WGS metagenome assembly FLNZ01 (sample SAMEA3878171, study PRJEB12797) | bioreactor metagenome | biome: Moose rumen | place: Sweden | collected 2011-10
CATCGTATATGTGTAAACATCCCTCAACTCAACTCCGCGCGCGTGCGCGCGAGCCGAGGGGCTTGGATATATGTTTTTTGGGAAAAAATACTAAAAATGTATTGACAAAAATGTAAATACATCGTATATTTACAACATGAAAATCGGAAAGCACGGACTGGAAAAGGGGCCTGAAAGGAGCATCTACCCGGAGATGATGTTCCGGATTCTCCAGGGAAAGTTCGTGACCACTCCGTCGAACCACGACGAAACCGTCGAACTGCTGACAGGGAAGTGGGACGGGAAACTCTGGACGCTGGTCGTGAACAACGTCACGGGAAAGGTAATTACAGCCCGCAGGGCTCACGGAAAGGAGATTAGGCTCTATGAAGAAAGGTGTGGACGCTGAATTCTACGAGAAGGCCGACCTCGGTGACGAGATGAGGGCCTCGCTGGATTCCGGAAGGGGTTTCGTGGGCGAGAACATGACGCCTGAAGCGTTCCTTTCCATGGTGAGGGAACGCCGTGCGGCCGAAAAGGCGCGGAACGCATCGCAGATCGTCACCATGAGGATGCCGTCAAGCCTGGTGGAACGGTACAGGAGGAGTGCCGCCGCCGCAGGTATAGGCTACCAGACCCTCATGAAGGAAATCCTGGAAGCCGCTCCGGTGTAGGGCGTCCACCGTCAATAATTGCGGCCCCGCTGTATTGGCGGGGCTTTTTACATGTCTTGTGTGAAATCGCAATTTTTTTATTTACATCTACAAAGTTTACGATTTTTTACATAAGAAAGAAAAGAACCAAAAGAAAGAAACTCTAGTACTTAATATTATATTTATTATATATATTATACTCCTTTATAGAGAAAACTATATATTTTTCTTTTTACGCCTTTTTCTTTTGTAAATTGATTTTCGGCTTTTCCGCTTACGCGTGGCTTTTGATAGGTTTATGACGATTGCGCGCGTTCTGGGCGGTTTTCTTCGTGAAGAGGTGTTCGTGTATGCCGACGGGCAAAAGAACGCCCTGTAGGCCGTGCGTGGTGCCGTAGACGGGCTTTTGGCGAGAACGGCCGCGCGGCCCGGCTGCGACGGATGCGGACGTAACTTCTGACGGTTAAGCAGGCAAATCCAGGACGCGGCCGCCGCCTTCTGCTTGGGTTAAGCGGTCTCGGTGCCGCCCGGTGCGCGCGTTGTACGGCCCTCAATTAACCGCCCGTGCGGTTTATGCCTGCGTGTCGGTTAATCGTCAAAACCCGCTTAAATGCTTGCAATTGCGCGTTGTCTGTGGCGTGCACCCGGCTTGCTGCCTTGCGTAAAGGTTAAGCGGTTAAATTCAGAGTTAAGCGGTTCAGGGCACCCCTCCCCGCCCGGGGCCCCCCCCGTCAAAAAGGGTTGCTACACCTGGGGAACGAAATGGGGTTTTTGGCGACCCACTTTCGCCGCAATTTTTTGAGATTTCCGGGTGGGTTAATGGGGTCCCGGATGCCATGCGATTTTTTTTGTTACAAAAATTAACTTTTTGCCGCTGGTTTTGGTTAATCTTGTTTAGAGGTTAATTCATGGACTACGAACGCCACCAACATTCCTACATGGACGAAGAACTTGTCACGGGTGCCCAGCTTGCCAAGCAGATAGGCGTGTCCGGGGCGGCCGTATCGAAAGCGACATCAAAGGGGCGGCTAGATACCTTCCGAAATTCCCGTGGCGAGAAATGCTACCACAAGGTCGTGTCCGCGCAACAGTGGACGCTCAAGAAGGATCGCAGCAAGGTCACGACACCGACTCGCGGCCAGATGGCGGCAGGGTATGACAATGTAGATGCCCAGGCGACGGCCCATATACTGGGCAACGAGAATCCGCAGGCCCCGAAGCCCGTTTCGGCCCCGATCCAGGGTATCGACCTGGGGGGTGTGATGCAGGAACGCCAGGAGCTGGAAGTGTCGCGCGCAGAGAAGGAATTCCACATGGCGCGTCTTGCGAAGCTCAAGGCGGACGAAATGGAGGGCCGGCTCGTAGACAAGCAGACCGTTTATCTCAAGACTTTCCAGATGTTCGCAATAGTCCAGGAGAAGGTCTTGAACGTGTACGTGCAGCTTGCGCCCAAGATTTGCGGGCACATACAGGAACAGCTCGTAGCCGTGGGAGTGGAGGCGGAAAAGCAGCGCCAGGCCATGAAGGATGCCGTCCACGATGTCGGCGAAATTATTCGCAAGGATTCGATTGCCTTGCTGAAGGCTTTCAGCGAAAAGACCCCGGAGACGTTTTTGGATTGATGAACGGTCAATTGACAGAGCCTTCTGCCGTAGAGCGGAAATTCGAGAAAACGTTGCCGTACACGGTGAACGTGGATTTTTGTATCGAAGGTGCCATAAAGGCGCTTGCGCCCCCGAAGGACCAGACGATAAGCCAGTGGGCGGCGGAAAACCGCATCCTTACCGGGGAGGCCTCTTCGGAAAAGGGCGTTTGGAGCAACGAGCGCACGCCGTACTTGGTCGAGATTATGGACATGCTGAGTCCGCAGAGTCCATGCAGCGACGTAGCATTTATGAAGGGTTCGCAGATTGGCGGTACGGAGTGCCTGATTAACACGGCGCTATACTACATGCTCATGGCCCCATGCCCGATAGGGCTTTACCAGATGACCGACGACGAGGCGGCGAATTTCGAGCGGATGCGGCTTGCTCCCGCGTTTGCGGCCATGGGTATGGACAAGTATTTTACTAACGACACTGCGGGTTGCAAGGAATACCCGGGCGGCATCTTCTTCGTAGGTTCGGGCGGTTCCGCCTCGCAGCTCCGTTCCAAGCCGTTGCAGGTGGTTCTTTGCGACGAAATTTCCGGGTGGGTCAAGGACTGCAACGGGGAAGGCGACCCCTGCGACCTGGTGAAGCGCCGCACCACGAACTTCCCTCGCAAGAAGCGTTTCTGGAACTCCACGCCCACCGTCCGGGGCGAGTGCAGGATTACCAAGAAATTTGAGGTGGGGGACCAGCGCTATTACAACGTGCCGTGTCCGCATTGCGGGGTGCTTTACGTGTGGAAGTTTTCGAACCTGGTGTGGGACAAGGACTCCGAAGGCAACAACTTGCCGTACACGGCGCGGATGAAGTGTCCGCATTGTGGCGGCGAGACGATGGAGTGGCGCAAGACCGAACTGCTCGCGCAAGGGCAGTGGGTACCCACGAACCCGAACGGGGCTTATCCGAGTTACCATTTGAGCGCGTTCTACAGCCCGCTGGGATGGTATTCCTGGGAAGAGGCCGTGACGGACTTCCTGGAAGCGAAGGGCGACCCGCAGAAGATGAAGGTATGGACAAACAACGTCTGCGGCGAAGCGTGGGATGAAGATAACCAGGTTAGCCACGATTATTCGGAACTGGAACTTAGACGCGAAGATTACGGTTGCGAGGTTCCTGACGGCGTGGTGATCCTCACTGCGGGTGTCGATACCCAGGACGACCGCCTTGAGGTGGAGATCGTCGGCTGGGGCCGGGGTCTTGAAAGCTGGTCGATAGACTACAAGATTATTCCGGGAGATCCTGACCTCGAGAATGTTTGGGAGTCGCTCGATGCCGTTCTTGGGAGCGCGTACGTGAAAGCCGACGGTACTCCGCTATATGTGGCCGCCGCGCTGGTGGACTCGGGCGGCCACAAGACTTCGGCCGTTTACAAGTATTGCTCCCGCAGGGAATGGCGGCGCATTTACGCAAGTATAGGCGCACGCGGCCCGAACCGGCCCGTCATTAGCCGTCCGGGAAGCACCAAGAAGTCGTCCGCCGAGAACGCGAAACTTGTTACCGTGGGAACCGATACCGTTAAGGATTGGTTCTTCAACGTGCTGGGTTATGCCCAGCCTGGCCCCGGCTACTGCCATTTCCCGAAAAGGGATGTTTATGATGGTGAGCACTTCAAGCAGCTTACGGCGGAAGTGAAGCGGACGCGCATGAGCCGCGGGTTCCTGACTCATGTGTACGAGAAAATTTATGAACGGAACGAGCCGTTGGACTGCCGGGTGTATTCCCGTGCCGCGTTGAACCTTGTCGGCATCGATGTGGACAAGATGGCTGAATCCGGGGTGAGCTATACCAGGAATCCGTTAAAGAAGGCTCCCGTCCGCAGGGGATTTGTTATTAACAAGGGGATGAAACTATGAGTACTGTCAATTGCACTTTGGAAAATCTGGCGAAAACGCTGGAAAAAGAAGTCAAGAAAGAAATCAAGCAGGTGAAATTTGCGGCGGTCGGTGCTGTAAACAAGTGCGCTTTTGATTCGCAGAAAGCGTTGCGCGGGACCTATTCGCGTGCGTTCCATGTCCGTAACAAGAATCTTCCGCGAAAGATCGAAGTTACCAAGGCGACCAAGGAAAAGCCTGTTGCCGTCGTGGCTCTAAACGCTCCTAATACTGAATTTATGGAAATTCACACGACCGGCGGCGTGTCGAAACCGACCAAAAGCAAGGCGATGTCGATTCCTGACAAGAGCATCCAGGAACCCGGACGCACGGCGACGGGGCGCATGAAGCAGTCGCTCAAGCCTTCGAACCTTCTCAAGTACGCCGACGCGCACCCGAGCAAGAGACGCAAGACGGTGGCGAATCCGCACGCATTCAAGATGACAACGAAGGGAGGCTCGGTCGTTGTCGCCCGCAGGAACAAGGCGGACCGTTCTAAAATGGACTGGCTTTACCGTGAAGAAAAGGAAGCCAAAATCAAGAAAAGCTGGGATTTCAAGGGCATTGTCCAGAAAGTCGTCGAACGTAGGATGGGAAGGTATTTCGAAGAATGCCTGAAAAAGGCTCTGGCTACCGCGAGATAGACGAAAAAAAACTTGTGACTTTTTTTCACTATTACCCTTGCAAATGGGCTATTTTATGGATATGGCTGGTCTGTATTCTGTCGAACTCTGTGAACGGATGGTTGCTTCTGCCGAAGCGGCCCTCGCGAAAGCCTTGGAAGCGCAGAGTTATTCCATCGGTGGGCGGTCCTTGAGCCGCGCTTCCGTGGAAGCGTGCCAGAAACAGCTGGACTTGTGGTTGGGTCGTCTTGCCACGGCGAAAGGTTTGCGCCGCGGCAAGGCGTTCTGTGTCGCGTCTGTTCCGCATTAAGGGTTGGTTTGTTGATGATTGGCGCTCGTGGACTTGCTTGGAAAGGTGCATCCGTCGTAACGGAGGCTCTTCGCGCGTTTTATGCCCCGAACGGTTCTGCCGACCGCGACATTGCTGCCGACCTAGATATTTTGCGTCGCCGCAGTAGACAACTTTTCCAGAACAACACTTTCAGCCGTGCGATGATTTCGAGCTTTGCCACGAATGTCGTTGGAACCGGAATAAAGGCCCGTCCGACCTTGATGCTGCCCGAAATGCTTGGGCTTACCAGCGAAGATGCCGAAAAGTGGGCCAACAAGACCAAGGTACTTTTCAATCTTTGGGCGACCGATAAAAAGTGCGATGCCGAAAAGACGAACAATTTCATGCAGCTGCAAGACCTTGCGCTAAAGACATCGCTTCTTGGCGGAGACTGTTTCGCCCTGTCTTGTTTCGACAAGGACTTTGACTCTTTCGGCTTGAATATAAAGCTGCTGGAAGGTGAACGCTGCCAAAACCCGATTGGACAAATGGACTGTGACGCCATTGCCGAAGGTATCGAAGTTGACCGCAACCATGCCCCGGTGGCTTACTATTTTACGCAGAAGCCTGTCTGGAGCTTCGACGATTATACAAATTTTGTGGATTCCGTCCGGGTTCCTGCGTTCGATGCGTTTGGCAACCCGAACGTGTTCCACGTGTTTACCTCGGACCGGACGGATCAACGCCGGGGGGTTCCGCTGCTTGCGCCCGTTATCTGTCAGCTCAAGCAGCAAGAACGTTACCAGGATGCGGAACTCATGGCGGCGGTCATAAGCGCTTGCTTTACGGCCGTGCTCGAGAACAATGTCCCTGACGAAGCTGAATCCCTGTATGGTAACGTTCCCGAAGATGAACGAGTCGATAGGACCGGCGGTTTCGGCAATGCCGTTCCTGGCGGGGTACAGCCTGCACTCGAAATGAAGCCTGGAGCCGTTTGGTCGCTCGCCCAGGGGCAAAAAATCAACAGCCTGAATCCCCAGCGTCCGAATGTCAATTACCAGCCTTTTGTCGAAAGCATCTTTGCCGAGGCGGCGGCCGCCTGCGGTGTAAGTTTCGAAGTCGTTCTACGGAAGTTCAACAGCAGCTATAATGCCGTCCGCGCGGCTCTCCTTGAAAGTCAAAAGACTTTCAACAAGATGTGCATGAACTTTGTCGCTGATTTTTGCAGGCCGATTTACGAAAAGTGGCTTGCGAATGCGGTTATCCTGGGAATAGTCGATGCTCCGGGATTTTTCGAAAACCCGGTAAAGCGCAAGCTCTGGAGCCAGTGCCTTTGGATTGGCGACGCTCCGTTCCTTCTTGATCCGAAGAAGGAAACCGAGGCCATCAAGATGCAGATTGACGAACAGCTTATTTCCCGAGATATGGCATGCGCAAAGATTAACGGCGGCGACTACAGGACCGTGGCCGAGGCTCAGGCTTCGGAATATGCGTTGCGTAAAGAACTAGGTCTTGGTGAACCCGGTTCTGTGTCCAAGACTGAAAATTTCAGCGTGACAAGCGACAATCCCGATGAATCGGCTTTGCAGTAGGTTTGAATATGAAAAAAGGAATGATGAACAGAATCTTGAGCGCTCGCCTGGCTATCCGCAAGGAAGATGCCGATGTAATGGCGTCAAATACCTTGAAACTGTTCGATAGCGAAGGGAAATGGAAGGGCGCTACGAAGTCTGACGGCGAACTTGACTTGGTGAACAATATCACCCGCCGTGAGGACGGGATCGCGGTTATCCATGTTGACGGGGCTCTGTCCTATCGCAGCAACTGGCTCTCGTACTATTTTGACGAAGACACCTATAACAGCATCGAGGCCGCCTTCGACGAATGCCTTGCCGACGAATCGGTGAAGGGCATAGTCTTCGACATAAACAGCCCCGGTGGCGAAGTGGGCGGATGTGCCGACCTCGCCGAAAAGATTTTCAATGCGCGCGGTTCGAAGCCTTACGGAATCGTGGCCCGTACGGGCGGAATGATGTGTTCTGCCGCCTATTGGCTCGGTTCCAGCTGCGAAAAGGTCTATACGGCAAGCAATGGGACTCTTGGATCCATCGGCGTACTCTGCGCGTTTACGAATTTCAGCAAGTCCGTTGTCGAGACGACGGTCGTAGTTTCCGACCTGAGTCCGAACAAGGCCCCTTCCCCGGACGACCCGAAGGGCTTGCAGTTGATTAAGGAAGAATTGAACTCCCTTGCCGAAGTGTTTATCGATGCGGTGGCCCACAATCGCGGCACCACGGTAGAAGATGTAAGACAGAACTACGGCCAGGGGGGCGTGTTTATCGGCGACAAGGCTGTCGCCGCAAACCTTGCAGACGGCGTTATGTCCCTTGACGATGTCTGTAAAGAAATGAAACGCCAAGGGATCAGTAATGGAGGTGCCTTCATGGCAACTAACGTTAAAGGAGCCGAGGGCGCAGCAAGGCCCGAAGCTGTTGATATGGAAGCCGTAAAGGCCCAGGCTGTCGCCGATTACAAGGCCCGCGTCGCTTCCATCGAGGATGTCTTTTCCGGTCTCGATATAACCGGCGAAGAGAAGGCCGGGTTCGTCGATGGCGACAAGTCCGTTGCCGAGGCGAGTGCGTTTGCACTTTCCAGGGCCAAGGATAAAATCAAGGCTCTGGCCGAAGAACTTTCCGACGTTCGAGCCGAACTCGAAAAGAACAAGACGTCTGCGGTTTCCGAAAAAGAACGTGCCGTGGCCGCGCTCGAAGCCAGCGCAGCCGCCCAGAATTCCGTTCACGGCGGTGCGGCTTCTACCGATCCTGAACGCGAGGCCATCGACAAGGCTTTTGCCAAGGGCTTTAACAACAAATAAACGAGGTACAACATGTACGAATCCCAAGCAACAAACTATGACAACCTGGTTGTCGGTGGCCGCGTGGTAACAGACAACGTCATGATCGCGACTGAACAGGCCAAGGGCACCGTCCTTGCCTCTTACGGCGTGGCTACGTCTGCCGTCAAGGCGGTAAAGTCCATCACTTTCACCGGTACTCCGGCCAATTCCAAGTCGTTGAAGATTACAATCAACGGCAAGGAAGTCTCTTACACCACGGGTTCCACGACTCTCGCCACCGAAGTCACCGGTATCAAGAACGCTATCAATGCAGATGCTACTGGCGCAGGCGCAATCGTTACGGCAGACTCTACCGCCGGCAAGTTGACTCTTGAAGTGAAAACTGCTGGCAGTGCTGGTAACGCCCTTGAAGTGGAATTCACTGCGGGCGAATCCGATATGACCGCTGGCGAACTGACTGTGGAAACGGTCGGCGAAGATGTCGGTGACGAACGTTTTACCGCCGCCGATACCACTTCCGGGATTTCCGCTCTCCAGTCTCCCGTAGCCATTCTCCTTGAGGATGCGGAAGCTGGCGACGTCAAGACCGTGGCGTTCTGCGGCGAATTCAACAAGGACGCGCTCAAGTTTGCGTCCGGAATGACTCTCAACAATTTCAAGGTCGCTCTTCGCAAGATTGGTATCTTCGCGAAGGCTTGCATCTAAGGAGGTGAAACATGGCGACTATCGATATCACCGATGCCAAGGAACTTACCCTTGCCGTCAACAACAACCTTGAGCCGAACCGTTTCCTTGCGTCATTCTTCACGACGCTTACCCACAACACGAAGGACGTGATGATTGACTTCGTGGAGGGCACGCAGAAGCTCGCCCCGTTCATCCGCGACGGACAGGAAGCGACTATCAGCAACCGTGGCGGATTCAACACCCGCAGCGTCCACTGCTATGACATCGCAATCAAGCGTCGTACTACCGCGTTCGACGCCCTCAAGCGTGCGCCTGGCGAAGCTCCGGCCGTGGCGAGTGCCATGAACCCGATGCAGCGTGCCGCCATGCTGGCCGGGCGCGACATGCGCGAACTGCAAGGCAACGTCCGCCGTACCATTGAAAAGTTGATTTCCGACGAACTCTTCACCGGGGTCGTTAATATCAAGGATGCCAACGGCACAACGATTGACAGCATCGACCTCGGTCTTGATGCTGGCCATAAGTTCAACAAGACATGGAGCGCGGCGGGCTACAAGGGTATCGTGTCCGATATTGAAGAAGCCGCGACGAAGATTGCCGAAGATTCGGGCCTCACGGCCTCCGACGTGATTCTCGGTTCTACCGCCGCAGAAAACGCCTTCAAGAACGACTTCTTCATGAAGCAGCTCGACACCAAAAACCTGGCAAACATTACCGCTGCCGTAAGCCTCCGCGTTGGCCGCGGTGCCCGTCTTGTCGGTACCGTCGGCGGACTGCGTATCTGGCGTTATGACGAAATCTTCAAGGATTCCAGCGACACCACCCAGAAGATTATCCCGGCTTCCGGCGTTGTCGTGCTGTCCGATGCCATGCAGGCCACGCTCCACTACGGCGTTGCCGGGGACATCGAGAACGGCTTCTTCGAAGGCGAATTTGCCGCCGATACCTGGTACGAAAAGGATCCCCCGGTGCAGTGGCTCCGCGTGCGTTCCGCTCCGCTCCCGGTTATCGAGCAGATTGCCGGTGTCGCGACAATCACGGTGTCGTAAGGTGTAACGATGTCATTCAAGGCGGATTTGAACGGCGACCTTCACGAAGTCTTCTTCAATACGGAAGACTTCGGCGAGGTCGTGACCCTGACTCGCGGCAATGATAGTGTCGCGATGCGGGGTCTGTTCGATTCGCCCGGTATATCCGGTGAACAGCTCGGCGGCGAGGTGGAAGCGATTTCGCACGCCCCGAGACTGTTTGTCCGCTCGGTAGATTTGCCGAACGGCAAGCCCCAGAAGGGTGATATCTTTGTAATTAGCGCCAATGAACTTCATGCCGCAAGAAAGCTGCGTGCCGTGGACTATGTATTTGAACAGGATGGAACGGTCGTTTATAGGCTTGTGGACTGCAAATGAGTGTTAGAACTTTGGATTGCGTTAAGGTCTTGAGGGCGTCCGTCGTGACAGCCCTGAAGACTGCGAACATCGACGGAATAGGCGAAAATGTCTATTCTAGCCGCATGGAATCCGCATGGCCCGAAGAATCCGCGTATGTCGCCGTCTATGTTCCGTCCGTCGATTTTGACGATGGCCGCTCTAGCCCACGCTTCTACAGGGCGCAGGCTACCGTTCATGTCGATGTCTATGCCCGCTCATGCCTGAATGCCGAAGGCGGCGCTCTTGAAGGGATGTCCGATGTCGCCGATTTTCTCGACGATGCCGCGAAGGCCGTTGTCGAGGCGTTGCAGCCTATCGAAAGGCGCGAAGGTCCTTATAACGGGCTTGTCAAGCGTTTCGTGTTGAAATCCTGGGCGAACAATCTCTCTGAAAAGGGGGAGGCTGAACGCGGGTCCATGCGCATTGCTTTCGAGGCGGACTTTGCGTTTGCCGTGACTTACGGCGGCCCGTCGGATGATTTCTTGAAGGCTGAAAACATGCTTTCGATGGGTAACGGTGCTGGCAACAAGATTGAATTTGATACGGATGTAAGAGGAACTTAATTCAAAACGGAGGATGCCAATGAGCATTTCTTTTTCTGAAATCCCGGCGGACAACCTTGTCCCCATGTTTATGACCGAGTTCGACAACTCGAACGCGGCGAAGGGCGGTGCCATGCCCTGGAAGAACTTGCTCATTGGGCAGGCTCTCCCCGCGAACGCGTCGAACAACGGAAATCTTAAGCAGATTACGAGCGATGAACAGGCCGATGCGCTTTACGGTGCCGGTTCGCAGATTGCCCGCATGATCCGAGCCTTCCGCAAGAATACCCGCAATAGCGAGTTGTGGGCGCTTGCTGTTGCGGACGGCAGCACTAGTGCGACCGGTACCATCGCCGTTTCTTTCGCAAATTCGGCGGCTACCGCTCCGAAGTCCGGTGCAATCCGCCTGATGGTAGGCGGCCAGGGCGTAGCGGTTGATGTCGTGGCGGGTAAGACCGCTATCGAAGTCGCTACGGCCATTGCCGCTGCCATAAACGATAATCCGCAGCTTCCCGTGACTGCGAGCAACATGAGTTCGGGAGAAAACCCCGTAGCGACGGCAACGGTGACGCTTGCTGCGAAGAACGGCGGTACTTGCGGACAGGGCATAGATATCCGTTACAACCATTACCAGGGCGAAGAGCTCCCGCAGGGAGTCGTCCTCACCGTAACGAATATGTCCGGTGGCGGTTCCGATACGAGTTACGAGACTGCGGGTGTCGGTACCATCATTCGCGGAACCTGGTTCAACGCTATCGTTGCCGGGTCCGACGATTCGTCTAACGTAGCCTACATCAAGGGTCTGCTCGATGAACGCTGGACGGCGACCGTGCAACAGACCGGCGTGCTGTTCTTTAGCCTGAACGGCTGCGTCGTCGCCGGTACCCCCTCGACCTATTTCGGTACAGCCAGCCTTGACGCTCTCCAGACTCGCGGCCAGGGCCTTAACTCCCAGGTGGTGGTGCTCCCGTCCCTTCCGGAATCCCCGACCCCCGGTTTCGAGATCGCCGCCGCCGTGCTCGGCTGTGTCGCCCCGAAGGCCTTGAACGACCCCGCCCAGCCGCTTTCTAACTGGGCCGTCGCTGGAATCGTCGCCCCGCGCGAAACCGACCGCGAAGGCCTCGAAGGCAATAACCTGCTCCTGAAGGCCGGTTGCGCCCTACTGACCTGCGGTAGCGACGGCACCGTGTACATCAAGCGCGTGGTGACGACTTACAAGACGAACCCCGCTGGCGCGAAGGATACCAGCTACCAGCAGCTCGAAAAGGTGTTCACCCTTTCGTTCTTGCGTTGGGACTGGAACAATTACCTTGCTGGCCGCTACCCGCACGCGAAGCTCGCCGACGACGGCACCGACTTCGGCCCCGGACAGGTGATAATGACCCCGAAGCTCGGCGAGGCCGAACTCCTGGGCCGCTACGAATACTGGATCTCGAAGGGTCTTGTCCAGGATTACGCCACCTTCAAGGCGAACCTTGTCGTGTGCCGCGACCCGGACGACGACACCGCGCTCCAGTTCCTTATTCCCGCCGACCTGATTGACCAGTTCTTCATCGGCAAGTCCAAGATTCAGTTCAAGTAAAGGAGGCCAAATATGGCTTTTGAAGACGTGGGTGGAACCCACAAGCTCTATGTGAACGGCGTCCAGTTCAACCTCAAGGGCGACCCGACTATCGATATCGGCGGCGAAAAGCGCACGCCTATCATGGGTGTCGATGGCCGTATGCACGGCTATAAAGTCGAAACCATGCCCGCGAAGGTGTCCGGAACAATTACCGATACTTCCGACCTGGACCAGATTGAACTCCGCCAGCTGAAAAACGCCACCGTGAAGCTCGAAAAGCCGAACGGCAAGGTGTTCGTGATTACCGGAGCCGCCTTCAGTGGCGACCCGAGCGAATCCGGGGCCGAAGGCGAAATCAGCTTCGAATTCTCTGGCCCTCCGGGCAAGGAACTCGTGCCGTAGTTTGGTGCCTTTTCTACGGCTCATATCCGCGCTACTTGGGGACGGATTGTGGCGAGCTTGATTGCGAACTGCCTTCCGGTGGGGATCGAGGCCCCAGCGCGGCTTAACTTTTCACATTCCATACAAGGAGTAAAAATATGGATTACAAATTGATTGTGTCTATCGACAAGGTGGATGGCACCAAAATCAAGGCCGTTACCGTCAAGGAGTCCTTTACCGGCCGCGATATCAGGGCCATAGGGAACTGCAAGGGCGAGGGCGACGCGATGATTGCGCTCGTTGCCGCCGCAACCGGCCTTACCGAAAACAACGTGCTGGGCATGGATGCCCGTGACGTGAAGGCCATTGGCGAACTTGCCCGCCCTTTCTTGACGGGTGGCGAGGCCTAGGTTTCGCCGATGGCTTCGCGGCTTTGGCAGGAGTCTTTCATTGGTCTTATGACCAGATTATGGACCTGGATGCGGAGGCGTTTGCATTTAGCCTGAAAGCTGCCGAAAAGTATTCCAAGTGGATGAATCCAAAAAAGTGACCTTTTCGGGTCACTTTTTGCGTTTATTCCAAGTTGGAGTAGATGTAAGCTATAAATTTTACCTATTGTGTTAAATTCTGTCAAAGAGATAATATATATTGTGAGTAGAGGACAGGGTTATGAAGATGCTGAAAGACATAATGAATTTGAAAAACGCTATTTTGTGCGTTGTTTTGCCTTTTGTTCTTTTTTGGACGGGTCTCTTATTGGGGGCTAATTCAGAGTCGATGCTGGTGCATTTTGCTTCGATGATGCCGTTTTATTGTTATGTATATTTCGGAACAAATCTTTATGAGAAAGCTGATTGCAGAAATGCCCTTATTGCATCTTCGTTTGTTGGTGTTGTTTCGTTGATTTTTGTTATTGTTGTGTATTTTTCTGGAATTTTGCCTAATAGCGACTATTTTACTTTTGTTTTGAGATCTTCTGTTTTGAATGCCATTGTGATGTCTTTTTTTTCTTTTTGTGGGTTGTTTTGTGTGGCGTTCAATATGCGGTGGGGAAGTCTTTGGTATAGCTGGCCGGACCCTGAATAAAAAAAGATGTTCACTAAATCAACTTTTTTGCGTAGCCGTGTTTTATATTAAAAGGCATGGCTAATTCATTATTGGTACAACTTGGATTTAGCGCGGACAAACAGTCTATTACAGGTGCTGTTTCTGGAATTGCTAGAATTGATTCTGCCGTTTCTGATTTGCATAAAAAAATAAAGCAGACGTTTGCCATTGCCGCTGTTCATGCATTTGCTTCTGGAATCAAATCTTTAGGTTTTTCCATCAAATCTGCATTTTCGAAAAGCTATGATTTTGCAGAAGATTTTGCTAAATCCGGCGATAAAATCGCAAAAACATCGCGTCTTGTTGGCCTCTCAGTCAAGGATTACCAGGCATTTAGTTCTGCTGCGCAGCATGCTGGAATGTCCGCCGAAGAGATGGACGGAGCTTTAAGAAAGTTTAATGTAAACCTGGGCAAGGCCAGAAGCGGCGACAACACGTCCCTAAAGATGTTTGACGCGATTCTTGGCGGAAAAAAGATATCTGATTTCAAGGATTCGACATCGCTGATTGCGGCGGTAGCCGATGGCTATCAAAAGTTGGGTTCTGCCGAGCAAAAGGCCTTCGTGTCGCAGGAACTGTTTGGCCGGTCGGGCTTGAAAATGTCTGAACTGCTCTCGCAGGGCGATGAAGGAATCAAGCAGCTTGTTGCGGACTTTGAGTCGCACGGTGGCGGCTTTTCCGAAGAGGGCGCAAAGAACGCCGAAGCGTTTGACGATGCCTTGCAGGATATGCGCGAAACTATAAATTCGCTGAAAATATCCGTGGCCCAGGAACTTTTCCCGACCTTCATAGACCTTTTCAAGACGGTGCAGGGATTTGTCAAGGACAATCGCGAAGAAATAATGCCTGTCGTGAAGGAAATTTTCGGGCGGACCGCAGAATTTATAAAATCGATGCTGCCGAAAATCCCGACGATATTGAGCGCGGTTCTTTCGGTTGTCAATGGGATAGGCCCTGGAATCGTCTTTATCGGTGCTGCCGTGGTTCCCCTGCTTCCTGCCATTGGGCAAATTCTTTTTGTGTTATTCCAGATGCTGCCGGTCATCAAGGTAATAACGGCGTTGGTCAGTGGACCGGTGTTGGGGTATGTGGCCTTGATTGTCGCGGCGGTTGTTTCGTGGGGAATTGCCATAAAAAGCGTTTATGACAATTTCGACATGCTCAAGTCTTTTATCGTCGATGATGTATGGGGAGCCGTCAAGGATTTCGGAAACCAGTTTGTAGAAGTGGCAAAATGGATGTGGGATGGATTCAAGTCCATTTTTATCGAGCCGTGGGCAAGTTTCTTTTCCGAGCTTCCGGACATGATTTCGGACTTGTGGGAAGGGTTTAAGACGGGTATATCTGAAATAGGCGGTTTGCTTTACGATACTTTTGTTGGCAGTGTAAAATCCGCTATATCGGGAATAAAGTCCATTATAAAGGATATCCCTGTCCTGGGGAATCTTTTCGGTGACGACGACAAGCCGTCGATCCGTAGCGTTTATTCGGCTTCGGCTGCTCCGGTCTCCTCGTCTTCAAGCCTTGGAGCCTCTGTCGCTCAGGCGGTGAGCGAGTCGCACACGACCACCACCAGCCGGTTTGCCGTCGATTTCAAGAACATGCCGCGCGGGGTCCAGGTGACGGCTCCCGACCACGGCGACTTTGACTGGTCGCGTGGTTACGTCCTAGGGGGTGTATAATGGCCGAACATGAATTTGAATATGCAAGCAGTCTGTACAAGGTCCAGATAGACACGCCGCAGGGCGTTGTCGAATGCGTCGCGGCTTCCTATGCGGGCGTGCCGTTCTTTGTCGAAGAAACCGCAAGCACCGGCGGCCGCGAGATCGTTTCCAAGCCGCTGCCGTTTTCCGACAGCCACGTCAACGAAGACGTTGGCAAGAAGGTTCTCGAAATTACCTGTAACATTTACCTGACCGGGGTTGATTGCGAGGCCAAGCGCGAACGCCTGGAAGAAGCGTTGAACAGTGAAGGGGCCTTCGAATTCATTCACCCGCATTACGGCCGCATGACCGCGCGTTGCGCTGCGTACACCCTTTCGTTCAAGAAAACCGAACAGGAATTTATTTCTGGCGAAATCACGTTTGTCCCGGAACAGTCTCCGAAGGCTTCCCGGAGTTCCGAAGACTTGCGCGGGGTGGCCCTGGCCAAATCCGATGCCGTACTGGACTCTTCCAAGTCCCGCTTTGCAGATGCCTTTAGTATCGCGGGCCGTGCAAAGTCCGTAGTCGATGCCGTTGCCGACCGAACCGCCCTGCTGCTCGATAGCATCGAGGAAGCGCGCAGCTCGGTTCGGAGCGTTTCTGCTTTCGTCAATACGCTTTCGCAGATTCGCGAAAATATACAACTTGTTCTGATGAGCCCGGACGACTTTGCGAACAGGTTGCAGCACCTGTTGACGCTTACCAAGGAAACTGCGGATTTTGGAGATTCGAACGGTTACGTGAACGAGGCGCTTGTCGGCATGGGCGCGGCCGCCGCAAAGAAAAGGGATTCGTCTTCCATTGTCGCGGATGAACTTTCTTACGAGTCGGACCGCCTCGCCCTTATGAGCTCTGCGGCCATGGTCGCGCGGTCCGTAGTCGATTGCGACTTCGTGAGCGCCGAAGAGGCGAGGGAGATGCAGGATGCCGTGACGGACGTGTTCGAGAACGCTGCATCGTCTGTCGGTTCGGTCGAAGATTACGCGGACCTTATGGACTTGCAGGCTGTCTCGCTCAAGTATCTTCGCGACGAAATGTCGAAGCTTGCCGTTGTTGTGGATTTGCCCTTGAACGGAACCCGTGACGTCCTTTCGGTGTGTTTCGACTGTTACGGCAGCCTTGACCGGGTTGATGAAATCCTTGAACGCAACGGCGTGTGCGATCCGTTGGTGATAAACCGCGACAAACTGAAGGTACTTTCGAAATGATCGAGGTTTTTGCAAACGGCCGTAAATTTTCGGAATGGACGGATGCGCACGTTGTCCGTTCACTCGACCATATCGCGGCGGCGTTTTCTCTGTCGCTTGTAGCCAGGAACGCGGATGGCAACCGCGTGCTTCTTTTCCCTGGCGATTCGGTCGAAATTGCCGTGAACGGAAAAAGGGTGGTATCCGGGTTTGTGGACCGTCTTTCGACTTCGTTTGCTGCCGGTTCTCATTCGGTGAACGTCTCGGGAAGCGAATGTTCCGCCGACCTTGCCGATTGCTGTATCGAAAGCCCGTTTGAATGGGAAAACAAGAAAATGGATGAAATCGTGCGCATTATATGCGCCGGTTTCGGGCTGTCGTTCTCGAACCGAATGAACGTGGATGTCGGTAGCCCGTTCAAGAAGTTTTCTGTAGAACCCGGAACAAAAGCGCTCGACATGGTTTTGAAGCTTTGCAAGGAGCGCGGAATCCTCTGTTGTTCGGATGGCATGGGCAGGGTCTACCTGCTCAAGCCGGATTCCTGTCCCCGTGGCCCCGCACTCAGACAGGGTGAAAACCTAATGGCGGCGAGCGTGGACTTTTCGCTGGTGGACCGCTATTCGACTTATACCGTTTACGGAACGGGTAAGACGAAAAAGAAAGTGGTGGCGCACGCTTCGGATTCCGACGTGTTGCGCGACAGGCCGCTGATTATTGTTGATTCGAATGCGGTCGAAAAGGACAAGGTGCAGGCTCGGGCGGATTGGGAGAGCCGCGTCCGCAAGGCCAAGTCGATGGGCTTTCGCGTAAGCGTCCAGGGCTGGGAGCATCCGTCTGGGCTTTGGGAACCCGGTGTAATCTGTTCTTTCGAATCGCCGGAACTTTTCGTGGAAGATCCGCTGGACCTGCTCGTGTCGTCGGTGGAATATTCCTGGAGCAGCCAGGGCGAAACGACGAACATGACTCTTGTCCCGCCCGAAGTGTTCGAACCTCAGCCGGAGTCGAAAAAGGTCAAGGCGGTAAAGGCCCCGAAAGCCGACCCGTGGAAATCCATCAAGAAGGCGGTGCAGGGTAAATGAATTTTGAATCTTTTATAGAACCTTTTGCAAAACGCCTTCGCCTGATGGTGGGGCGGTGCCTGATTACGGCGAGTAAGTACGGGGGCGGCGAGCTTTTGGCCGACATAGAGCTTGTTGCCGGTGAAAAACGTCGTGCCGTCGAGTTCTTGCAGCAGTTCGGCTTTTCGAGCAGGCCGATGGGTGATGTGGAAGGCGTTGCCCTTTTTGTCGGCGGGTCGCGTGACAATGGCGTTGTAATTGCAACGCGCGGCGAATGCCCGAATCTAGAAGAAGGCGAAGTGATGGTACATTCTCCGTTCGGCACAAGCATAACTCTCAAGAACGATGGTTCCATTGAATTTTTGACCAGTTCCAACAAGTTCCGATTCGTGGGCGAAATCGAGGCGACCGGCGAAATTACGGCGATGAAGGACGCGTCGCCAGTCAAGTTGACGACCCATGTCCACCCGACCGGGGTTGGACCGTCAAGCTCGCCTACGCCAGGTACATAGGAGTTTTTTTATGGCATTGGACAAGACTGCGTTAAAGAAGGCCCTGAAGACGATGTTCGAAGGTAGACCGTCCAGCGACGACGATGCCGCCGACAAGCTGGCTACTGCTATATACGACTTTGTGAAAGGTGCAGAAGTGACCGTCACGGCACTGACGGGTGAAATCGCCGTGCAGGGGTCGCCGACTGCGCAACAGAACGCGGCCCCGATTACGTTGAAGGGCGGCGACGCCACCCATACTGGTGGGCTTTCGTAGCCTTAAAAAATCTTGTGCAAAAAATAGCCTTAATCGGTTAAAGGTTGTTTATTTTTACTGCTATGGGCGACCTAGCTTTATATCGCAGAAGTGACGGCGGTTTCGACCTTGCCTTCGACGAAGGCGTGGGCGACTTGTTGACCTCCGAAAGTCTTGAAAACGCCGTGATTGTATCAATAGGGACTTATGCCCGCGAGCGCAAGCTGGGCAGCGTCGCGAATCTTTCCCCCTGCATCGGCGGGTGGTGGGGCGATACCTTCGACAATCTCGGAACGCTTGGCGGCTACCTTTACGAGGCGTTTCCCGAAAGGTTGACGACGGCGGTGGCCCGGCGTGTCGAAACGCTTGCGGCCGAAGCCTTGGCCTGGTTGATCAAGGACGGTGTCGCCAAATCCGTCGGATGTGTCGCAGAAATGGTCGATGAGGAAAAACTTTCGTTGCGTGTGGAAGTGGAACGTCCCGACGGGAATCTGGAGCAGGCGCTGGTTTATGAAATAAAATGGAAGGCTACCGATGGAATTTAAGACGCTACAGGAACTTATCCGAATCGTGGACAACGCCCTTGCGGTGCAGTTTTACGGGCATTCGGGCGTGCTAAGAAAAAGTGTGCTCAAGGTGCTTGCAACCGTATTGGGCGGAATGCTTTACATGTTCTCGCTGATGGTGAAACGTATATGGAAGAACCGCTTCGTGACGACTTGCGACTTGTCCGCCCTTGACGGGTTCGGCGAAGAATACGGTGTCCCGCACAAGGCACCGCTGTGCGCGAAGGGAGCCGTCCAAGTAACCCTTGCGTCCGAGGTCGAAAGCGTGACCGTCCCGGCAGGTACATTCCTTGTAGACCGCGCGACCAATCTTGAATATGAAACTTACCAGTCCGTCGAGGTTTCGGACACGAACAATGAAATTCCGGTGATAGCCGTGACGCCCGGAAAGGAATCCGACCTGTCCGCAGGTGCTGAATTGCAGTTCCGCGATTCCGATATCGAGGGGATCGAGTCCATCGAGTCGATGGAAATTTATGGCGGGGTGTCCGTTGATGTGGAAATCGACGGGCTTATCTACCGTTGGGGAGAAACCGCCGAAGAATACAGGCAACGGCTTTTGCAGAGGGTAAGGAACCCGCTGCACGGAGGAGCCTCTAGCGACTACGAGTCGTGGGCTACGCGCTTTTCGGGCGTTTCCCGGGCGTTTGTTTATCCGAACACGCCAAATGCGAATTCGGTGAGCGTGGCCCTGGGAAATTTCGACAACGACGATCCTGCCGTCCCGGCAAGCATCGTGGACGAGGTGTCGAATTATGTCAACTCCGAAACTCGGCGGCCTATCACTGCGGATGTGCGGGTCTTTAGTGTCACGCCGGTGACGGTTTCCATCGAGGCGAGCGTGGCCCCGTTTACGCAGTCTGTGCGCGAAAGCGTGGAAAAGGCAATCCGCCGCGTATTCAGCGAGACTAGCCCCGGAGAGACTTTGCTGTTTTCCGATGTCGAAAGAAATGTCCTTGCAAATTCTACGGCAAGCGAATTCGTCATCGTGAACGCCCAAAAGGACGGGACCGCAGTGTCGTCGTTTGAAATGGCCTTGAACGTACCCGTATCCGGTTCCCCGGTTGCCCAGGTGGCGAAGTTTGTAGACGACTCGGATGATATAACCATAAATCTTGTGAACGGGGAGTCCTGATGTCCGCCCCCGTTATAAGAGACGTCTCGCCGTTGAGGGTGGGTGTAGGCATGCCCGTCGTTGTTGCCGGTGCCGGTTTCGGTCCTGCGACAAAGGTCCTGGCGGATTCACTCGAATTGCCGGTCCTGGATTACGGCGGCGACTCCCTGACTTTTTCCGCACCGTCTTCGCGCGGGAGGTTTACTGTCGCTGTTGCAAACGGCTCCGATTCCGTTTCGTTCGTTCTGACGGTCGAAAGAATCAACTCGCTGAATGCGTGGAATTTGGCCTTGCGCGGAACCGATGAATTTAGGTGTTCCCTGGTCGGTCTAATGCCTCGCGGCTTTGCGTGGCACATGGGCAAGGACGGCAACTGGTGGCGGCTGTTCTCGGCTTATGCCGAAGGGTTCCTTGCAGTTTACGACATGTTCCGTTCCTTGGTCGCCGAAGCCGATCCTTCGACGACGTCCTGTTTTGGTACGTGGGAATACGAGTTGGGCTTGCCGATCAACGGGCTTGAGCGCGATTCCGCGAACGGCCGCCGCGACGAAATCTTCCGTATCGCCAGGAAGGCTGGCGACAACACCGTTCCGTACTTCAAGAGCCTTGCGGCCTTGTTCGGAGCGAACGCCCAGATTTACGAGTACTGGAAAAATCCTGGAAATTTCGATGGCGTGGACTTTGGAGACGACAACCCGAATTTTTACTGGATGGTCGAAATCGAGGCAGAACCCGACGATTGGACCGTCTGCACCTGTAACGATACATGCAATGACTATCTTGCCCTATGGTGGAATGGGCCGCTGGAAGGTCTTTTCGACAAGGTCAAACCCGCACATACCAAGGTCGTCTATTCCTACGTGAACCCCGGTATAATGGGCTTGCTTACTGAAGACGGCGAATCCATTCTTACGGAAGACGATTTCGTGCTGGTACTCGAAGAAAAGGTGCTTACGCTTGATACCGAGGACGGTGCCGCCTTGAACACCGAAGACGGCTTGGCCATACTATTAGCAAACTAAGGAGACTCCATGAAAAGAATCGATACCGAGACCGCTTACGAAGGCCGCTTTGTTGACGGAAACAGACTTTCCGGGCGCAAGGCGACCCGGTTCAATGCCACGTGGTGCAACCAGGTCCAGGAAGAACTCTGCAACATAATCAAGGCTCTTACCGGCCAAGAGCCTACGGGAACTGCGGAAAACGAGGCTGGCACCGCGCTTGATTCTTTGCTGTTTTCGGGTAACGGGGAAATTAAGGAGCACAAGATAACGGTCGGCAGTTCCGTCTGGGAGAACCTGAACCAGTACGGGCCGAAAATTTCTGGCCTTCACTTCATGCAGTCCACCGAGGCCGAATTACAAACGATTCAGGTCAAGGGCAGTGGCAGTAGTTATGGGGAGATTGGATATGGAGCCTACGGCGCTTTCATCAATAGTTTCTATAGTGTCAGCGCAGGCGTGGCGGAATTTGTCAGTCTGACGACCACTCAAGGTGCGTCCGTCGGCGGCGATCTCGATGTAACGGGCGACGCGTCCGTCGGCGGCGATCTCGGTGTAACGGGCGATCTCAGTGTAACCGGGGACGCCACCGTCACCGGGTCCGTTACGGCTGACGGCGGCTTCGGGACGACGAATGGCGACATTGCGACAACGAACGGAACGGTGTCTGGCAGTACGGTCGAGGCGACAAGCAAACTGACTATCGGCTCCGCGTTACGATTCGTCATCGACGGCACGACCGGCCACACTGTAAGCGACGCAGAATCGTGGCTTGCGAATACGGCTCCGCAGAACTCTATTTGCTGCGTCGTCAACGACAATACAGCCGGTGTTACGCTCTGGAGCGGCTATTCTCGTCAGGTAGAGCTTATCGGAAAAACGGCGATGCTCTGTATCAAGATTGGTAATACTGTTTATCCTATGATGCCGACGCCGAACTACTAGTAAC
>FLNZ01005289.1_pt1 | contig 21932 bp, 26 predicted proteins | sample 1140391 | NCBI WGS metagenome assembly FLNZ01 (sample SAMEA3878171, study PRJEB12797) | bioreactor metagenome | biome: Moose rumen | place: Sweden | collected 2011-10
AGCCATCCTGTCGTCGGCGTCGAGGAAGGCAAGAAAAGTGCCCTGCGCCGCTTCCAGGGCGCGGTTTCGGGCTGCGGCCACTCCGCCGTTGCGCTCAGCGCGGAGCACCCGGCAGGGGAAGAGCCCCTCGGCTGCAAAGGCCTCGAGCAGCTCCGGCGAGCCGTCGGTGGATCCGTCGTCCACAAAGACCACCTCGAAGTACCGGAAGCGCTGCCTTCGCAGGCTCTCAAGGCTCCGGGGAAGCACCGCGGAGGCGTTGTAGACCGGCATTATGACGCTTACCTTCATCGCTGGATCACTGATTCGTTGAACTTGCGGGCAAAGAGCGCGTCGCTCCCGCGCAGCCGCTCCAGGTCCTCCGCCGTCCAGTCTTTGAGCACGCCGTCCTTCCAGCCGATGGCCCGCAGGCAGCCGTGGCCGTCGTCGGAGGTGTCGAAGAGGTTCCCGCGCAGCGGCGAGTTCCAGCAGAGGGTCTGCATCACCACTTCGTCGGAGCAGAAGGTATGGCTGAAGGTCTTGAGGGCCCAGGCCTTGTTTTTCAGGAACAGGCGGGCCATGGCATCCGTGACGCTCACCCACTGCGAGCCTTTCTTGAAGTCGATGCCGCGGTTGCGCCTTATGCCGAGCAGCTCCTGCAGGCGCAGGAATGCGGCCCTGAGGGCCCTCTTGGCCCGGGAACGGTTCCGGAAGTCTTCCGGGAAAAGATGCCAGCGGCGGACTTTCCGGTCCAGTTCGGGCGTCATTTCCGTGAGCGTGTAGCCGATGAATTCTTTGGGAGCGTTGCGCCCGAAAAAGTCGTGTATGTACTCCTGGCTCTTGAGGGGCAGGTCCTGCCCGGAAAGCAGGTGGTAGTAGGCGTAGGGGCCGTTCTGCACCGCCGCTTCGAAAAGGGCGTATTCGGCCTCCACTACGCTCACGTCGCCCCAGCGCACGTCCACCCGGTTCCGGATCAGATGCAGCTCCGCCTTTTCGGTTTTCAGTTCCGGGATCTCCCTGACCTTGGCGTCCATGTGCACGTAGATGTCGTTGCGAGGGTCGTCCAGCTGCGAGACAAGATACTGCAGCAGGGCGAACTGGTGGTGCGCAAGTATGAGGCAGGCGTGCTTCATCGTTTGAGTTTGCGGAGTGCGTCCTTGACAACGCCTTCAGTGCGCCAGAGGCGGGAGGGGGCCTTCCAGAGGGCTTTTATCTCCTGCGGCAGGCTGTCATGGACCTGCCACCAGGGGAGGAACTGCACGCTGTGGATGTTCCAGGGCTTGCCGCCGGTGTAGTGGATGTTGGCCCGGCTCTGCACCTCAGGCCACAGGGCGGGACCGTACAGCGCTTCAAAATCGGCCCTGTAGCGGGGCAGGAAGAAGGTGCGGATGCTGTTGTAGAGCGGGCTCAGCGGCAGTACGCGCCCCCGGCACACCTGGTTCAGGGCGTCCTGGTCGGGGAACTCCAGATAAGGCACCCGGCAGGCTTCCAGAAGGCGCGTGGAGACTTTCTCCTGCCGCATCCGCCGCAGGTTCATAAGGAGCATCCCGGAGTTGAAATATTCGCCCGGAGTGCAGCCAAGGGCCTCTATCCGCGCCGCCTGGCCCTCGATGGGGGCTTCGTACACGGCCGCGAGGTAATTGTCAGCAAGGTCTGTTTCTGCATACAGGCGGCCCATGTCCTGCCGCACGATGATGTCGCAGTCCAGGTAAAGTATCTTGTCGAATTCGGGCAGCAGCTCCGGCAGCAGCAGGCGGAACGAGGCGGCCTCGGTGTAGCGCGGGTCCACGTAGATCCCTTCCAGCCGCCCCCGGAGCGGGATGTACTGCATCTCCAGCCGCCCTCCGCCAAGGCGCAGGAGCGCCTCCTGCATGTCCCGGGGAATCTCCTCCGTCACCAGGCACACGACCCTGAATCCGCCCGTGGACGAGTCCAGCAGCGAGCGCAGCATCGCCGCCGCCGGCACTATATAATTGGGCGTAAAGGCTATGGCAAGCGGGGTGGTCATTTCAGCGCACTTTATGACTATGCTTTGACAATATGTGCCGGCACGCCGACTACGGTCACGCCGGGCTCGAGCACATCTTTTATCACCACGGCGCCGGCGCCTATGCGGACGCCATCCGCGATGCGGATGCCGCCCAGGATCTGGGCGTTTTGGCCGATGTCCACATTGTCCCCGATGACGGGGGAATCCTGCGAATCACTCCGCAGGTTGCCTATGCAGCAGTTCCCGTGTATCTGGCAGTTCCTGCCGATTCGGGCTTCGGGGTTTACGATAATGGAACCGTAGTGCCAGATTTGGAGCCCTTCCCCGAAGCACCCGGCGCTGATAATGAACCCCAGGCGGCTCCCGAGCCGGTTCTTCCGGCCACGATACCAGAGGCAAAGCAACTGGTTATGTCCCATGTACCGCTCCTCCTTCCGAAGGAACCTGAGATACCGCCGGATGTAGTACCCCTCCGGGCGGATCCACCATTCGAGGAATTTTTCTTTGAAAGTCATACTGTTGTGCTGAATTCGTTCATTTTAAAGATGGAGAAGCCGATATACCCGTTTCAGGTCTTTCCGTTGTTGATGATTGGTGCATAAAGTTACAATTATAATTGCAGCTTATTCCTCAAAAAACGCTACTTTTCCCGCCACTATTTGCAAAATTTTGCAATTTTCGCACTTAACACCCCAGAAAAACCCTCGCCTACACTGTCTCGTGAAACTCCAGTCACTGTACATCGTCGCCATGGAGTTTGTAGTATGCTTTGACCTTTTTGATTGAGCAAGAAGAGAAAAGAGTACGGGAGAAGTTCATTGCGTTGTGAAATTTTCGTCTTCGCAAAAAGACCATTCCATGGGGATGCCGACCGGACGCGTGGCATGGACATAAAGCACCATGACGATGAGCGGGAAGCGCATCATCTTGATGAGTTTGGTCTGCCGGTCTTTAAGAACATCCATGAACTGGATTAGTCAAGATGTAAGACCCGCTTGCGGTAGAAGTGCATTGCAGTGCACCAGTCAAGATTGAGGGCTTGGAGAAAGTGTGATGTGCTTTGGATAACCGGGCGGCTGCATTCACGGTAATCTTTCAGCGACAAGGCTTTTTGATAGAGTCCAGGAGTGTATTCCCCTGTAAAGGAGACTTGATAACCGAATTGACTGAAAGGACGGCCTTCACGATAAGATGCTTTAGCAGGTGTTGACTGAAGAATATCGTAAATAGTTTTCGTATAGAGGGCCGGCCCAGTTGTTGAGACAACTCCTGTCCAGCCGACCCCCGTCAAATAGGGATTGTAGGTATCCATAGCCTCAAATATAGCCAGGATTACAGAGCGAAGAAACAGATGACCCCGCGCGGAGATAATAAACGCCTGAAGCATCTCCCCTTTAGTGATGTGTTCCGGAATCAAGAGATGATGCTTCCCGTTCTCAAGACAATCCCAGTAGAATACCAGAAACTGATCATTCTTCTGAAGATTCTCAGACAAAGGAATAACGACGGTGGACTTCAAATCCAGATACACGCCGCCACGGGCGTATAGGAGCAGGTACCGAAGCAAATCTGCTTTCGCCGCCGGATAATGTGAATCAATCCGCTGATAATACTGGAAAACGGTTTTGCCATAGTTTAGGCGGATGAAGTCCTCCGCTTCCCGGTCACTGACAAGTTGGTAGATGAAATCCTGATTCTTTTCCTGCAATCCTCGAATATTGTCTACAAAGGCTGCCGGCAATCCCGAAAGCACTTTTTCGGCAGTCGAACCCTGGCCCTTCAGGCAGATTTGGAACAGATTCTTGGGAATCCCCGTAGAAAGTGTGAAGTGCGGGAGCAGGTGTTCATATTGCTCTCGTGTCTTGACAAACCTGCGGTTGTGAAGCTGTGTCTTTTTTGAAAGTAAATCAGTGAGAATCATATGTTTAAATGCGTCATGATAAGCTGGGCGCATACTGCGTACGTTCATTTTAAAGATGGAGAAGCCGATAAACCCGTTTCAGCGAGCGAATCACTTCCTCTCTTAGTGTTTGCGTCTGCCAGGAACGGCTGTTGAAATGGTAAAGTCTGACCGACCGTTTCCGCTTGCAATTGGTGTTGGCAATGGTGTCCGTGGAATAGATGGCTATACCGTCTGCCAGATGCTGCGTACTGTCCTTCCTGATCCAACCATAATCTTGTTCCATGATTTCGGAAAGAATGGTGGGTATCGGGGTTAAATTCAGGCTGCCGTCTGGCAGGATGAATGGCCTCTGTTCATAGATATCCAGACACTTTTTGATGAAAGGATGTCCGGGAACGGAGCCCATGACAGCGGCCTCCATATAGACTTGCGTATGCTCTTTATCCCGCATTTCCAAGCCGGAGAAGAAATCATTGTCCAGCAGTTCGTCAATCTTGCCGAAAGCCCGCACATCCGAGTCCAGATAGATGCCGCCCTCATGGTATAAAGCATAGAGCCGGACATAGTCCGAAACGAAGGCCCACTTCCTGTGCGCAAGTGCATCCCGGGTGAAGGGTATGGCGTTGTAATCCAGACTTTCCATGTTCCAGAGCCGGATCTCATAATCGGGCAAGTACTTGCGCCAGCTGGCAATGCACTGGCGGATAATTTCCGGCTGGGGGTCATTGCTTAACCAGCAGTAATGTATGATTTTAGGAATCATAATCGTCTTTGTTCTTGACAATCGACAAGTCTTTCTGGAAGCCGGAGGGGTTCCGCATCCAGGCTGTCATAACGTTAACGGCATGTAAATTTGCGGGCCCACAGGCACCCGGTGGCTTGCAATTGGGAATAATCGTTCAGGCTGAAAGCCTTGGGCGTATCGCCCTGGAACTCAACATACAGGAGATTCTTGCAGTCAAGGATACGGAACGCCGGCAGTTTGCTCAGCTCTGTTGCCACAAAGTACTCGTCCCCGCAGAAGGACCATTTATATTTTTTTAGGATGGCCACCCTGTTATCCACCAGATAGCAGCAAGCCTTTTCGGTCAGGCTCATCCAATTGTCCGTCTTGAGAAACTGCTCTTTGGTATAATGACGGATTCCCAAGCTTTTTTGCACTTTCAAGTTGGCCTTCCAGGTCAGATTGTCCATGTTTTTCCTGAACGAATGACCGTTACTCTTGATGTACCTGACCGGAAAGTGGTAACGGCGCAGTTTGAAATCGGCATCACCTTCATCTTTTTTCCAGAGCCTCATAACTTCCTCTTCCGGATGGCTTTCATAAAATGACAACAACTCATTAACCGGTTTCAACGGCAGATGTGTACCGGAAAGGATGTGATAGTGGTGATAGGGTCCGTTTGCAAGAGCCGTTTCCAGCAGTACCAGTTCCGCTTTTATCTGGGAAACCGTGCCCCAGCGCACATCCACCCTGTCCTGAAGCATGAACAGCCGGCCCTTGGTCACTTTCAGCACCGGCAACTCCTTGACTTTCCTGTCAATGTGCACATAGAAATCGCTCCCTGCCGCATCCAGGCTGTCAATCAGCCTTTGCAGCACCTCGAATTCGTTGTGGGCTATGATAAGCCAGGCGTGGGGCGTCTTATTTTGCAAGCCTTTCAATCCTACAGGAGTGGGTCTTTGTTTCCCGGTCGTAGTTGATGCCGACCAGCAGAAGGTCGCCTTGGTACTGGGCAAGTTTGGCCGGGTATTCTTTGCGGCGGATCTGGTCAATGGCCGTATCGGCACTGTGGTTGTACTTGAGCTCGGCTATGATGACGGGGGATTCCACATTTTTTCGGGGAATCAGCACCAGGTCGGCAAATCCTTTTCCGGTAGCCAGCTCGCGATGGATCACATAGTCGTTTCTTGCATAGTAGAAAGCCAGACTAAGCACGCAGGCAAGTGAATTCTCGTTGTTATAGCTCAGTATGCTGGTATTCTCGTCGTGGGCAGCCTCAACTCCGCGCGAGACAGCTTCCTCATCCCCGGCAAGTGTTGCTTTCAGGAGTTTCTCTGAGTCTTTCAAGGCTTCCGCCAAGCGAGTCCAGCCGGTGTCATTCACCGCGTTTTCCATCTCTTCCATGACCTCATAATTCGGAACCTGGCAGGAACCGGAATCGCAGTCATAGGAGAGATACCCTAGATGAATCATAGCGGTCAGGGCGTCATCTTTACTCTTGATGACAGACAGGTCGTTCCCGAAACTCTTCGGTTTGACCTTGACGGACCCGCCGCCGAGCAAGACTATAATATCATCTTTCAAACCGTCATAATTCATCTTAATGTATGGCACAATGGTCTCGTATGCGCCGGTCTTGCTCCAATAACCGGTGCAGCGGTGGCGGCGGATGGCCTGCATTACGGAATTCGGATTGAAAATGGATTGTTCATCTCCTATGCGATATCCGTCATACCATTTTTGAAGCTCGGCGTAGTCCATGTCGCGGCGCTGCGCCAATTGTTCAACCTCCTTCGAGGTGAAGCCAAAGAAGGGGGCCATCTCGCCGGGGTCAATCATGGAGTATTCCTGAAAGTTATTGAGCGCAGACTGTGTATTGTACTTTTTGATGGGGAGAATGCCGGTCATATAGACTCCCGAGAAGACTGAAATCGCAGAACCGTCTTTGAACATCCTCCGGAGCCAGTCCACGTAACGTTCCATGGCCGGCGAACTTGTGGGAAATTCTCGGCAGATGGCATCCCACTCGTCGATGATGAAGAAGAAACGGTTGCCTGTCGCGGCGGCTATGCGGATGAGCGCACCCATCAGGTCATCTTCATCTTTGACCTCAATCTGCGGATATGCCGCGCAGATGTCTTCCTTTACCTCACGGTCTATATGGCTGACAATCCCGTCATTGCGAAAACGCGTGACAAAGCCGGTCATATCCAGATAGATGACAGGATACTTGTTCAAGTGCTCCTCGAATGAAGGTGCACCGGATATCTCCAAATCCTGGAACAACAGCCGGGAATCGCAGGATTTGTCGTAATAGGCAGCAAGCATCTCCGCAGCCATCGATTTCCCGAAGCGGCGGCACCGGGAAACGCAGCTGAACCTGTTCCGGGTGCCGATTGTTTCATTGACGATGCTTATCAGCCCGGATTTGTCGACATACTCACCTTTCCGGTTCGACCGGAAGGCTTCATTGCCTTTATTGATATAGATACCCATGCCCAAGAGTCAGTGTTACAGTACGAGACAAATATACGGAATTGTTCAAATAAATCAAAAGGACGCTGTTCAGCGATGCCGTTAAATGATGTCTGCAGGTGTATTTTCCAAAATACAGGCTAGCCATTTCCAGATGTCGATTTCAGCATGCGCTATGACCAGCCAGGCATGGGTCATACTTTAGTTGGTAGTTATTGGACGGAAACGATATAAGGTGCACCAAATATCAAACAAGATATGCCAACGGGATGGATAGCTGCTTATTCCCCAAAAACTACGACTTTCCCCGCCACTTTCTGCAAAATTTTGCGATTTTCGCATTTAACTCCCCTAAAAAACACTCGCCTACACTGTCTCGTGAAGCTCCGAGAGGCTTACGTTCAAACTCACAAGTATCACCATCAAGCAAATCTGAGAAAAGAGTACGGGAAAAGTTCATCCCCGCAGAGGACTCCGGTGGTCTTGGGAAGGAATCTGTTCATGAGCCGGAAAAGGAGCAGGCATACGGTGATGGCAATCAACTGGAAACGGACAGCCTTGATGAGTTCGTTTGATGGGTGTTGAGATCCGTTTGCACTACTATATCAAACGCTTCGGCCCTTCCGCGCCGACCGAGGTAGACACGACCGGAACCCCAATCATCCCGGCCTCCATGATCTTCATAAGGATTCCGCGAACAAACTCCTGCGGTTGTCCGTGCACTTCGTTATAATACTCTCTTGTCAATTCAAGAATTTGCTTCTTTAGTTCTTCTTTATGTGCCATATCGCTTTGTTTAATTTATGCGGCGAGATGGCACCAACTGATAATCAGCGAGTTGCCCACCCCATTAACAATTTATAACTTTTAAAACTCATAAGATTTTTATCTTTTTCTGATATAATAAGATTGTCTTTTCCACCTATTTGCTCAAATGGCCATGCAATAGCAATATCCGCATCATTATACATAATACCGCTATCGCCTTCTCCATAGAAGACTTCTCCACACTTATAACTGACAATACTGTCTTCTATAACAAGATAGCCATGACCAAAGTACATCGGAACATAAAGTTCGACCTGGTTTTCACCAGTCAAATCAAATCCACGCCATTGTCCAAATGTAGGAGAATCAGGACGCAAGTCCACTATTACATCATACACGTGTCCGCTGATGCAGCGTACCAGCTTGGCTTGCTGCTTCACCAGTTGGAAATGAGTGGCTCGTATCACTCCACGTTTTGATATGGTATAAAAGACTTCTTTCAACTCGTGTTCAATCCTATTGGCTTTGAACATTTCTACATTGTAATCCTTCACGAAACCACCACGTTCATCGGTGGCATAGAAGGGTTGAATTTTGAAAGCACCTTTCAAATCCAACTCTTGAAATTCAAATTTTTGTATCATGTCATTTATGTTTTTTTGCGAGACTTAATTTTGGTATAGCCATAAAATATTTTGCTACTGGTATTCGCATGGCTGTTATTGTCACAATATAGCAGATAGCAAAAGTTGCTATCGCTTGTACTATGAGACTCATCAATGAGATGGGCGGTATCAGATAATGTTTCAGCAGAAAAGCCGTCATTCCATGTAGGAAATAGATGCCAAGCGTGCACTTGGACAAGTCATTCCAAAACATTGAAGAGGAATGTTTGGAGCCATAGCAAGTGAAGCATATCATTATCGACAACACCCACAGGATGACAATCGGAGAATCGTGCTGATACTCAGGAGAGTTATAAAACATGTATCTGTCAAGCGCCATCTGATAGCATACTGAGATTGCAGTCATCACCACCACAACAAGAATAGCAGCCCATTGAGGAATACGGGATCTGATATATTCCCTAACATCACCTCTGCCCAATACGCCACCCCAAACGAAGTAGGTTGCAAATATCCATACCTTGAAGGTCTGACGAAACCACGGATTCACATTATAGGAGTACATGGAAGTCTGAGTGGTCAGGATATGCCAAATATCTACAGCGTGTGACAAGACGCATATAGCCGTCAAGCCCAATGCCAACCTTACTGCATCTCTTGTACTGGTGAAAGCCCTTGACAGCAATGGAGACAGCAAATAAAGAATGGCTAACGCCCACATAAACCACAGTCTGCCAAACCGACCCTGATGAAAAACTGATAATACCAGCAACAATATAGGTTGTGCTAATACACCTTTGGTAGGTATAATCGACTGTCCATGGTGAAGTTGCAGGGCATATCTATATAGCATAAATACCCCCCCCACAGCAATATCAGCACCGTTATTCCAAGCACTTTGCCAAGGGCCGATTGTATGGTCGGTTTGCTGTTGAGCGTGTAATAACCGCTTGCTGCAAAGAATACCGGGATTGAGAAGGTCCCAAGATACCACAAAATATAACTTACCCTCAAATCTACTGGATTCATTGATCCGAATGTATGGAGGCATATCACTCCAAACATTGCAAGCAGTTTTAATGCCGCTATATTACAATTAACCTTTCTCGTTCCCTGCATAATAGTCTTCTTTTACGGTTTTAAGCCAGTCCATTGTCATCTTCGTACCCTTACCAAACGTAATCTCTATTTCAAAGCCACAGTCATTCTTAATGGCTTCTATTCCAAACGTGCTCAAAGGCATGTTGGTGCCGGTGAAAGGCACGTCTCCAAACATCGGCTTGGAATCTGGCCCACAGGCGGCAACCATCTCCAAAATAAATTCCTTCAACGGACGGGCATTGCCACTGCCAATCATATATTCACAGAAAGGCTTTCCCTTTTCAGCCACCAAATAAAACGCCTTGGCCACATCGCTCACATACACAAAGTCGTAGTTTTGTGTTGCTGCGGTAAACTGGAGGGGCTCACCACTGATAATCTTTCGTAGTGTAGTATTCACAAAACGGGGTGAGAACTCTCCGACTCCGTAGGCATTGGTAATCATCGGCCACAGCAGGTCGATACCGATGTTGGCAGCTACACTCTTGCAAAGGCAGTGAGAAATGTGCTTGCCCATGCCGTAAATGTATGCCATCCCAGGGTGGCTCCCCTGTGTATGGATGGCTGCTTCCACCTCATACTCCATGATGCTGCCCGCACAAACAAAACGAGTACAACCTAATTCCTTTGCCGCTTTCAATACCTCAACGGTGTTCAGCGCGTTCTGCATCTGGAGGTTGTAGTCCACTCGCGCAGGACCGGCAGAGCCAGCCCAGGCAAAGTGAATGAAGGTGTCGTACTCCCCTGCAGAAATCTTTTCCAACATTCCCTTGATGTCAGTGATGTCGCATTGCATATAGGTCAGATTGGGATGAGCTTCCAAACGACGGGCGGTCTCTCCAATATCCAATGCCAGTACTTTCTTCCCATTATTCAGGAAATGCTTGACGGTATAACTACCCACGAAGCCGTCAGCTCCAGTAATGATAACTTTTTCCATATAAGCCTAACCATTGAATTTTTCGATTTCTTCTACACACAGATGATAAACATCATCATTTTGGTATCGCTTGTACCAGTCTGACGTCAGCATCATACACTCCTTGGCTCTCAATCTCGGCTTCCATCCCAGGCGGGTTTTTGCCTTGGAGATGTCAAGCATCAGTAAGTTGGCTTCATGCAAGGCATTGGGATCAGACACATCCTTAAGTTCCCCATAACCGAAGTTCTCAATCATAGCAGAAGCTACCTCCCAAACTGTAAGAACAGATTCCTGCTCTGGTCCAAAATTCCATCCCTCACAATACTCCGTAGGATGTTCCCACATCTTCTGTGCAAGCAGCATATACCCGCTCAGCGGTTCCAAGACATGTTCCCAGGGGCGTACAGCCTTCGGGCTGCGGATCTCAATGGGCTTTCCTGCTTCCAAGGCACGGATGCAGTCGGGGATGATGCGGTCTTTTGCCCAGTCTCCACCACCAATCACGTTACCGGCACGCACACTGGCAAGGCTCACATGGTGCTTCTTGCCATAGTCCTCAAGATTGAAGAAACTCCTGCGCCAACTCTGAATGGCTATCTCGCAAGCCCCCTTGCTGCTGCTGTAGGGGTCGTAACCGCCAAAGGGGTCGTCCTCCTTGTAGCCGGTCAGTTGCTCCTTGTTGTCATAGCACTTGTCGGTGGTTATCATCACGCCTACCTTCACGCTTCTCGTAGCACGGATGGCCTCCATGATGTTGATGGTTCCCATCACGTTAGTCTGGTAGGTCTCAACGGGTATCTCGTAACTGAGGCGCACCAAGGGCTGTGCGGCAAGGTGGAAGACTATCTCCGGCTGATACTGAGCGAAAATTTCTTTCATCTTCTCTCCGTCACGGATGTCCGCACGGATGTCCGCCTTTATTTTCTTACCTATGCCACTCAGGACAAAATTATCCTTCCCGGAGTAGGGTTCCAGCCCCACGCCTACCACCTCTGCACCCAACTCATGGAGCCAGATGCTCAGCCAACTGCCCTTGAAACCGGTGTGGCCGGTCACAAGGACACGCTTGCCTTTATAAAAGGTGTTGAATATATCTATCATTCCCGTTAACCTTTAGGTTCTTCCCGTTCCCATCTCTTCCAGGGAGCTACATTATTCTTCAGCAATTCTTCAAGCATATTCTTCTCACGCATGTTATCCATGCACTGCCAGAAGCCTTCGTGAAGGTAAGACATCAGTTCTCCCTTTGCCGCCAGTGTTTCGAGAGGCTTACGTTCAAACACACAAGTATCACCATCAAGCAAATCAAAGACAGCAGGTTCCAAGACCATATATCCCGCATTGATTGGGGCTCCGTCTGTCTTGTTCTTTTCCCGGAAAGAAGTGACGGCATAGTCGCTGGTAATATTCAGAACACCTTTATCCTGTGCCAATTTTACTGCTGTCAGTGTGGCTATCTTTCCATGACTTTTGTGGAACTCCACCAATTTATTGATATCCACGTCGCAAATACCGTCACCGTAGGTCATCATAAAGGTCTCGTTGCCCACATATTCCTGCACTCGTTTAATACGACCTCCTGTCATGGTGTTGTAGCCGGTATCCACCACCGTAACCATCCAAGGCTCCAGATGGCTGTGATGCACTGTTATTCCGTTCTTCCCATTACGGAAATCGAACGACACATCGCTGTAATGCAGGAAATAATTGGCGAACCACTCCTTGATATACTCCTGCTTGTATCCGGCACAGATGATAAACTCATTATGTCCGTAATAGGCATATTCCTTCATAATATGCCACAGGATAGGCATACCGCCGATCTCAATCATTGGTTTGGGCTTATATACAGATTCTTCACTAATACGAGAACCAAAGCCGCCTGCTAAAAGAACAACTTTCATATCTTGTTTATATCTTGTTTCTGAGCTGGGAAGAGACTTCTTCGCATGCATGGTACCCCTCCGGGCGGATCCACCATTCGAGGAATTTTTCTTTGAAGGTCATTGCAATTGTCTGCTTGTGAATTTACGGGCTCTGAAGCAGCCGGCCCTTTGTCACTTTCGGCACCGGCAACTCCTTGACTTTCTTGTCAATGTGCACATAGAAATCGCTCTCTACCGCATACGGGCTGTCAATCAGCCGCTGCAGCACCTCGAATTCGTTATGCGCTATGATGAGCCAGGCGTGGGGCGTCTTCACTTGCTGTTCATTGCGCGTCGTGTGGCATCCAGGTAAGCGGTGCCGAAGCGCTGGTCCGGTTCGAGAAAATTGCCTTCGCCCCATTCATTCCAGGACTTGATGAACAAAAGACCATGCCTGCTGCGTTCTTGCGCCAACCGGACGGTTTCTTTGCATAATGCTTCCCATTTTTCCGGAGTGCTGTCGTGCAGAATCGTGCCCCTGACGCCACTCCTGGGGGAGTGGTCAAAATTCGGGTCTATACAAGGAATCGCATTGCTGTTGCTCCGGAATTGCGAGAGGGCTGTTTTGGCGTATTCGCTGTATTCAATCGGATTGGGACGATGCAAGATGGTCTTGCATTTGGCCTGGGCGCGTTTTATAAAACTCTTGTTGTTATGGATGTAAACCGAATCGAACATGGGATCATATACGGTTAAGTCAAACCCTGGAGAAGATGCTGCATCCAAACTTCCGGCCCCTTGTGCAAATCCAAAAAAGCAGAATCCGGGGAGCCCGTTCCCGTGTGCAAGATCATTCCATGTCTGCGCCATTGCCGGCATGTCCGGGATGCCTGCCGGATCGAACACTCCGAACAGCAGACGTCCGTCCAAGGTGATATAGCGTTTGTCCTTGAATGCCGGGAGCATCGCGTTAAAATGGGCCTTGTAATCCTCAATTCCCGGGTAGGTCTGCTCCTTGAGCATCCTGTCGGGAATGGACGGATCCCAGGTCTTCGCCTTCCAGGAATGGTTGGCCCAGCAAAGACAGAATGGATAATCCGGCTGTCCGGATTCAACCACTTCGGCGAACACGCGGTCCAGCAGCCGTTCGCCCGCGAACCAGTAATGCCAATAACAAAAGCCCTCTATCCCCGCCGCCCGGGCCATTTCGGCCTGGCGGATTCGGATGTCCGGACTTCTCAGGTCATAGTATTCCGAATCGGCAGGAACGCGCGGCTGATAATGTCCCGGGAACAGCGGTTTCGCCCTGCGGACATTGGTCCACTCCGTAAAGCCCTCTCCCCACCAGGCGTCGTTTTCGGGCGTAGGGTAAAACTGAGGAAGGTAAAATGCTATCGCGCGGGCCATGTTCAGGGACGGACAAAGTCAGAAATAATGCACAACACGGAATACGCCACTACTCGTAATTTTGGTATTAAGCCATTTTCCCACCATCGAATCTGACGAATGGCATCAACTTTTGACTCGTATATGTCCGGAGCCTTTTTTAGAAACTCCCGGAACATTTGTTTGTCGGTGTGAAACATTATCGACATATACTCCGTCATGGGCATAAAGTGAAATTTATAACCATGTTCCTTCATGATTTTTTGAGCACGGTAACAAACTTCTGCGCGGACTCTCAGCTCCCCGGGTTTATCTGCAAAAGCTGATGTCAGAGATCCATCCCGGAGAGTGTAGCAGTATAATACTTCATTGACCGCTTTAACGGATGATGCTGAGCATCCCGCTGCAACATCAAAATATACATCATTGCTGTACGGTGTTTCCTCAAAACGGAGCGCACTGTTTGAGACAAACTCCCGGCGGAATAATTTTGCCCAAGGGGAGACTATGGCGCATCTGAGTTCAGAATCATCCCCTGATGCGATGTACCGGTCAAATACCTCATCGAAAAAAGAAACGGAAGACCGCCTGACAACTTCTGAAGTATTATCCGAAGAAACGCATATGGCTCTGAAATAAATGATGTCTTCGTGTTCTGCTAGGTATTCATCCAGAATCTCACTGAAGTTTTCTACAAAGAAATCATCCGCATCGGCAAAAATCAACCATTTCCCGGTGGCGTGCTCAAGGCCGATGTTCCGTGCAGCTCCGGCGCCCCGGTTGGAGGGGGAGTAGATGAATTCGGCCCCGGGGAATGCAAGTTCAAGCTGATGAAGCCGATCCTGATGTTCCGGCGCACTGGCATCATCCACTACGATCACCTGGACATCATCCCTCACGGGAATGGAGCGAAGACAACGTTCCAGAAGGTCCGGAATGTCGTGGTGCGGAATGATTATAGAGTAATTGTATGGAAGGCTGGAATACTTCAATCGGAACAAATCAAATTCTGGCCAGTTTGGTGATATACCTGAGACGGGAAGGTGTGGGTCTAGCTATGAAAAAACGCACAAGCTTCAAGAAACGCTCTCTCCTGGAATAAAACTGCTTGAACACGGGGTATTTTTCAATGGGAGCAAATGAATATGAATAGCCGATAATTTTGTGAAACTGATCCGGGGTGAGCTCCTTTTCCAGACAGGAAAACACGGCCTCGTCGCTTTCACGCCATGTGCTGGGAGAGATATTATCTGTGGCGGTCGTTGCCGAATCGCGTACGAACAAAAGCCGGTCCGTCATTTCAAATTCAAATCCATGCAAGGCACATAGAAACATCACTGTCCAGTCGGATTCGGGAATCGGCCCGGTTTCTGTCGGAAAACCACCGATTTCAAGTAGAGAGTCCCGGCTGTAACAAGTTCCTGACGGGGTTAGACCTCCGCGGAAAAGGAATGGTAACACCGTATCCCCCGACAGTGTCTGGTTGACCGGAAATCCTGTTCCGACTCCGAAGTCGCGAAACACGCTGCGTCCCCACAGGATGTACTTCTCGGGATAAATCCTTTCCTGAATTTTTTTTTCAAGAATGGATATCGCACCCGGCAGCAGCTTGTCGTCACCATGGCAGAAAAGTATATATTGTCCTTGGGCGTTCTGAAGGCAGATATTGTGATTCGGATACATTTCGACCGTATGCGGATTGGTTATAATCCGAATGCGGGGATCAGAATAGTTCCTCAGTATTTCTCCTGTCCGGTCAGTGGATGCGTTGTTGACGATGATGATTTCGTAATCATCACTATAGGTTTGATTCAGAGCGCTCTCAACGGATCTGGCAATGGTTTTCTCGTTGTTGTATGTGGGGATGGCGATGGAGAAGAGCATATGTCTGTCGATCAATAAACTTTCAATTTGGACTTGAGAAGCAGGTTGCCCCATGTTCCCTTGTCCCACTTGACAAAAAACAGGTCTTTATCCCGGGATAGCCTGTCAATATTGAAGGTGAGCGCATGTTGTATGACGTCATAATTCGTTTCTCCAGTGGTCGTGTTGCCTTTTCCGACGGAGAAGGAAATGGAGTATGTCCCGACAACAAATCCGGGATTGATTATGGTGTATTCGACGGTCGTGATACATCCGCCTTTCAAATTAAAGAAATTGTCTGAAGAATTGGTGCAGAGCGGTATTCCTTCAGCTGAAAATACCGTGCAATTGATCCGACAGTCCTCTATGTCATTTTCTGATTGTACGGCAATATTCAGCACAATGTCTTCGTCAGAGGCATAGACGTCAGTCCCTTTGACATGTTCCAAGGAGATGAACCTGGCCAGGAGACTTCGGTTCATATCTCTCATTGAATCAGTTATGAAACATTTGATTTCACTGCGTTTGACGCTCAGATTTTCCGTATAAAAATCCACCGCGTCATTCACCTCGCCCTGGAAGACCAGTTCGCCGTTGTCGAGCACCACCCCCTTCCTGCACAGCGAGCGGATGCTGGCCATGTTGTGGCTCACGAAGAGTACGGTGCGGCCTTCGCCGCGGCTGACGTCATGCATTTTGCCGATGGCCTTTTTCTGGAATTCGGCGTCGCCCACGGCAAGCACCTCGTCCACCACCAGGATCTCCGGGTCCAGGTGGGCGGCGACGGCGAAGCCAAGGCGCACCATCATCCCGGAGCTGTAGCGCTTCACGGGAGTGTCCAGATAGCGTTCGCAGCCGCTGAAATCCACGATTTCATCCAGCTTGCGGGTGATTTCCCGGCGCGTCATGCCCAGGATGGCCCCGTTCATGTAGATGTTCTCCCGCCCCGTCATCTCGGGGTGGAAACCGGTGCCCACCTCCAGCAGCGAGCCGATGCGCCCGCGGGCCCGAATTATCCCCGTAGTGGGGCCCGTCACCCGCGAGAGGAGCTTGAGGAGCGTGCTTTTCCCCGCCCCGTTCCTGCCGATGATGCCCACCACATCGCCCTCTTCCACCTTGAAATCGATGTCCCGGAGCGCCCACACATACTCGCTGTCGGCCGCCTTGGTGCGGTCGTTGACCGATCCTATCTTCAGGTAGGGATCCTCCTTCCCGCGCACGTGGACGGTCCACCAGCGGTTGAGGTCGTGCGAGAGCGTGCGGGTCGAAACCAGCCCGAGGCGGTACTGCTTCGACACGTGGTCGAATTCGATGGCCGTACTCATACCGTATCCATGAAACTTTTCTGCACCCGGTTGAAGACCACCACCCCCACGAAGAGCAGCACCAGCATGAACACGAAACTGTAGGCCAGCCAGCCCCAGCCGATGAAACTGCCGGCCCCGAGGGCCGAATAGCGGAAGGTCTCGATAATGGACGTCACCGGATTGATGCACATGAGCGTATAAAGGTCGATGCCCAGCACCTCCTTCCCGCGCACCTCGCTCAGCGGGTACACGATGGGCGTCGCGTACATCCACAGCTGCACGACGAACGAAAACAGGATCTGCAGGTCGCGGTACTTGGTCGTCATCGACGAAATCAGCACCCCGAAACCCAGCGCGAGGCCCGCAAGCATCAGCACAAGAAGCGGGAAGAGGAAGGCATACGCATTGGGCGCAACCTGCACGCCCATAAGCACATACACCACATACACCACCAGGAACAGCCCCACCTGGATGGCAAAGCGCAGGAGGTTGCTCAGCGTGTCGGCCAGCGGCATCAGCAGGCGCGGGAAATACACCTTGCCGAAGAGGTTGGCGTTGGTCACGAAAGTGTTGGAAGTGTTGCTCAGGCAGTCGGCGAAATACTGCCACATGCACACGCCCGCGAGGTAGAAAAGAGGCTGCGGGATGCCGTCGGTGGGGATGCCGGCGATGCCGCCGAACACCACCATGTAGATGACCACCGTGAGCGCGGGCTGCAGCAGATACCACAGCGGCCCCAGCACCGTCTGCTTGTACTGGACGACGATGTTGCGCTTGACAAGCAGCACCAGCAGATCGCGGTACTGCCAGAGCTCGCCGAGCGGCACGGAAAGGAGCCTGGAGCGGGGTTCTATGACCGTGCTCCAGGCCGTTTCGTCATTCCTCTTCGACATGAATTTCTATGCGGCGGTTGCGCTGACGGCCTTCCGCAGTGTCGTTGGCAGCCACCGGACGGGTGGGGCCGTAACCCACCCAGCTGAGCCGGGAAGCCTCCACGCCATGGCTCACCAGATAGTCGTAGACGGCCTTGGCGCGCCTCTCCGACAAAGCCTGGTTATAGGATAGCGACGCCTGGTTGTCGGTGTGGCCTTCGATGACGCCCCTTGCCTTGGGATGGATGGAGAACCAGGCCACGATCCTGTCGAGGTCGTGATAGGCTTCCTTCCTGAGGTCGGACTTGCCCGAGTCGAACATGGCCAGGGCGCTGATGCTCTCGGGATGCAGGTACACGGTGTCGGCCGGCTGGGTGAGGTACACGGTGTCGCGCACCACGGTGGTAGTGTTGACGAACTCGGTCACGGTGACGGTGACGGTGTCGTGCACCACGGTGACCACCGGCTCCACGGGCACTGCCTGGAGCGGTTCCACCGCGGGTTCAGGCTGCCTGCCGCGGCTTCCGAAGCGGTAGGAAAGGCCTATGGTGCCGCTGACGGTGGCGGCTACATTGCGCTCCTTCACCGCGAAGGCGCGGCTGTTGTAGCCCGTGGCCCGCAGGTCGGTGACAATGCTCACGTGTTTCCCGAGGTGTATGGGAAGGATGAGGCCCGCACCCAGGCCGAAACTGGGATTCACCACTTTCACGTAGCCGGCGTGCCCGTAGAGGATGATGTTCTTGTGGGGCCTCAGGAGCAGGTCGCCGTGGATGTAATTGTAAGGGAGGCTGCCGAAATCGGTATACCGGTCCGAAATGCTGAGCCCCTGCCAGCCGGCCCTCAGCCCCGCCGCTTCGGTGAAGAAGCCGCCCACGTAGGCGTCCATGGCATAGCCGGATCCGCGGTGGGAGGTTTCCCGTTCGTCGTACTGGAGACCGTCGAGGCCCAGGTTGATGCCCGTGCCCAGGCCCACGACGACGCCCGTGCGCCGGCCGCTGTCCTGGGCCGCCAAAAACAGGGAGGCCCCGGCGAGGAGGGTGAGAATTAAAATGATCCGTTTCATCGTTTGTGCTGTTTGAACAAATACATTACGCCCAGCGTCAGGACGCCGCGCAGGTCAAAGGGAAATCCGGCGTAGCCGTTGAAGGCTTTCTGGTCTTCCTCGGAGGGCTTGAGGCCGCTGTAGTCGTCGCCGTAGAACTCGCCGCCCAGGTCGATGAAGAAGCCCACCCCGGACGACAGCGTGTACTGGGCGATGCCTCCCAGGCGGAAGCCCGGCGCGAGGTTCTTGCCGCTGATGGCCTGCCAGGGGTGTCCGGAGTCGGTGAAGCCGAAGGTGTACGCCCCGCCGACGCCCGCATACAGCAGCGTGCGGAAGGGAGTGACGCGCCCTTCAAGGCCGGAGAGGTTCAGGACGGCGTCCACGAAGAAGTCCAGGTGGCGGAAGCTGTAGGGGTAGAAGCCGCCCCCCGCGGTCTGCGCCGAGTTGGCGGCGCCGTGGTCGCTGCCGAAGCTCAGTTGGGTGCGGACGCCTAAGGACTCGGAGAAGTTGTAGCCCAGGCCCGCTCCCGCCTGGAGGGTGAACAGGTCGAGGTCTACGCCGTTGTCCCGGTAAGTGAAGGCGTTCTCGTACAGGTTCAGCACATCGGCTCCCTGCACCGAGACGTACCAGCGGTTTTCGAGGCTTGTGGCGGACTGGGCCGCCGCCGCGAGCGCACATCCCAGCAGGAGTGCGCATGCAAGTGCTTTTTTCATGGTATGAAAGAAACGATAGTTAATGGCGTCTTACAAAAGCTCCGCCGCCGGGGCTGCACAGAAATGCGCTCCGGAAGGGGGCCTTATGGAAATAATTTCCAAAGTTCTGCAAAGATAAGATTTTACTTTGAAACAGTCAAGGGCCGTGCGCGTACAAATTAAGGTACTTTTTGCTTTGTTTGTTTGAAAAAAAGACTTAATTTTGCGTTTTGGTATAAAGACAAGCGCATGAAGAAAGGCACGAACACCAAAGGCTCCGTTTCCGGGGCGGGTTACACCCGTCCGCGGTCGGTTTTCGTGCTGGACGTGCTTTTCTCCATCCTGGCGTCCCTCCTGTCCATCCTGCTGATCCGCTGGCTTACGAAGCCCCTTCCGGGTTTTTCGGGCATGGTTCTCCGCTGGATGGGGGGGGGCATTTTTGTTCACCTGTGCGGGCCTTCTCGTCACCGGCAGCTACAAGGACGTGCGGTCGTATGCCACCATCCGTTCGGTGGGCAAGAACATCGGCACGGTCCTCGTCAAGGAGGCGCTCCTCGCGGTGGCCCTTGTCTTCGGCATCATCCGTCTGCCTGAAACCGCCCTTTGCTGGCTCATCGTCCTGCTGGACCTGATCCTTTCCGCGGGCCTTATCCTCGGCATCCGCGGCGTCGCCCGTTCCTACGCCCCCGAAAACAAGCCCCAGGCCGTAATCAACAAGGCGGCCCGCCGGACGGCCCTGGTGTGGGGCGGCGGCGCCGAGTCGCTCGAAATGGCCCGTCAGCTGGAACGGCAGGGCTTCGAAGTGGTGGGCCTGCTTGCCGGCGACCCCGCCGCCGCCGGCCGCGTCATCGACGACCACGTGGTTTACAGCGTCTCCTCCGGGGAAGACCTCCGCGCCCTGCAGTGGAAGCTCGGCGGCGTGGATTCCGTCTGGTTCCCGGAAAACCGCCCCGGTCCGGGGGGGCCTGCCCTCATCCGGAGCGACGAGGCCCCCCAGTCCGACGGCATGTCGCTTGCCGAGCACGCCGTCAAGCGCACTTTCGACATAGCTCTTTCGGCCCTTCTGCTGCTGCTATTCTCGCCCGTCATCGGCATCTGCGCCCTGCTTGTCAGGCACGAGGACGGCGGTCCCGCCATCTATGCCCAGGAGCGCATCGGCCGGGGAGGGGACCCCTTCCTGATTTACAAGTTCCGCACCATGCGGCCCGATGCCGAGGCTGCCGGAACCCCCGCCCTCTATGCGGGCGAAGACGACCCCCGCCTCACCCGGACGGGCCGTTTCCTCAGGGCGCACCATCTGGACGAACTTCCGCAGCTGTGGAACGTCCTGCGGGGGGACATGTCCTTCATCGGCCCCCGGCCCGAACGAAGCTACTACATTTCGCAGATTCTCCAGCTGAATCCGCGCTACCGATACCTGTTCCAGATCCGGCCGGGCGTAACCAGTTACGCCACCCTCTACAACGGCTACACCGACACCCTTGAGAAGATGCTCATCCGGCTGGACCTGGACCTCTATTACCTTCGCAACCATTCCCTCTGGTTCGATGCGAAGGTTCTCCTGCAAACCTTCCTGAGCATTGTAACCGGCAAGAAGTTCTGATGGATGCGGCAAGTTCATACTGGTGGGTGGCACGCACCCGGCACGGACGCGAGATAGGCGTCCGCGACCGCCTGTCGGAGCTGGGGGTGGAGCATTTCATCCCCACGGAAAAGCGCCGTGCCAGCCGCGGCCGCCGGACGGTGGAAACGCCGCTCATCAGTTCGCTGGTCTTCCTCCGGACCACGCGCCAGGAGGCCCTCGACCTCATCCATTTCAAGGGCGTCCAGGCCGACTACCTGTTCGACTGCGCCACGCACACCCTCATGGTGGTGCCGGACAAGCAGATGGACGATTTCCGCCGCACGCTGGACGCGTCGCAGCAGACGGGCGGCCTTATGGACATGCCCCTGGAAGTGGGGGAGTGGGTGCGCGTGACGCGCGGCGCCCTCAAGGGCGTGGAGGGGCGCGTGCTGGAGCTGCAGGGCAAGACCTACGTGGTGGTGGGTCTGATGAATTGCATTTTCGCCAGGGCCCGCGTACCCCGCGCATACCTGGAAAAGATAAACATGGCATGATGAAAAAAATGAAATACACGCCGCCCGCCGTATTGCGGGAAAGGACAATCTTCGTGGAAGAGAGCATCCTCGTGGGCTCCTTCGCCGACAAGACACGCATCGAGTCCAAGGGACAGGATGTGGAGCAGTACGACTTCTCCGACAGTTCCAACGGTTTTAACCACACATGGGAGAATTAGCGCTATGAAAAAGACCCTCTTTTTTGTTTCGGTTGCGCTGCTTTTCGCCTCCTGCCTGTCCTCCTGCGACAAGCTGGGCCGCATAGGAAAACCCGTGGTTTTCTCCGCCTCCGCCCATGGTGA
>FLNZ01000045.1_pt1 | contig 21748 bp, 20 predicted proteins | sample 1140391 | NCBI WGS metagenome assembly FLNZ01 (sample SAMEA3878171, study PRJEB12797) | bioreactor metagenome | biome: Moose rumen | place: Sweden | collected 2011-10
GAGCTTCTCTACCCGAACACGTTCAGGGACATGGACCACTTCAAGCAAGAACTGAGGAAATATATCGAATACTACAACAACGACCGGATAAAACTGCGCCTAAACGGAATGAGCCCGGTACAATACCGGACTCATAACTCAGTTTTATCCTAACTTTAAACTGTCCAACTTTTTGGGTTCAGTTCAAGAGCGGGTCGTTTTAAGCTTTTTTCTAACTCGTTGAAAGTCAAAGAGTTAAGGTTATTCCTCGACTTCTTCCTCTTCTTCGCCTTCGGGGATTTCTTCGGCAGCAACAGCCTCACCGAGGAGCGCACTCACGTCAATAGACTTGAGGCCCGAAAGGGTCTTGAGGTCGGTCTTCTTGTCCACATCCACCTTGTCGAAGGAAGAGACAATGAAGTAGGCGCTGGTGGCTTCGAAACGACGGGTCTTGTTCGCGATGCTGTTCGAGCCCTTCGTTGTCGGGAAGTACTTGGCTTCGAGCTTGGCCAAGTCCGGCGAAGTCTTTGCCGTCTGGCTTGCCTCGCAGGCCATAGCCCACACGAGCTTGTTCACGTCGGCAGAGTTGTTCACGTACTCGAGAATCTTCTTGCCACCGTTGAACGAGGCTTCGGTAGTCTTGGTGTAGTGTTCCGTAGCCTGGCTTACGTAGTTGCCCTTCTGCATAAGGACAGTCGCGGCGATAGCCACAAGGAGAATGGTGAGGACAATCGAAATGTTCTTGATATTCATTTTCACTTCTCCTTATTCAAACTTAAACGCCTTGGGGGCTTCGATGCTGAAGTTTTCGGCAAACTTGTATTCGACAAGAGCCTTGTAGTCGGAATCCTTGAGCTTGCCCTTCACGAACTTGAAGGTCGCCACGCAGTTCTTGCCGCAGGCAATTTCCTTCACGCCACCCTCGTTCTTGAGGAGGAACTGTTCGGCAAGGCCGACAGCGGCGATATCGTTCTGCACCTGGGCCGGAATGCTTGCGGCGGTGTACATGTACGAAATCTGCTTGAAGCGGGCATCCTTGTCGTCAAAAATCTTCTGGACGTTGGCATCGAAAGCGGCTTCGGTCTTGGGGCCGGTGAGCGTCGCATAAACGAGCTTCCACGCCATGCCGTACTGGTCCATGGACTTCCACTGGTCCTGCAGGGCAGCGTTCACGGTAGCCTTGTAGTTACCGACCTGTTCCTTGACGGATGCCTGCGCCTGGTCGTTGTACTTACCCTTGAGCGTAAACATCAAGACGACAAGAGCCACGATGAGCACAGCATCGACAATGGCCAAAATCTTGAATTTTTTCATGTTCATATAAAATCCTTCGAATGGAATGGTTTTAACAAGAAAATAATACTTAATTTGAAAAAAGCAAGCAAATTTATAGAAAAATTTGCACCTAAAACGGCAAAAAAAAGCAAAGAACGCGGTTTTTTGTATATTTTTTGCAGAATGAGTGATACAAACGAACAAAAAAAGCTGCCATCGCAGATTATTTTCGAAAACCTGAAGGAATTCCTGCGGGCAAAGAACGCCGCGCACGAATCCATTTTCAAGTTTCACTGGAAAAAGATGTGGCCGTTCAACCGCATCTGGCCGCAGGTCGACTACGAACGCATCGTGCGCCTGATGAGCGAAATCCGCAAGAACATCATCGCGCAGCAGAACCTGGTTATAGTGGCAAAGGAAAAGGCCGAAAGTTTCGAGAAATCTTTCCTGGATGCAGTACCCGCCTACCTCGAGGCGCTGGACAAGAGCTGCGTAGGGCTTGCAGACATCGCGCAGTGGAAGCAGGACATGCTCTACAAGAAAATCCACCACGAGGCAAAACTGGTGCGCGATTCGAAGGGCTACAACGAACTTTTGAAAACCTACGAGAAAGAACAAGCGGACTTGGTCCGGGCCGGAGCGTTCGTGCAGGCCGGCTGGATGGAAGTCGTCAACTCCTTGACGAAAACTTAGTTAGCGCTTTCGCTAAAGCAATACGCCACTTCAGTCTCTGGAGCATCCCCGCCGACGAACGCTCTATGTGCGTTGCATTCATTGAATGTTGCCGGTATTCAACAAGCGCTTCCGGAATGTATCCTACGCTAAATTTCCTTTCTGCCACAAGACCAAGCCACTGGTCGTGCATCGGGAGATTTTTGGGGAACGGCAACGCATGTTCCAGCAATTCACGACGAAAAGCCATGCAGCACCCCGTATATCCATTCTTGAACCAGTTCCTCAACTTGCCCTTTGCGAACGGACGCACCTCCCCTAGCAACTTACCATGAACCCACATTCCTGAAAGCACGTCCTTCTTGAGCATATAGGCATCGTGCATCACGAGCGTTTCACAAGACAGCATATCGAGAACTCGTGCAACTTTTCCAGGCAACCAAACGTCATCTTGATCCGAAAGGAAAATAAAATCGCCCCGGGCGGAACCTAGCGCTCGTTCCATGTTGTATGTTGGGCCAAGCGGTTTGTCTCCACTACAAATAACGACAATCCGCGAATCTCCGAACGCCCTGACAGCATCCAGCGTTCCGTCCGTAGAACCATCGTCGGCAACAATCAGTTCATCCTGACGACCAATTTGCGCCAAGATTGACTCGATTTGCGCACCGACAAATTCAACCCCGTTATATGTGGTCATGCATACGGAAATCATTTTAGCACTTCAAAAATTTTTTTGGAATAAACAATTTGGGCAAGCGGAACAGAAATGCAGGCGTCAAGCTGGCAAGTTCGGGCAAACGACGCAAAGCCTCGCGCTTGTCGTTGTATGCGAGAGTCGAAAACCAGCGGGCTTTCCAGCGTTTGCAAGCATAGGCATAGAGCCTGTGCGACTTGTACAGGTCGAGCAGTTTCAATATTTCCCTATACATCTTGCCATAATCCGCGTGCATGTTTGAGCCGTGGACACGATAATAACAGCACACGATATCGGGCGAAACTGGTTGAGGTCCGTAATGCGAAAGAAGAGCGAGATAAAGCGGCAAATCCTCGAAATAGAAGTTTGTATCGTAACCACCTAGTGATCGAACGGCTTCCGTCACAATCATCTCGGAACACCCATGCAAGGCTCGGTCACTCACAAAGAGCTGTTCGAATCTCACTTCCGGCACGTTATTCATATACAGCGGTTCCATTTCTGCAGAAACTTCGCCATCCGGAGACATCGTCTTGATTTGGCCGAAGCAAGCAACGCTCCGCGGATGTTGCGCAAGGAAGTCGCTCTGTCTGCGCAGCCTTTCTGGAGGCATAATATCGTCGGAAGCAAAGCTGCAAAAATATTTTCCGTTCGCCATTGAAAGTAGTTCGTTCATCGTCGCAACCACGCCCTTGTTGGGGCGGTGCACGTAAGTAAACTTGAGCTCTGCCTGAAGCCGTTCTAGAATTTCGGGAGAATGATCCGAGCTACCATCATCAATGACGATTAGTTCAAATGGCACCCCCTTCTGCGCCATCACCGAGCGCACGGCCGCTTCCACGAACTTTTCGTGATTGTAGCTTGCCATCAGAACAGACACCAACGGGACATATTCTCGCTGTTCGGTTTCTGAACCTTGCACAAAAGCCTTCACATACACGTTCTCATCCATCTTTTCGGCAAACATGTTCGTTATGGAGTATTCCACTTGAGCCTCCTGACAGATACAGCAAGCGCGACAAAGGTCACGAAGTTTTCGAACGCGTAGGCAAACATCGGGCCGTGCATTTCGAACAGGCGAATCCCCACAAAGGTAGCGCCCGCAAACAGCAGATTCGCGCCAACTTCAATTACAAGAAACAGTTTTGTTTCGCAACGGGCAATCAGAACCATCCCGAGGCACCACGCACCCGAGCGGAAGAAATCGCCCAGCAACTGCACCGGCATGTAGTCGGCCGCAGGGGCGTACATACCCGAAAGGAGAATGGCCACCACGAGGCCGCGCCCGAAGTAGAGCGCAATGCAGAACAACAGCGTAAAGCCCACCATGCGGGCAAATATCGGGTAGAATTCCTTGCGGAACGCTTCGCGCGTCATTTCCCGGCTGATGCGCGGCAGTATGAGCACCCCGAGGATAGCCGAGAAAATGGAGGCAAAGAAGTCCGAAATCTTGTAGACGCCCTGCCAAATGCCCGCGGCGTTCCAGCCGAGTTCTGCCCCAACGAGCGAACGCACGAACATGAGGACCAGCGGGGCAATTATCATCGGCACGAGGCCCATCACAGCATACGACATCCACGGCCCGCGCGTATCGAGAACGGACTGCCGGAACTTTGCCAGGCTAAAACCCGCACGCGATGCCACGCGGGCAGCAAAGACTCCCGCAACAATCGACTGCGTCGCAATGATGCTCAGCACCGAAAGGCGACCCGTGTACAAGAAGAAGGCGACCCACAGCATCTGGAAAAGCGAGGCGGCAATCTGGATTAAAGCCCAGCGTTTCACTAGCCCGAGGCCGTTCATTACCGCAGAGCAGATGGTGACGATGTTGGCGGCAAGCATTCCCGGGAGCGCAAAGAGAATGGCCGCCTGGGCCAGGCGCGGATGCACCCCCGGCAGTAACTTTTCGAGCGGAGCAGCGAAACAGAATATTGCCGCCAAAGCGCAGGTTATCACGGTAGCGAAAGTCGTGAGGCGAAAACCGCCACGCCAAATACCGTGCAAGTTTTTGAGATTATCCTTGTTCTGTGCGGTAAGGCTTACCCAGCCGTTCTGCAAGGCAAGGCTCGATGTCGCCTGCCCGATGCTCATCCAGTTCAAGAACTGCCCGACACACGCGAATGCAGTAGGCGGCAAGAAAACAGCAAGCAGCTTGTTGATAACGAAGGCACGGAGCGTGTTGAAGAGCGTCACCGAACCCGAGCCGAAAAACAGCCACCAAATTTTAGAGGAGCGATCCACCGTCAGCCACCTATCTCACGTATCACACGCGCAGGCACACCGCCAATGACGACGTTTGCCGGGAACTCGCCCGATACCACGGCACCCGCCGCGACAACGGAATTCTTGCCGATGGCAGAACCCTTCAGAATCATCACGCGGTCACCAATCCAGGCATTATCTCCAATAACCACCTTCCCTGTTTTCGGGTTTCCATCGATGCGTCTCGACGGGTCAATCTCGTGGAAATCGCTATCGAGGACAGTCACCGAGGAACCTACAAGCACGTTGTCGCCAATCTCGATTCCCTCGCCTTCAGAGATGGCGGTGAACCGGTTGCAAATCTGGCAGTTCTTGCCGATGGAAATTTTTGAGTCAACGTTGCGCGGGTTCAAGAACTCGTACGATGTCCAGAAACCAGCATCTTCCATAAAGCCGAATACCGTGCCCTCGCCCACAGACACACTGCCCTTGCCTTCGCAGAGCACAGGCGCAACGGAACGGAACTTGCCTTCGGGTTTCGCGGTCGAGATGCACTTGTAGAAGCTCACGCGCGAGGTTCGCACCAGCTTGCGGATGATTCTAGCAAACAAACTCATTCAGCGCTCCTATAATTTCGGTGACTTCATCATCCGTAAGCACCTGCGACACGGGGATGCTCAACACGGTCTCGCCCATCGCCTCTGCAATCGGGAACTTGGGATTAGCGGGCAAAAGAATGTCCATTGCGCCGTTTATTGCGCCGCCCTCCGGCCCAGCCGCGTAGGCCTGCTGCAAATGCGGAGGAATCGGGTAAAAGATGAGCGTCCCGATACCGCGTGCCTCGAGATACTTTTGCAAATCATCGCGCACCCGCCGGTCAGGCGTGCGCACCGTAAACACGTGCCACACGTGCTCCCGCGGGTCTGCAGGGATTTCGGGCAATCGCACCAGCGGGTTATGCACCTCGCGCACGTAGCGGGCAGCAATTTCGCGCCTCCGCTCATTCCACGCATCGAGATGCGGGAGTTTCGCGAGCAAGAAGGCCGCCTGAATTTCGTCCAGGCGGGAATTGACGCCGCGGTAACGGTTCACGTACTTCTGTTCAGAACCGTAGTTGCCGAGCATCCGCACCACGCGGGCAAGTTCGGCATCGTCGGTCAGGACCATGCCCGCATCGCCGAGCGCCCCGAGGTTTTTCGTCGGGTAGAAACTGTAGGCGACCGCGGCGCTTTTCATACCCGCTTCAGCGCTTTTCGAATCGGCGGACATCTCCGCGCAGGCATTAAACCGCGCACCGTGCGACTGCGCGGCATCCTCAAAAAGAAGGAGGTCGCGCGTCTTGGCAAACTCGCCAATAGCCTTCATGTCAGCCAGGCGCCCATACAGGTGCACCGCAAGAATCCCGCGCGTCTTTTCCGTGCAGGCATCCGCAAGGCGTTGCGGGTCGATATTGAAAGTCCTTTCGTCAGGTTCCACGAGCACGGGCACGAGCCCCGCCGCATTTACCGCAAGCACCGTCGCGATGTAGGTATTCGCAGGCACAAGAATTTCGCTACCCGGAGCCAGGCGGCCAAGTTCAATGGATGCACGAAGCATCAATGTGAGGGCATCAAGCCCGTTCCCGACACCTACCCCATGCGCAAAACCGGAGTAGGCGGCAAATTCCTTCTCGAAGCGTTCGCAATAGGAACCGCGGATGTACCAGCCCGATTCCACGACCGCCGAGGCAGCGTCCTTCAAAGCGTCCATGTAGGGAGCATTCACCTGTTTCAGGTCAAGGAAAGGAATCTTCATTACCGCTCCTTCTTGAACTTGAGGTATTCGCCGTAATCGCGCCAGTAGTCGCTCTCATCAAACTCGTGCGAAGTGAGCACTAGGCAAATGGAACCCGAAGAGAACCCGAGTTCCTCGGCCCACACTCCGGGCGGAATATGCAGCCCAAAATACGGGCGGTCCAGGCGATAAACCTTCTCGCTCTCGCCGTCAGAAACCTTGATATCGAAAGCACCGCTCGCCGCGACCAGCAGCTGGTGGCATTCCTTGTGGGCATGCCCACCGCGCATCACGCCGCCGGGAATATCGTACAGGTAAAAAACACGCTTGATGTCGAAGGGAATCTCCTTCGAGTTCTGGATAGGCGTAAGGCTACCCGAACGCTCGCTTATCCTCGGGAGTTCAATGAGCGAGCACATGTCGATGCGGGCTTTCTTCAAATCCTGCTCGTTCATTTGCGTACCTCGCGGATAAACTCGTCAAAGTCGCGGATGTAGTCCTCCTCGGAAAAATCCGCCGAAGAGACGACCAGCGCAAGCGAGTTGGTCGAGAAGTTGTCGAGGGTCCTGAAGTGCATCGGGGGCAGGTAGAGCCCGTAATAGGAGCGCGAAAGCGAGTAGCGCTTTTCTTCTACACCGTCGTGCACCACCACATCGAAGCTGCCCGAAAGCGCGACGATGAATTCCTTCTCCGTCCTGAAAGCATGGCTCCCGCGCAGGCAACCGCCCGGCACGTCGTAAATCCAGTAGGTGCGCCGGATTTCGAACGGGACATGCTTTCCCGATTCCAAAAAACTCAAGTTCCCGCGTTCGTCGAGGAACTTGGGCAGCTGGATGATTTGCGCTTTTTCTTCAAAATTCGGCATATTACGAAAGTAATATACAAATTTTGGTGTTTTGGAGGCGGTAGATTTGTATCTTTAAGGCATGTTCAGCGTTTTGCCATACGATTCGCACCTCGAGGCGCGATGGAACCGGTTTGTGATGAGCGAATCGGTGAACGGCACCTTTTTGCAGACAAGGCGATTCCTGAACTACCACCCGCAGGGGCGATTCAAGGACGCCTCCTTCATGCTGGAATCAAGCGGCACGATTGTCGCCGCATTCCCCGGGAACCTCACCGATGCAGGGCAGTGGATTTCGCACCAGGGTTCCACCTTCGGCGGGCCCGTAATCTCTAAAAATTTCTACACCGCAGAGCGCGTCATGCACATCATGGAATGTGCGGAAAATTACCTAAAGGGCTTCTGCAGGAGCGTGAAGATGCGGCCCACATCGAGCCTGTTCTCGCAGGAACCGACCGACCTCCTGGAATACGTGCTGGAGCACCGCGGGTACACGCGCAATTCCGAACTGAGCGCCGTGTGCACGCTGGAGGCAGGCAAGGACCCGCTCGAGAACTGCGAAAAGACATGCCGCTCGGTATTCCGCAAGTCGCAAAACTTCTATCTCGAGTACCGCGAAATGACCGACGCGGAACTGCCCGAATTCTATAGGCACCTGAACAACCTGGAATCAAAGTTCGGCACAAAACCCGTGCACACGCTCGAGGAACTGCTTGACCTGCGCCACAACCGCATTGCAGACGAAGTAAAATTCCGTGCCCTGTGGATGCGCGACGCGGACCATGCAAATAGAGAAAAGTTCGTTGCCGGCATGATGCTATTTGATTTTAAACAAACTAACGTACGCCACGCGCAGTACATCGCCCCGAACGAGGAAATCCGCGAGTTCCAGCCCACGACCGCCATGTACATAAACGTAATGCGCGAGGCAGCCCAAGACGGCATCAGCAAGTTTTCGTGGGGAACATCCAACGGCATGGCCGGGGGCGCTTTGAACCTGCCCCTGTTCAAGTTCAAGGAATCCCTCGGTGCAAAGCCCTCGCTGAACCTTATTTACTGCAAGGAATTCTAGGCTATTGCACGGACCTACGCGCCTCTCAGTCCTTCACGCAACGGACGGAGTAAGCATAGGGGCTTGTGCTATCCCAAAAGTCTATTTCATATTGGGAAAAGTTCACAACATCTCGATCAGACTGGAAATATTCAACTGTCCAAAAAAACGCATCTGACCCAACGCCCTCATGCTGAAGTTTTCTCTCGCTATAATAAACGGAACCATCCGGAAATACGGAAAAGCCCAGGCCATCTGTACCTATGACATTTCCGCCCCACTCCTCATCATCGATTCTGCTAGAATCCACATCCCAGCCGGTTGTTGACCGGAGTACGGCATTATTTCTAAATTCTTTGTGCACCCTATTAATCAGGTCTTGCCATTCATCTACCGTCGAAACATGCCATCCGGACGGACAGGCATCCGCCAGCGCACTCCACTTGTACAACCGGCCATGATTTCCTTCGAAACTGTCTTCCGCGTCAAATTTGAGGTTTTCCGCCATCCACCACTTACACGCTAGTTTTACAGTTTTGTAAACAAGACCATCACGATTATCGGTCACGGAACCATACTCGCAGTTGTCTTCCGTTTCTGTTTTGCAGAGGGTTAAGGTCGGTTCACAGCTACTACCGGAATCAGCGCTGCTACTGGATACCGCAATTGTATCGTCACTAATGCAGCGAACCGATATTTTTTGATCTATACGCGAATCCCCCACTGAATAACTGTTGCAAGCAAAATAGATTTCGTATGCTTGGCCTTCATAACTCTCTAAGGACATCCAGAATTTTGAGAATCCGTCTTTATAACCCAAGCTAAGTGACGCTCCTGCTGGCAGTATCGACAAACCATAATCATCCGTACCATTACATTCATCGCTCCAGCCTTTCGTAGCCTTAAGCATTTTCCCCCATTTTAGTTGATCATCTGTCATATAAACAACTTGTTCCCATTCGTCCAAATCCGGCAAATGCCAGCCTTCTGGGCAAGCGCTATCCATAGCCGCAGTCCATGTATAAAGACGGCCGTATTTTTTGCAATATTCAAGAGAATCCATGTAGCAGGAGCTATTCTCCGTTTCGAAATTCAAATTCTCCGCCATCCACTTCTGCGAGCCAATCACAACCGTCTTGTAAATCTGGCCGTCGCGAGAATCCGTCATTTCCCCATAGCTGATATCCGGATTTAAATAATTCCAGTTTTCCTTGAAATAACTCGAAGAAGAAGCCTTCGTTTCACTGCTGGAGGATTTCTCCATGCTACTGGATGATTTCGCCGTGCTGCTGGAGGATTTCGACGTGATACTACTGGACGACTGTTTGCTTGACGAGGATTCAACTTCACTAGAATACGAGTCTTCCTCGCCCGGCGAAACCGATGCACTGGAAGAATCGTCACCGCAAGCTGCAAGAAGTGCAAGCAGCGATACAAGCAGGAATCTAATCCATATGCGCATTTTCATTCTCCTTCAAGCCATTTTGTGTTCTTTAACCCAAAAATATCTTTTTTCTCGCCCTCGGGGCATATAAGACGCTACAAAATGGACAATTTATATGCCTCTGCATGCAAAAACACCGCCTTGTATCGCTCCGTCAAGTCCATGGGGCATATAAAGCAGGCCAACGAGGGCAATTTATATGCCCCTCACACGCACATAGGCGCACAACAGTGTTCGTTATGCTACACATAAACTAATAAAGGGGCATATAAATCCAGCAAAAAAAGGGATTTTATATGTCCTCGCAAAAAAATCACCCCACAAAAAAGTGCAAAAACTCAGCGAGGGGCATATAAAAACCGCAGAACATCGTAGTTTATACGCCCCGATGGCAAATCAGCCCCAAAATTAGCCCGCACCAGCCATAAAACTTACCCTCGCCGGCCAAAAAACGCCTTCTAGAAGTGCGGCGGCCACCGTTCATCCACAAATTACTATATTTATGCATATGAGTGAATATTTGCATAAATCCAGCATCGGCCCCGTTGAGCCGAAGGACTTCGTCAAGGACTATGGCGAGGCCGGTTTTGCGCTGGAAAACGGAAAGACGCTCCCCGCGCTCAACATCCGTTACGAGACTTACGGCAAGCTGAACGCCGCCGCCGACAATGCGGTTTGGGTCTGCTCGCCCTTGACCGCCGACGCACACGCCGCCGGCTGGTACACCGAAAGCGACAAGAAGCCCGGCTGGTGGGACGAACTCATCGGCCCCGGCAAGGCCATCGACACGGACCGCTTCTTCGTGGTCTGCAGCAACATTTTGGGCGGGTGCAAAGGCACCACGGGCCCCGCAAGCGTGAACCCGCGCACGGGCAAACCCTACGGCAGCACATTCCCCACCATCACCATCGGCGACATGGTGCACGCCCAGAAAGAACTCGCCGACGGGCTCGGCATCAAGGAATTCTACTGCGTCATGGGCGGCTCGATGGGCGGCTTCCAGGCGATGAAGTGGGCCATCTACTACCCCGAGCAGGTCAAGCGAATCGTGATTATCGCAAGTTCGCCGCGCTTCTCGAGCCAGGCGCTCGGATTCGAAGTCGTGGCCCGCGACGTGATTACGCAGGACCCGAACTACAACAACGGCGATTTCTACGGTGAAGGTGTCGCAAAACCCGACGTGGGCCTCGCGAACGCACGCAAGCTCGCACATATCACCTACCTCAGCGCCATCGGCATGGAACAGAAGTTCAAGCGCGCGCAGGCACAGGAAAACAAGAGCCACGCCGTCACGTACTCCACGCCGTTCGACCTGAACCTGCCCATCGAAAGCTACCTGCGCTACCAGGGCAAAAAGTTCGTAGACCGCTTTGACGCGAACAGCTACCTGCACATCGCGCACGCGACCGACGCTTTTGACCTCGAAACCGAATACGGCAGCATCGAGAACGCCTTCAAGGACATCAAGGCCGAAGTGCTGAACGTGAACCTCTCCACCGACTGGCTGTTCCCGCCGCACGAGAGCCGCCGCATCACGAGCGCACTCCTGAACGTAGGCAAGAAGGTGACAAGCCTCGAACTCGACACGCAGTTCGGGCACGACGGATTCCTTATCGAAGTGGGCGAACTCGGCAAGGCCGTAGGCCGCTTCCTCGATTCAAAGATTATCCCGCAGCAAGGCACGCAGGCCGTTCCCGTGTTCCACGAGGAGAGCGACTTCAAGCTGCTCGGCAAGCTCGTGAAGGAAGACAGCCACGTGCTCGACCTCGGTTGCGGCAGTGGCGACCTGCTCGACTTCCTCATCCAGAAGAAGAACGTCACGGGATTCGGCATCGAGAAGAACATCACGGGAATCCTCGACTGCCTCGAGAAGGACGTGCAGGTCATCCAGCGCGACCTCGACGACAAGGGAATCTCGGACCTGAAGGACGGAAGCTTCGACTACGCGATTATCAACCGCACCATCCAGGAAATCCGCGACCCGGTGGCACTCCTGAACGAGCTGTTGCGCGTCGCGAAAAAGGCCATCGTCACGTTCCCGAATTTCGGGCACTGGACCACCCGCGGAAGCCTCATGCTCCACGGTCGCATGCCCAAGTCCAAGGAACTGCCGTACGAATGGTACGACACGCCGAACATCCGCCTCCTCACGGTGAAGGACTTCTACACGCTCTGCAAGAAGGAAGGGTTCAAGATAGAGAACATCAACTTCCAGAGCGACCATACGCTGAGCAAGGTCCTTTCCGCATTCGGGCTCAAGAACTTTGGCGCAGAACACGTGATTGCCACTATTTCGAAGGTTTAGACATGTCCATCATTTCCATGACCGGGTTCGGCAAGAGCGAATTCACACTGAACGGAACCACCTGCGTTATCGAAGTGCGCAGCGTGAACAGCCGATTCCTTGAAATTTCAAGCAAGATTCCCAAGAACTTCGCCTACCTCGAAAACGACCTCAAGGCCCAAATCAAGGACAAGCTGGCCCGCGGTTCGGTGAACCTCTCCATCACGCTCGGCGAGGGCGCCGTCGGGAACATTCCCGTATGCTACAACGAGGCGGCGGTGAGCAAGTTCGTTGAAATCACGAAGGCCCTGCAGGCAAAGTACGGCATCGCAGGCGAAATTACGCTCGACCACATTCTCGCCATTCCCGAAGTATTGCAGTTTACCGACGCGGGTGCCGATAACGAAGCCTGGGAAAAGCACCTGAAGAATGAACTTTCGAAAGCGCTGGACGGCGTCATCGCCATGCGTGAAAAGGAAGGAGCGAACCTCGCTGCCGACCTCACGAAGCGCGTTGCCCACCTGGAAGACGTGCTCGCAAAAATCGAAGTACTGGACCCGCAGCGCATCGACACATGGAAGGTCAAGTTCAAGGAACGCATCGACAGCCTGATGAAGGATAGCGAAATCGACGACGTGCGCCTGTTGCAGGAAGCCTGCATCATGGCCGACAAGCTCGACATCCATGAAGAAATCACGCGGTTCCACAGCCACAACAAGCTGTTCCTGGACGCACTCAAGAAAGGCGGCGCGCAGGGCAAGAACCTCGGGTTTATCCTTCAGGAAATGGGCCGCGAGGCGAATACCCTCGGGACAAAGTGCCAGAGCGCAGAGATTGCGGCGCTTGCCATCGAACTCAAGAACGAGATCGAGTGCATTAGGGAGCAGAGCCTCAATATTGCATAAAAGATGACCGCCTACGCGGGCATGACATTATGCGGGCATGACATTACGCAGGCGCACTTTATTAGCGCGCTTTATTTTTTAGAAGTCTTCTTCTTGTCCTTCATCTCGACGCGGCGGCTACCCGCACGCAGACGTTCCCATGGTGCAAAGGACGACACCGGAACGAGGAACACGAAAAACCACACGACAAACAGCAGGTACCTGAGAATGCCGTAAATGACGTTCGCCTTCCCGAGCATATCGATGGTTATCGCCGCCTCGAGAAGCAATGCCCCCACAATCACGGGCACAAACAACTGCTTTGCAGCCTTCACGATGGCACCGTTCTGCGGAGCGCCAGCACCGAGATGCTTACCCGCTACAACGGCAAACGCCATCGCACTTGCAAAACCGAATGCCGACTGCACGCCCCATACCAGGTTCATGGGCTCTTCCGCTGGCCACGGGATGGCGGTCAGTATCGCGCACAGGAAAAGCCACGCCAGCGCAAACGGGAACAGCACGCAAGCTACGGACAACTTTGCAAACAGGAGCAACAGGAGCGAAACAAGTGCGAGAATTCCATACATCGGGAGGGCAAGATCCTCGCTACCGCCCATTACCATGAGCGAGCCACCCAGAAGTGCAACAGAAACGACAGAAGCGATACCCGCACGGATCCCGCCAAAAACGATAAACATAACTAAGCCCGCAAGAGCAGCAACTGCAAGGTACTGCGAAGACGCCCAAAAAACTTGGACATTATCAATACCGGCAAGCCACATGCCAAGCCCCTCGGAAGCGGCTATCGGGAGTCCGACAAGGAAATCCCACGACTTTGCAAGCACGGTTACCGTCACTATGACCATGACCACCACCGCAATCAAGCGGATGCGGAGCATCAGTTCCAAAAAGTTCTGTACCTTACCCGGTTTTTCACGCAAATCCATAATTACCTCGAAATCAAAAGCTTCTGCTTCTTTGTCCAAGTTTTCGCCTTGAAGTTGCCCGATGCAGGAACCTCGCTGCGAACAACATAATGATAAAGCCCGTTGGCGAGAAGCCTTCCGTGATTATCGCGGCCGTCCCAGTGCGTCACACCCGAAACGGCATCCTTGATGACCTTCACCAAACGGCCATGCTGATTGTAGATAAAGATATTTACCGTAGATTCACGCCCCACCGCAAGATTCTTGAAGTAGAACGTGGTTCCTTTCTTGCCCACCGGATTCGGAACGTTGAACACGTCGGCAAGGCCGGACTTGAGATCTTCTGTAATTTCAAGGTTCAGCGTCTTCACGGCGGTATTGCCCAGCACGTCGAGGGCACGCACCCTAAAGGTGTATTTACCTTCCGGATACGATTCCGCGGTAAACGACTTGTGTACCACGGCACGCTTCGAAGACTGTTCCAAGTACGGGTACGGATGGTAGGGGTACTCCACCCCCAACACTTCGAGAGAAATTCCCTCGTCCGCATATTCATGAAAATCGAGAGCCGTCGAATCCTCGACAATTACCTGCAGGCAAGCCGGAACCTGCAGGCGCACCGTCTGCCCGTCGGCATAGGAATTTTCCAAGCCCTTCGAGAAGCAGTTCTGGATAGTAATTGTCGGAGGGACAGTATCCTGTATGGAATCAGCGTACGCAGAAAAACCTGCAATCGTAATTCCACCCACACGATAACGCCCTATAGCGCGTTCATCACTGGAATATGCCCACGCGGTAAGTTCTACCGCAGTATCACCAAACGATATCTTGCGCGGAGTAATGAATTCAGTCTCGTAACGGCCACCTACGACCGGAATCTTTTCCGAATAGACCAACGTGCCGTCGTATACAACCTGAAGTGAATCTGCCGGACGCTCGGCAATACCCATGAAAAGATTCTTCGTCTTTCGACTTTCGCGCACAGAGAATTCTATTGTTCCGTTATCCATTCCCGCAACGGAACCCGAAATTTTCACCTTGTCCAAAGCCTTAAGGGTATCGATTTTCTGATCGAGCGATACCTTGAACGCGTTACTAAGCATCGGCGTCACAGGCTCACCAAAAAGCACATACTGTTCGTTATTGTAACGTTGCCGATAAGATTTCGTATTCCCTATAGACGTCATCTGACGAGCATCCATATTCTTCGCCCGCATAAACGCTTCGCCTACCGTTATGCCGTCATTAGAAAGTAAACTGAATACGAAATTCCGACCAAAGTGTTCGTTATTGGTCGCAAAGGTCTCGCGGGCAGCACCCACCGAAGCAATCGAACCTGCCGATTTGGCGAGCAGGAATTCCTCTGACAACGAGCGTTTTTCACCCTCTTCAAAACGCCCCACAATACACGAGAACGAACTGAGAATCGTATAGCGCCCCTGATTCTGCACCCTAGAAAGGTAACTAGGCTTCATGAGTCCCTCTCCCGCCCAGTCCGTCTTGGATCCATGACCAAAATACGTTGTTATTAGCGCGCCCTGATTCAAGACATTCAGCAGGTCTTCCGTCGCACCCTTCTTCTGCCCTGCAGCATCTTCACTATAGTCAAGCAGGTAAACCTTCTTCTGGTTCCAATGATAGTTGAGTACCTTTGCAAGCGAATCAATAGAGCGTGAAACACCCTCCTGCAAAGCAGCATGCCCCGTATAATCGATATGCGTACCATTCTTTGCATCATCCGCCGTCAGCAGGAGCGTATTGCGCCATTCTGAATGGTCAAACCGCCCCACCATATCGTAGTCCTTCGCCTTGTCAAGATAAATAGAGAATTCGGTAGGACTGCTTACCGTAAGCCTACCTACAGCAACATCAAGGTCATAGAAACCATTTCGCACCATTTCGCCAGAATCCAGCACGGCAAAGAAATCTTCCGTCACGTTGTCTTCCATTTCGAATGGAGGCATGTAGTTTCGGCCCAACTTTTCCTTAATTTCACGATAGTCGTAATGTCCAGAACCAACCAGCAGCACATACTTGAGGTCTGGGCACACAGAATAGGAGTATGCGATATAGTTCCTTATAGCGACTGGAGAAGGCGCCCCTCCCGTATATTGACGATAAACATCATCTACATTTACGACCGTTGTCGCAAACGTAGATATGGCCTTCCCCTCTGAGCGGAACTTGCCAAGAGCAATAGCACCTTCAACAAACTCCGGTGCAGAAATAATGAGGTATTCCGTCTTGGAATTTATCCTTGAAATGTCGCTCAACAATTCTCTCGGCATTTCAGATATGCCCCGCACGCTAACCGCCGTGCGGTACACGCCTTCACGGTACGCCATATAGCGCACATCGTCAGCAACATTCACGCTATCGACCGCATAACCGCCCTCGCTTGCAAGTACCCCGACAGGCTGCATATTGCGGAACTTGAGCAAATTCACCCCATTGGGGACAGGCAAGCGGATAAGGCCCGAAACCTTGCCCGGCAGGTACCATTCCGCAGTATCGACAACGGGTGTCCATTCGTAAGCAACCGTATACCCGTCAAAGCGGTCATACTGCCTAGTATTCGGAAGCATCGTCAATACGTACTTGTTATCGGAATCCTTGAGGGGAACGTTCTTCACCTGCATGGTAGCGTCGGCAACAAGATTCATGTCAGAATCGGAATACGATGATCCATTCACAGAGAAATTAAACCTGATCTCGCTCATGCGCTCCTGCATGCTCATTGTCGAAAGCGCTATGCTCGCAATCTGGTCTTTATCACGTTCTGCAATCGATGCCCATACGGAACGGTGCGGGAAGTATGTCACCTGGAGAAGATTCGATCCGCCATCAATACGCCCCGGGAGTTTTATCACCTGCGGCAATCCTATATCGGACTTGACTGCAGTATCGAGGCGGCAGTTCCAGTGCCAGAACCATTCCTTGCCGGTCGCCTCTTCCCACTCAAGGCTCTTGCCATAATAGGTATCCCTCAGGCGGACATCCTTTTCAGCACGCACGTAGCGCATCAACGGAACATCCTTCGCAGAGCCCTTGTACGCGGGGAGAGTCTTCGAGAGGCGCTGCGCATCGCCGGAATCCTTCCAGCCCAGTTGGAAATACTGGTAGAACGAATACGGAGAAACAGAGTGGTAATAGACATCACCGGCACGCCTCCATACCGACGTACCATAGCCAACGAATAGAATCGTATCGCCCTCATCAAACGTTCCATTGGCGGGCCCGTTGCCCCTCTTGGAATGGTCACGAACTTCGATAGGTATTTCAAACAGGTGCGTAGGGGCAATTACACCAGCACCGGGAACCATCGACGTCATGGTATCGGCAGATGCACCATACAACCTGAGCTTTTCGACAGGAATGCCGTTCAGGCTATCCTGCATCGTGTACGGGAGGGCGTTGTGGATTGTCCTGTAATCCACCGCATAGAGGCCGTCTTCGCTGTGGGTTGCCACATCCTTGTCGCCCACAAGGAAGCGCGCAAGGAAATGCACGTCGGAAAGGTCATCGCCAGCAGCCTTGCGGAGCGACTTGCGGAACACATTCTGCGACACGCCAAAACGTGCAGCCCCCTGCGTGTTTACGACCCGCGAGAGAGCGCGCTTGCCGGGATTTACGCCCGAGCCCGTCGTCGCGAAATCCACCTCCAGGCGAAAATCCTTGCGCAGCCTTACCGAATTGCCGAAGCGCTCGTACAGGGGCACGCGCACGTCCACCATCCAGAGGCCGTCCTTCAAGAACGGGGCAGACGCCCTTACCGGCGAAAACTTGAGGGTTGCTCCCTCGCAGTAAGATGCCCCCAGCGGGATGGTCTTCTTGACGGAAACGGACACCCGGGGCCTTGCACCCGCAGGGATAGCCACGCGGTACGTGCGGTAAGGCACATCACTTGAATCGCCAAGCGTCGCATTTTCCGGGACAAAACGGCTTCCCGGAACTGCCTCGCCCAGTTCGTTGATACATCCGTAAACCGAGGCATCGAGCACCTCGTCGTCGGCAACAAAGCGCGAGCGGGAATCCTCCACCACGGTGAGTGCGAAGGACGCTACGCTAAGGAGCAAAACCGCTATTATGGACGACTTAAACATCACTTTCTAAAAATACAAAATAGGCACATGAAAGATTACGGGTTCGTGATGACCATTTCGTAAAAACCGTTGCCGTTGGTCTTGAATTCTACCCACTGGCCGCCCACCGCCTTCGTCCGGAATATGGTATAGGACTGCGGGGGCACGCCCTTCTTGAAAATCGCCGTAAGTTCGGCATCCGAAATCATGGCCTTCGCGTTGAACGCGGGCATGTACCAGTGCCACGCCTGCCAGTTGAACAGCGCGCGGGTGGACTGCACGAAGGCACGGAGCATCAGGGCGTACTCGTACTCGAAAAACGCACGGTAGTTGTTTATCTCGTTTTTCTTCTCGACGGTCGTCTTCTTCTCGAAATCGCTGTCAAAGCGGAGCGGGGTCGCATCGGGCTTGGAATAGCTGAAGCGGATGTACTTGTCGTTCGCCGAGACCTTCAGGCTCGGCCTGTCCAGATGCACGAACTCGGATGCGCTCACCTGCCGGTAGTCGCGGAACACCACTTCGGGGTTCAGCACGCGGTTCATCTCGAGCGGCACGGGCTTGGCATCGAGGGCTTTAAGCTCGTAGAACACCAGCACCTCGCCCGCCCCCTTCGGGAGCAGCGCGCACAGGAGCGGCAACTTGCGTTCCGAAAGCACCCACACCATCTTCGGCTTGTTGCTTGACTTGAGCAGAGGGTCCAGCACGCCCATCACGGAGGGATCGCGGATACCGTTCACATCCCATTCCATCCAGGTTCCGGGGCCACCCACGGAATCGAGAACCGCAAAGAGGCGGTTCCCGCTGAATTCAGCCTTCGAATCGACCGCGCCCACCAGTTTTGCCGGAGCGGCGTACACGCAAATGGCGGCCAGCAATAAGAGAAAAACGACACGCATCTAGAATCCGATAGGCTCAAGCAGGCTCTCGTCGAGGCGGGAATACGTCATGCGGTATTCCTTCTCTATCCAATAGAGCGCGAGTTTCCTTGCAGTCCAGTTCTTCTTGACCGCGATGGATTCAATGCCCTTCGTGATAAGCGGAATCGTTTCGGGCAAGTTGAGTTTCCATTCCTTGTCGTCCCACTCGAAAATCATGATGGGCACCTCGGGGCTCTTCGCTAGCCCAATGCTCCCGCGATCGTTTTTCACCTTCATGGGGCCAAGCGGCAAGTTGGTGAACCTGTCGAACATCCCGCTCTTGCTGAGCATCATGAACAGCATGCGGTCCTCGTCGGTGGCCCACAGGTGCTCACGCTCGTAAAGGCGGTAGAGGATAATGGAATAGGCCTCGTAGAACTGGCACGTGTCAATCGCCTCTGCATTGTAGGTACGAGCATGGTTCTCGAGCGTATCGAGCCAGTATTCCGAAGTATCGGTTAGGAAGGCGTAAAGGGTATCTGCGGGGGCACCCTCGCGCACGGCGGCGATAAAGTTGTTGAACATGATTTCGAGCAGGGCCTGCTTGTCCTGCTGCTGGCCCTCGTACAGGGCATCCTTCACCTGGGCAGAAACCTCGTTCGAGCCCGAGGCCGCATCCTTGACCCCGGAATTTTCGGACGTGCCCGCACAGGCGACAAAACCAAGCGCAAGCAGAGCCACAAGCGCCACAACTATTTTATTTTTCAGGTCATGCATCGCGATACCTACCTCAGAATGACATTGGACCAGCTGCTCGCCGCCTGCACCCAGAAGGGTTTCCAGGGGTCTGGCCCGGGCGGGCAACACCGCAACAAGACCAATACCGGAGTCCAGCTGAACCTTCCGCAGTACAATTTAGAAATCAAATCCTGCGAAGCGAGGAGCGCGAAGGAAAATAAGACCCACGCGCTGCACCGTATGCAGATGGCTATCGCCCTGAACGTGCGTGAAACGCCACCCGCGGCAGAAATTCCCTTCCCCGGGAGCAACGGGCACATTCAGACGAGCAACGCACTGTTCCCGCTGTTCGTGGCACACGTGTTCGACATCATGGCGACCAAGAACGGAGACACGAAGGCTGCGGCACAGGCGTTCGGCATAAGCCCGAGCGCCCTCGTGAAGATACTCAGGCAAGACAAGGCCTGCGCAGAAAAGCTGCAGAACCAGCGCGTTGCCGGCGGGAAGGCGAAACTGAAACTGTAGGCCAGTATTAATTCGCCGGTTTTAAACTGAGTCCGCCGGTTTTAAACTGAGTTTGTCGGTTTTAAACTGCGCCGGCGATTAATCATATCGATTAACTGCTGATTAGACGCCCGTAAAGGGGCGTTTTTTATTGCTCCAAAAAATTTTTTCGACGATTTGGCTCATTTTCCGTTTTAAACCGTTTTAAGGGTAGGACCACCCAACACAGGAGGTTTTATGAGTCCTACCAAAATGATCAAGAAGGCCGTGTGCACGCTCGCCATGGCCCTGTGCGCAGTCCCGTTCTGGAACTGCGGTTCCGAATCGCCCGAAGGTGCACCGACAGGTTCGCTCGAAGGGAAAACCGCAAGCGTGGCGCTCCGCGTCACCCACGTCGAAGTGCCGCTTATGGACAGCATCGTCGTGGAATGCGTTGGCGCAGATTCGCTCCACCTCACGGCAGGCGCGAAGGACGCACGCTTTGACCTGGACCTTTTCCCGCATGACCACTGGAAGTTCAGGGCGATGCTCTACGCGAACGGGGCGCTGATGCAGAAGGGAGAAATCGAGATGAAGCTCGAGGCCGGCAGCACCGTGGATGTATCTATCCCGATGCACGCCCTCGTCGGCTTCGTGTACGTGGAAATCCCCCTCGGGTTCGGCAATCCGGCGGGTATCGCCTCGGGCACACTCACGCTCGCCTCATCGCAGGCCACGTTTTCCTACCCGATGGAAACCTCGGGCCTGAACGCCACCTTCAAGAGCGAGATGCTGGCGCTCGGGCTCGACTACGCGGTGACGCTCTCCCTGCGGGATTCTTCCGGCGTGGAAATCTACAGCATGGAAGACACGCTCCGTATAGACGAGAACACTCCGGTACCGGAACTCTCGATAAATTCCCTCCGGGCCAAGACGAAAATCGCCCTGCAGATAGCAGACGACGTGGAACTCCAGATTCCGCTCGCGCTCCCCGCCACCCGCAGGAAGGCAAAGGAGGGCGACCTCGTGATTAGTGAATTCCTCGTAAATTCAAAAAACGATTCTATCGCCTTCGACTTCGTGGAGGTCTACAACGGGAGCAACGATACGCTGCTCATCGGGGACTGTTTTATCGGGAAGACATCCGCCCTCAAGGAATCCGCCGCGATTCGCCCGGTGGAACTGCCTCCCCGGAGGGCGCTTGCTATCGGGAGCGATTCCAGCGAGGTGGTGCCCGAGGAGTTCCGGCTGGTGGAGAAGATGCCCCAGTTTAACAAGTCGAGTTCTTCGTCGGCAGCTTCCATCGTGTTCCACTGCGACGGCGATGTGCTCGATTCCGTCTACTACGGGAAGGTGGACAGCCTGCACCTCACCGCAGTGCCCCTGAACAGTTCGTCGGCAACGGTTGCCCGCAGTTCGCAGCTGAACATCGGCGCGTGGGATGACCGCGAGAATCCCGAGAACTGGAGCCTGGGCTCTCCTACTCCTGGAAGGCTATGAGACTAGGGAGGGACGCTATGGGCGGTCCCTCCGGTGCGGTAAACATTAAAGCGG
>FLNZ01004449.1_pt1 | contig 21726 bp, 21 predicted proteins | sample 1140391 | NCBI WGS metagenome assembly FLNZ01 (sample SAMEA3878171, study PRJEB12797) | bioreactor metagenome | biome: Moose rumen | place: Sweden | collected 2011-10
ACCACAAGCCGACAGCCGAGGAAATCAAGGCTGCAGTTATAGGCTGGTACAATGAGCAAACCGACCAGACCATCCTGTCCGGCTTCGAGTATGAGGGCAGCATGGTATGGTTGTCAGCGGAAAACCAGTTCAACTACAAGGCAGCCTACGACCTTGCCGTCCAGACGGACGGGGAGACCCTGCCAGTGAAGTTCAAGTTCGGCACCGACGACGCACCAGTGTACCGTGTGTTCGACCAACTTGCCGACCTGTCGGACTTCTATACAAGAGCCATGCGGCATATTCAGGACACGCTGAATGCCGGCTGGCAGAAGAAGGACGCGTTCAGTCTGGCGCAGTACCAGGTTGAATAAACTCTGATGAATGCCCTCGGGGGTGGGCATAGAAAAAGCCCCCAGCCTGTTAATATAGACGCCAATCATTTATTAACAACGCAACCTCTATGGTGCACAGCTGGGGGCCGTATGCCCTTCGCTGCACCATAGAGGCTTTTTTATGCGAATAAATGATTGGCGGTACAAAGGTACAAAAATTATTTGAAAATGACCTACTACGAGATAATAAAATTGAGTAAGGAACCCATTGACAGGCTAAATTCGGCAGGTTTCAGGCTTGAAGACTGCCAGTATCTGGCACTTTATGAGGACTACAAGCGTATGCACGAGGCAGGAGACAAGATGACTTATATCGTGTCGGTGCTCCATGATCGCTACCATGTGTGCGAGCGCAAGGTGTATGACCTGATCAAGCGGTTCGGAAGGCACTGCACGATTGGTGCAGTGTGATTCGGCGTGGATTCTCTTTAGTCTCGCTGAATGACCGTACCTTTGCGGTGATAAAATTAGCGAGACAATGAGAAAGCAATACCTATCGGCACCGCTTCCATTCCAGGGACAGAAGCGGATGTTTGCCAAGGAGTACATCAAGGTGCTCCAGCAGTTCCCTGACGGCACGACCTTCGTGGACTTGTTCGGCGGCAGCGGCTTGCTGTCACATATAGCCAAGTGCCAGAAGCCACACTCGACCGTAGTATATAACGACTTTGACGGCTACCGTCAGCGGTTGGAAGCCTTGCCGGTGACCAATGCGCTGCTGGCGGAACTGAGGGAGATGGTGGATGTGCCACGCCACAAACCGATATTGGGAGAGCTCCGCGAGCGTGTGCTTTCGTGCATCCGCAAGTATGAGCACGACTATGGCTACATCGACTATATCACGCTGTCCTCGTCGGTGATGTTCTCCATGAAGTACGCCAACGAGTTCGCGGATCTGGAGAAAGAGACCTTATATAATAATATAAAGGCGACCGACTATGCGCCTTGCCCGGACTACCTCGACGGGCTGACTATTACCTCCTGTGACTACAGGGAGGTGTTTGAGCAGTACAAGGACGTGCCAGGCGTTGTGTTCCTGGTTGACCCTCCGTATCTGAGCACGGACAGCAAGACCTACAAGATGTACTGGAAACTGTCTGACTACCTCGATGTGCTTACGGTGCTTGCCGGACATCGCTTCATCTATTTTACCTCGAATAAGTCTTCCATCATTGAACTGTGCGACTGGATGGGACGGCACCCCAACCTTGGTGACCCGTTTAGGAACTGCCATCGCCGTGAGTTCAACGCCCACATGAATTACAGCGCGTCCTACACGGACATCATGCTTTATACCGATGCCGCTTGAATAACATTCTAATGCCATTAAAACGATGAACAAATACTACAAAATACTGGGGAAAGTTCTGGAGAAAGGGAAGACCCAGACCAACAAGAAAGGGAACATCCGCTACCTGCTCAATGAGCAGCTGTCATTGACCCCTGCCGACCTGCTCGACATCTTCGAGAGTCATGGCATAGCGCGAAAGAAGCTGAAGAATGAGTTGCAGCTATTCATGCAGGGTGAACGGAACGTGGAACGATACCGCGATGTAGGCATCAACTGGTGGGACTATTGTGGTTCTGTCCTGGTGAACAGTTACCCGACCTACTTCGAGAAGTTGCCGCCGCTGATAGCGAAGATAAACCGAGAGAAACGCAACAGCAAGAACTATGTGCTGTTCCTGGGCGAGACCAATGCGGAAAGCAACCAGGCTCCTTGTTTGAGTTTGGTGCAGTTCCAAATTGATGAGGGAGAACTTGTCGTGTCTGCTTACCAAAGAAGCAGCGACGCTAATTTGGGTTTGCCTTCTGACATTTACCATCTCTATTTGATGGCTCGACAGATTGATTTGCCTCTCAAATCTATCACGCTGAATCTCGGAAACGTTCACATCTATGAGAACAATATAGAGAGAACAAAGGACTTGCTCAATGGAGATGAGAACGTGAAGTTTGACCTCAATGTCTGACCTGAAAATATAAACAACGGAAAGAGCCTCGAAGTTTGATTTTCGAGGCTCTTTTATGTGTTGTTTTGGATTGTGTGTTTGTCGAAGTGAAGACCGTTTCGTTTTTGTTTTTGGAGTAGATTTTGTCCGTTTCGTTTTGATTTTGAAGTCGCAAATCGCAATCGTTTCGTTTTAGGTTCGGCGAACAAATCGTTTTGCGGATTATACAAAGCATTTAAATCACAATTGGGCTGCGCCTTCAATCGTGGCGCAGCCCAACTCTTAACTATGAATTCCTAACTATGAACTATTGAGTTCCCAGCAAGATGTTGTAGATGAGTGTGATGTCGGCACTGGTGATTGCTCCATCACCGTCAACGTCGCTAGTGTCGATAAAGGTGGTGTCGCCGCTGAGGAGGTAATTATAGATGCATGTGATGTCAATGCTGGTAACCTCGCCGTCGCAGTTCACGTCGCCAATAACCACCGCTGTCGGGTCGAAGCCGAGTTGCTGGTCCATCCATGTCAAGCGGTTGTGAATCCAGTCTTTGAGATGGCTCACCTCGTCGTCGAAGTTCTGAGCAACGTAATAGTTGGGCCACACATACTGTCCCCATCTGGGCCATGCCTGGGTGTTGCGTGCCATAGCGCCTTGCGAGGTGAGTTGTGTGGCCATCGAGTCGATGGTGGCTATGATGCGGTCTTCGCGCATGTTGGCGCGTCGGCACTGTGCCCAGCGTTTTTTGAGCAGGTCCTGGTAATAAGGGTCTTTGTTGAGCTTATACCACCAGAACGGCACGAGCTGTGTGTCGCCGTTGGAATTGAGAACGTCGTTGTTCTCATATATCCAGTTGTTGGTGTACCAGCCGTAATAGTAGTCGCTGTTGCCGAAGGCGATGTTGAAGTCCCAGAGCACCATCTTGAAGCGTGTGTCAACGCTGTCGCGCCATTTGAAAATTTTAGAGCTGAGGCGATACCCGTCCACGTTGTGTGACAGCTCTTGGGCAATCTGAAAATCGACAAACGACATCACGTCCATATACTTGCGGTAGCCAGTCTCGGGGTCGGTGTAGTTAGAAGAGTTGAGGGCATCCTCCATGAGGTCGATTTGCCCGGTGATGTAGTTGTACTGGGTGTCGGTGAGGTCTTCATACTCCGGCTCTTTGAACTGGTAGTTGATGTAACGGTTGGTTATCCATTGCCCATTCTTCTTCATGGGGTGGTATTTTGAGGTGTAGGTCACCTCGTCGGTGCGATCCACTTCAAGCAGGTATCCTCCAGTTAGCTCGTCGCCTTCCTCGCCAGGGTCGTCAAGATTCAGGCGATTCTTGCCTTTTGTTGGCAATTCGCACAAGATATAAATGCCGTAGTAGATGCCGTCAAGGTAAAGTTCGCAATATTTGCCCGTTGGGGTGAAGTACATCCAGGGACGCTCAAGCTCAAAGATGAGCAGGTCGCGCATCATGCTCTTGTCGCTGTAGGGTGCGAGCAGTGCCCAGTTGTTGTCTTTTCCCATGCCCAAGATTTTCACCTTCTGCTTTGTTCCGCCATCCTCGAGAGGCGCGTTGAGCGGTCGGAAGGAGTAAGGCTTCTTGTCGCTGGCGGTGAACGATGAGTTGCCTCGATATTTCAGGGCTACATATCCTTGATAATCAATCGTCTGTCCTGGGTGTGCCACGGTGTCGGCATAGTTGAGGTTGCCGTCTCCGTTGTGGATGATCTTCATGCGCGCTGTGATGCGCTCTTCACGGTCGATGGTGGCACCATCTACCTCCATCCACACGATGGGGAGGTTGGTTTGAGTAAGTTGCACTGTCTCATCGTCGGGTGGATAGTTAGGGTTCCACCACCATTGCGCATGCATTGAGCCTGACGCCAATAGCATTAACATTGAAAATAGTAGAAGTTTTCTCATTTTTTTGGAATTTTTTAGTTAGTATTACTCAAGTTTCTAAAGTTCTAAAACTTTATAAACTTGAAGGTTAGAGGTTAGAGGTTGGTGTTTAGAGCAATTTTTTTCAATTTTTTCTATATTTCACACTTATTGTCCTCTAAACTCTAAACATTAAACTTTTAGCAAGTTAACAACTTGCGAAACTTGAATTAGTATTATCTTGTTTCTCAATCCAGTCGCCGTTGTCTTTGATGAGGGCGATGAGGCGTGGTATGGCATCGGCTTCGGGGATGTTTTTCTCGACGCACTCTTTGCCCTTGTAAAGACTGATTTTCCCAACGGCAGCGCCCACATAGCCATAGTCGGCATCGGCCATCTCGCCTGGCCCGTTCACCACGCATCCCATCACGCCAATCTTGAGGTGGGTGAGGTGGGCAGTGGCTTCCTGCACACGGCGCACGGTGGTTTGCAGGTCAAACATGGTGCGTCCGCAGCTTGGGCAGGAGATGAACTCGGTCTTGGTGGTGCGCAATCGTGCCGCCTGAAGTATCGCGAAGGCATAACCTATGACCTCGTTTTGGTTCTCGTAATCAGGTGCTTCGAGCCACACACCGTCGCCCAGTCCGTTGAGCAATACCGCGCCAAAGTCGGCGCCTGCCTTCACTTGCAGCCATTCGCTGTCGGTGTCGAGGTAGCCGTTGTGTAGGATAACGGGGCAGTTGATGCCGGCATCGATAAGTGAGTGAATGAAAGCTTGTTGGCAGCCGCTCACGTTGATGTTGTCGGGCGTTAAGATTAATGCCGCATTGTCGCAGTCTTTAAGGAAAAGCAGTTTCTCAACAGGCGTGCTGGCCGTAACATTGAGCCACTTGAGAGGAGCATCTACGCTGTTGTCCCAGTTGTGGAGCGAGAATAGGGGAGTGGTGTTGCTCTCGCCGCTATAGATGGATGCTGGGACAATAAACTGGTCGCTATCGTTAAGGGCACCTGTTTTGCTGAAGTAGAAGTCGGGACGACGGTTGCCAGTGACATCTTCGGGACGGCACGAGGCGATGACAATGGGTGATTTGCCACCCACTAAGCCCTTGACATTGTTGCCTATGCGTCGCTCTGGCATCAGTGGGGTGTAACCCTTGCTGTACTTTCCCTCGATGTGAGGATGACCCTCACGGCTGGAGATGTATTCCACTAGTTTGTTGGCTACAGGCACTTCAAGCTCGGGGTCTTCGCTGAGCGACACTCTTATGGTGTCGCCAATGCCCTGACTCAACAGCGCTCCTATGCCCACCGCGCTCTTAATGCGTCCGTCCTCACCAAATCCTGCCTCGGTAACGCCCAGGTGTAGAGGGAAGTGCATATCCTCGGCATCCATCGCAGCTACTAGTCGTCGCACCGCTTCGACCATGACCACCACATTCGACGCCTTCATCGAAATTACCACGTTCATGAACTGCTGCTCTACAAACACTCGCAGATACTCCATCACGCTCTCCACCATGCCTGGGGCGGTGTTGCCATAGCGACTCATGATGCGGTCGCTCAGCGAACCGTGATTCACGCCGAGGCGCACGGCAGTGCCATGCTTGCGGCACAGGTCGATGAAAGGCACCAGTGAGTCGTGGATGCGCTGGAGTTCGGCTTGATATTCCTCGTCGGTGTAGGTCAAGCTTTTGAACTGCCTTGCTGGGTCAACGAAGTTGCCAGGGTTGATGCGCACTTTATCGGTGACTTGCGCTGCCTCAAGAGCCGCACGGGGGTTGAAATGTATGTCGGCGACAAGTGGCACTTGGCAGCCCCGCTCGCGCAACTGCTGGCGTATTATTCCCAGGTTTTTTGCTTCTCGCACGCCTTGTGTGGTGAGTCTCACATAGTGGGCTCCAGCGTCGGCAATGCGCTGGCACTGCTCCACACTCGCCTCGATGTCGTTAGTCGAGGTGTTGGTCATCGACTGCACCCTTATGGGAAAGTCGCTGCCCAATGGCGTGTCGCCTATATTCACTGTAACAGTCTTGCGGCGGTGATAGTTAAGAGAGTTCATAGTTCACAGTTCACAGTTAATAGTTCACAGTTAATAGTTCACAGTTAATAGTTCACAGTTAATAGTTGTTTTTAGACTATCTAGATTTTCTAGAGTTTCTAGTCTCTTTAACCAAATAGTCGCATTGCTAGTGAAACACAAATCAGTCCGTTGAGGAATCCTGCTAGCACTTGTGGCAGGGTGTGACGCTTGAGGAGCAGGCGTGCGGAGCCTAACAGCCCCGACAAGAATATGGCGATTAAGATGTATAATACCATCCAAGGCCGGCTGATGATTTCCAGCTCCATAGCGTCGATTTGCCACAGCAGAGCCACCATACCACCCATGCCTGCCATGTGTGCGCTGATTTTCCACCAGCAGTTGACGATGGTGGAGATGAGGCACGTCAGCATTCCTCCCACAAAGAACATCACCAGCCATTGAGGCTCATGGGTGTAAATCACATGAAAAACTGCGAAGGCATAGTAGATGGTGCCAGTGATGTAGGGTATGAGTCGCTCTTTGCGGCTTATCAAGCGTTTGTCTTTGATAACCTTGAAGTTGTGCAGCACAGCGATGGTAATCATCGGGAAGATGCAGGTGAGTGCAAAGACGATGAGCAGCAGTTTGAAGCGTGCGCCTGTCACGTCAAGGAGTTTCGGCGAGATGCTCAGTGCCATCACCGTGCTTATGGTGGGAGTGAGCAGCGGACTAAGCATGGTTGAGATGAACTTCGCCATCTCGTCGAGTATTCTTATTTTCGTTATTCTTGAGACCATTATGTGAAGAGTTACAAGGTTTTTCTCTGTCTAGCTACAGGGATGCGTAGGCTCTCGCGGTACTTTGCCACCGTGCGGCGCTTGATGTTATAACCCCGCTCTTGCAGGAGTTTGCATAGCTTCTCATCGCTGAGCGGTTTCTTTTTATCCTCATTTTCAACGAGTTCTTTGATAATCTCCTTGACAGCGGTTGCCGAAGTCTCGCTGTCGTCAAGGCTATTGCCAAAGAAATATTTGAGGTCGAAGATACCCCAGTTGGTATCTACATATTTGTTTTGCCTGGCTCGAGAGATGGTTGATAAGTCATATCCTGTCATGTCGGCAATGTCGTTGAGCACCAATGGCTTGAGAGTCATAGGGTCGCCAGTGATGAAGAACTCCTGCTGCTTGAGCATGATGGCTTTCATAATGCTGTAGAGTTTTTCTTGACGCATCTTGAGCATCTCGATGAAGCTGCTTGCCTGCTCATACTGCTGCTTGATGAGGATGTCGTTGTCGCTCTTGTTGGCTGAGGCGCGTTTAGTGATGCGCTGATATTCAATCTCGTAGCTTTCAGAGATTTGAAGTTCGGGAATGTCGTTGACGAGAGTGAGCGTGAGTTTGCCGTCTTCATTTGCTATCACAAAATCGGGGGTGATGTGCTGTGCGTTGCTCATGCGCTCACCGGAGCTGAAGATGTTTCCTGGTCGGGGATTGGTGCGCTTGATGATTTTGTCGGCTTTGTGGAAGGTGTCCTCGTCGATGTTTAAGGCGTTGAGAATCTTGTCGTAATGGTGTCGCTCATATTCCTCGAAGTACTTATCGACGATAGCGTGGGCAACTTGTGCGATGTCGATGTTCTCGCCTTTCATGTCCTCGATTTGCAGCAAGATGCACTCGCGGGTGCTGGTAGCGCCTATTCCTGCCGGCTCGAGGTCTTGAATCACCTCCAGCACATCTTCTACCTCTTGAGGAGTGACAAACTCGTTCTCCTTAGAGATGATGTTGCCGCATATTGACGTGATGGGGCTGCGGAGCAGTCCGTCGTCGTCGATTTCGCCTATGATGTACTCGGCAATCAGCAGTTGCCGCTCATCGAGGTCGCGTTCCCTGATTTGGCTCATCAGCATCTCATACATAGAGGCCTCGTTGACCACTGGCGGACGATAGACATCGTTGTCGTAGTTCTGGCGGCGCTTGGTCTGGATGTATCTCAGTCCGTCGTCGTTGTTGTCGTAATTGTCATCGTCGTTTTGTGAGAATGCGGTGTCAAAAGGGTCGTCTTCATTTTGGTTCTCGTCGTTGTCGCTGTTGTAGTCGTCATCCGTGTTTTCGGCTTCTTCGAGTGCAGGGTTGTCGTTAAGCTCCATCTCGATGCGGTCTTTTATCTCATCGTCGTTCATTTCGATGAGTTGCCCTAGTATCACTTGAATTTGCGACGCCTTCTGCTTGAGAGCCATCTCCTGGCTCATCTTCTGTATCAGTTGAAAATCGTTAGTATCGCTCATAGTGCTTGTTGTTGATTGAGATTACAAAGATAGTAAGAATTGGTGAATGTTAGCATGAAAAGAGCATTATTTTTATTGTGAACGCCGCGCTTGCGGCGCAATACATCAACAACGCCCAGGCTCGTCTTCTTGTTCTCTCGTCCTCTTGTTCTCTCGTCCTCTTGTCCTCTTGTTCTCTTGTTCTCTTGTTCTCTTGTCCTCTTGTTCTCTTGTTCTCTTGTTCTCTTGTTCTCTTGTCCTCTTGTCCTCTCGTCTTCTAATCTAAACTAGGGAAGATTTCGTTCTCGATGTGGTCGAGGATAGCCGTTAGCTCGGCTTTAGTATTGGCGCGGAGCATGGCGATGCGGGTGTCGCGGAAGTTCTTGATGCCTTTCAGCAGTGGGGTGGCGGCGAGGTGGCGGCGGATGTGTAGGATGCCACGGTACTCGTCGATGCGGTCGATGCTCTCGTCGATCTGTCGGCGCAGCAGCGCCATCTTCTCATGGCGGGTGATTTCGGGGATAGTGCCGTTAAGCAGATATTGCTTCATCTCACGGAAAATCCAGGGAGCGCCTATCGAGGCACGTCCCACCATGATGCCATCCACACCGTAGCGGTCGTAGTACTCGGCAAGCTTCTCGGCGCTGGTAATGTCGCCGTTGCCAATGATGGGAATGGTCATGCGAGTGTTGTTCTTCACTTCGCCAATGAGGGTCCAATCGGCTTCGCCGTTATACATCTGCGAACGGGTGCGCCCGTGAATCGTCAGGGCTTGGATGCCACAGTCTTGCAGCTGCTCGGCGAGCTCCACGATTATCTTGTTGTTGCAGTCCCAGCCCAGGCGTGTCTTGACGGTGACGGGCAGATCAACCGCCTTTACCACCTCACGAGTTATCTCGAGCATGAGCGGCACGTTGCGAAGCATACCGGCACCGGCGCCTTTGTGCGCCACCTTTTTCACTGGGCACCCAAAGTTGATGTCGAGCACCTCGGGCTTCGCTTCTTGGGCGATTTTTGCCGCTTCGACCATAGGACCCACCTCGCGGCCGTAAATCTGGATAGCGGCAGGCCTTTCGCCAGGATTGATGACCATCTTGCGCAAGGTGCTGTCGATGTTGCGAATCACCGCGTCGGCGCTCACAAACTCGGTATAGACCATATCCGCCCCCTGCTCACGGCAAATCTGCCGGAACGACACGTCAGTCACATCCTCCATAGGCGCCAGCATCACCGGCCGTGGACCTAAGTCTATGTTTCCTATTTTCATTATATGTGTTGTTTAGAGTACAAAGTTACAAGAAATAAATCAAAGAGCAATTATACTGCTTGATCCTTTTTTGTTCCAGCGCGATAGCCAGATTGCGGTCTGGACTGCGCTGCGGGTGGTGAGGAAGGTGACGAAGGCGATCCAGAGGGCGTGGTTGCCTAGGGATGCTGGGAGGAGGAAGTAGAGGAGGAAGAAGAGTGCGCAGGCGGTGGCTACCGCGATGAGCATGCCTCGTGTGGCGGTGACGCCGATGAACACTCCGTCCCACACGAAGGCCGCCATGCTCACTGCCGGCACTATGGCGCACCACCAGTGGTAGCGCATCGCCTCATCGACAACCGCCTGTTGGCTCGTGAACATTGTGAAGATGGCTTGCGGGAAGAGGGCGTAGGCTAAGACAAAGATTGCCGTAGTTACTGTGCCCCACACAAACAGCCATCGCACGCAGCGGTGCATATTACTGTGGTCACGGGCACCGTAATATTTGCCCGCCACAGCTTCTCCAGCAAAGGCGATGCCGTCCATGAAATAGCTGAAGAGGTGGAACAGCTGCTGCATCATAGTGTTTACCGCTAGCACCATATCACCGCTGAGTGCTCCAGCGCGGATGAAGTACATGTTCACGGCAAGCATGAAGATGCAGCGCACGAAGATGTCGCTGTTGACCTTGAAAAAGCGCCCGCTGCCCTTGAAATTGAAGGCGTTTTTCAGGCTAAGGTCACGGGCAATCGCCTTAAACTTATGGCGCACGCACCAGCAGGCATAAATGGCGCCCACCCACACCGAGACGAGTGTGCCCACGGCGATGCCCTTGAAGCCCATGTCGAGCCAATAGACCGCAAGAAGGCTCACTACCATGTTGAGCACGTTCACCCCAATGGAGATGAGCATGGGGCTTACCGAGTCCTGCATGCCCAGCAGCCAGCCCTTTATCGACATGGTGAGCAATACCGCAGGAGCACCCCACACCACAATGGTGAAATAGGTGGAGGCGAGAGCCGAGACTTCGGGACCTGGTCCCATAATCCACAGCAAGAGCCACAGGATGGGGACTTGCAGCACCACCATCGCGATGCCAGCCACTAGTGCAATAGCGCTTGAGCGTTGCAGGGTATCGACTTGGTCGTGGTGCGAGTTGCTGCCGTAGGCCTGTGCGGTGAGTCCCGAGGTGCCCATGCGCAGGAAGCCGAAGTTCCAGTAGAGCACGTTCATCATCATGGCACCCACCGCCACAGCACCGATGAACTGCGGCGCTCCCAGATGCCCGGCAATGCCCGTGTCGAGCAGTCCCAGCAGCGGCTCGGCGATGTTGGCGACTATCGCCGGCAGCGAAATCGCCATAATATCCCTATTTATCTTCGACAGCTTCATTACTCTCTCAAATATCGTTGCAAAATAACGAAAAAAACCTGACACATGACACCTGACAAGTGAAAACTTTTGGATAAATTAGGCTGCGCTGAGGCATAAAAAATAAAAAAAATTGTTTTTTTATTTTGTTTTGCTCTCAACTTGCACTAATTTTATTTACCTTTGCGGTCAATAATCAAAAAACACGAGAAACTATGAAGATTTTTAAATATTTAGCGATAGCATTATTTGCGATTACGATGGTGGCTTGTGGCGATGACGAGCCCAAGAACACCTTTACACGTGAGTTCAACATGATTTATCCTCAGTTCTCTGCTGGGCACAAGTTTATCAGCAAGATAGAGAAAGAGGATGCTAAAGGCACAAAGATCACTGCTACTGCCAATTATGATGGTGACCACCTCAAGAGTGTGAACGTGGTGACTAAATATGGTACTGGTGGAGGTAATGAGGAGACCATCTACTTTGACTACACCAACGGCGCGATAATCTGCGACAAGAGCATACAGGATGTTACCTACTCGTTTGAGGTCAATTCCGAGGGTTCCATCACCAGTCTAAAAAATGTGACGACAAGCCGCACTGCCGCAGCGTTGCAATATAATTATAGCAATGAGTTGGAAATTGCCCAGATTATTACACCATCTTCTACCGATGTGACAAAGGTGTCATGGCTGGGTGGCAACATCATGCAGTGGGAGAGCACTGGAGTGAACAAGAAAGACAGTGTGGTTTATGAATATGAAACTGGTGCTCCTCTCAACAAGGGCTGCATCGACGTGGTTGGCAATGAGTCGTTCACGTTCACCGCATTTGTGTGCGCCATCATGCGCAATGCCGGGTTCTTTGGCACCACTAGCGCCGACTTGCCTACAGTAATCAAAAAAGGCTTTGACTATAGTCAGGCCACCGAAACCAGCTCTTCAGAGCCTATCCCGCTGAAACGCTACAACATCACCTACGAGCTAGATGGTGACGGCTATGTGAAGAGCTACACCACTAATGAGACACCGAAATACACGGTGAAGATAACTTATAGATAAAAAGTCAAGGACGAGTGATCGAGTCCTCGAGCAATTGAGCAATCGAGCAATCGTAATTTAACACTCAAATAAATCTCGGAAGATATCGAGGGCGGCTTTTAGGTCGTCCTCTTTGATTGTGTTGTTAATAGTGAAGTCCCCGCATGATTTCAACAGGGTGCAGTTTATCTCGCCGCTGTGACTTTTCTTGTCGTGGCGCATGAGGTCTAGAAGATGGTCGTAATGGTCGCAGGTGATGTGGAATGCGCCATAGTTGTCTTTCACAAAACGGGCGAGGCGGTAGAGGTTGTCGCTCGGGAATTGCAGCAGGATGTGTGAGAGCACGCTTTCTACCACCAGTCCCCAAGCCACGGCATAGCCGTGCGGCACTGGTTTGCCATCGCCAAGTGCCTTGCTCTCAAAGGCGTGCCCCACGGTATGCCCTAAGTTGAGGGCTTTGCGTATGCCCTGCTCGGTGGGGTCTTGCTCCACGATGTGTTGCTTCACCTGCAACGACTCCTGCATCAGAGTGAGGAAAAAGTCGTAATCAATATCTTTAAAGTCAACTAGCAGCAACTGCTCAAAACTCTCGTGCGAGTGCAGCATGGCGTGTTTGAGCATTTCGGCGAAGCCCGATTTCAATTCTTGCTCGGGCAGGGTGGGGAAGAAGGTTGTGCTAACAATCACGGCTTTGGCTGGATCGAAGACTCCTATCTCATTCTTCAGACCGTTGAAGTTGATTCCCGTTTTGCCTCCCACGGCGGCATCGACAGCTCCAAGCAATGTCGTGGACACGTTCACGAAATCGATACCGCGCTTGAACGTGGCAGCCGCAAAGCCACCGAGGTCGGTAACCATGCCACCACCTAAGTTCACGAGCAGTGAGTGTCGTGTCGCGCCACATTTCACCATCTCGCTCCACACGCGAGATAGAGTATCGAGATTTTTGTTGTCGTCTCCAGGCGCAATTTCTATGATGTGGGCATTGCTTAGGCAAGGCAGCAGTGGCAACGCCATAAGTCGTGTGTTCGCATCAATTAGTACCATCACGGCATTGTAATTGCCACCCTCAATAATCGAGTTGAGGGTGGCATCTACATTATTGCTGTATAGTACATTCTGCTTCATTTCTGTGTTTTAAACGCCTCCATGAGTTGTGGCAGGGCTTCGAGCATGGTTGCCATGTCTTTATATACCATGTCGGCACCAGCCTTATACATGTCTTTCTCGGGGATGGGACCTGTGGTCACTCCCACTGTGAAACAGCCAGCGGTGTGGCCAGCCTGAACTCCAAGTGGCGCGTTCTCGAGCACTAGGCACTCGTTGGGCTGCGCATTGATTTTTGCCATTGCCTTGAGGTAGGGTTCAGGGTTGGGCTTGCCGCGCTTCACGTCGGCTGCGGTGACACGCTGCTCGTCAAAGATTTCGGGATAGTCGGTGTCGATGCGGTCTAGCATAGATTGCGTTCCCGAGCCAGTCACCAGCACACATTTGATACCTGCCTCTTTGAGGGCTTTGAGCACCTCGAGCGTTCCGGGGATTGTCTCCACGTCGCCGAGTTCGGTGAAGTAGCGCGTTTTCACTTTGTAGAGGGCCTGTGCCTCGTCGTCGGTGACGTTCTTGCCGGCACCATTCTTGAATTTCATCTTGATGATGTCGCGTCCCGTCATTCCTTCATACATGTAGAACTCATCGCGTGTACACTTGATTCCGTTCTTTTTCATTAGTTTCACCCAAGCGCGGGTGTGATTCTTCATTGAGTCGAAAAGCACTCCGTCCATGTCGATGAGTGCCGTGGTAAAGTTGAACGATTTCTTGCCTGTATATTTCAGATAGTCGGCAATTGCATTTTGTTCGGTCATTTTTTGTTTTGTGGTTTATTATTAAAGTTCTATATTACAGTGATATGGAAGCAGCATTGCCCTTGTTCGAAGAGGACAGTACAGCGATTCTGTTGTCGGAATTTGAATAGGATCTCTCCCAGCACATTGGTGAGATCTTCCCGATTGAGGAGGAAGTCGTTGTTGTAAGGCTCGTAGTGCATCCAGCTAAGGTCGAAAGTGGTGCCGTTCATGTGGCACGAGCGCTCCGAGGCATTGCCGTTGACTTTCAAGAGTTTGCCCACGGTGAACTGTGAGCGTGTGCAGCTGGTGACCACGATGCGGTAGGCACTGCCACCGCGAGCCTTGATGGTGTCGGCAAAGGCGCATCCAATGTCCTCGAGCAGCACTGCAGCTTTAGGCACGAGGTAGGGCATGGAATGCGTGAGGCTGTCGAGATAATAGGCCTCGCAGGTGGCGATTTTCACCAATGGCTGCCTGAGTCGGTAGGCATCGTGCAGGTTGCTGATGGGTTCTATGCCGTTTTTCTTGGCATAGGGAATCTGCACCGGGTTGGTGTCGTCGAAGATTTCGCCGAACTTCCCTTCTGGCGGATTGGAATAGATACGGTGGAAGCCGTTCTTATCCACGCCGAGGTTGTAAAACTCATGCCGATCTTCGAGCTGGGGTGACTTGCCAAGTTGGGAGATGTATTTCAACTGAGATTTGTCGAAATAGTCGTGGAAAGTCTTCTCGGGCTTTTTCTCTTTCTTGCACGACGACAACGACACTGTGGCGACCATTGAGATGGCTGCCAAGATTATAAAGAGTGTTCTGTAAGATGTAATTTGCAAAAGTTGAATGATGATAAGACGACAACGCTCAGCGAGTAGCAGAAAATAAAACGATTGTCTTGCTTGCTCGTTAGGTTGTCAGCTTGTTTGCTAAAAATTATTTACCTACAGTCTGAACAAACATTATGCGCTCGTTGTCGCTGAGTTTGAGCATTTTGGGAAGGTTCTCCTGGTCGAAGCCAGCCCTTACCACTGTCTTAAGCCCAGCCTGAGCGCAGTAGAGGTAGATGTTCTGGGACGCTGCACCTGCGGTGTAGGCTTGGAACTCAGGCTTGTTCTGCTTGGTGACATCTACCGCCAACACGATATTGATGGGCGCGATGGCGGCGAAGTCCTGCATGGTGCAATATTTGCGGAAGTCGCCAGTGTTGACCACGGTGAGGGTGTTGGCATCGGGGTTGTAGCGGCTCACCTCGGTGGGAGTGATGACGTAAAGCACCAGCTCTTGGCGGTTCATGGCAGTGGCGATGGTGCGCTTGCCGTCGTGTGTGATGCCCCAAGCCGCCCAGAGCATATTGCTCAGGTCTTGTTTGGTAACTGACTGGTTCTCTTGATAGTCGCGGCTTGACTTGCGCTCACTCATCACTTGCATGAGCGGCTTGCCGCCAGTGGTCTGAGGAGTTGGAAGCACTTCGGCTTCAATACTGCAACTTGCCATAAGCGAAATAATTCCTAAAAATAAAATCTTGTAATTTGTCATGGTGAATAAAAAATTTTTGACAAAAATAGAAAAATTATTTGAAAAAAACACTTTGCGTGCGTGAATAAAAATTAAAATGACTATTTTTGTGCTCAAAATACATAAGTTTTCTTAGTTATGAGGATAGGTTTTATCGTTATTATACTCCTTGCGGTGCTCGTCCATGCCTATGTGTTATGGCATGTGTATCAGGTGCTTCCGTTTCCTGTGTGGGCAAAATGGATGGTGGTGGGGCTTATGGTGGCATCGCTGCTGATGATGTTTGCTGGCTTTATGGGAGTCTTCGACCGCATGCCGCTGTGGCTGGCGTCGTCGTGCTACAACATCAGCACTTCGTGGCTCATCGTGTTCCTATATCTGCTCATCGCTTTCGTTTTGCTCGATGTAGGGCGGTTGTGTCACCTAGTGCCTAAGGAGTGGCTTTACTGTAACGCGTGGACTGCTGGTGCTGTCACGGCTGTGATAGCGGGGTTGCTGGTTTATGGCAATATCCATTACAATAACAAGGTGCGTGAACCACTTTCATTAACGACCGCGAAACACATCTCTAAGCCTGTTAAGGTGGTGATGGTGAGCGACCTCCATCTCGGTTATCACAACCGTAAAGCTGAGTGGCAGCGTTGGGTAAAGATGATAAATGATGAGAACCCCGACCTGATTCTTGTTGCGGGCGACATCATAGACGGCTATGTGCGGCCACTGCTTGAGGAAGACGTGGCTGCCGACTTCCACCAGCTCAAGGCGCCAGTGGTGGCGTGCTTGGGAAATCACGAGTATATCACAGGCATCGACAAGTCGCTCGATTTCTACCGTCAGGCAGGTGTCACTCTATTGCGTGACTCTACTGTCACAGTTGGCGACCTAGTGATAGCGGGGCGTGACGACCGTTTCAACCAAAAGCGCAAGCCACTTCAACACCTGCTAGATGGGGTGGATAGCACTAAATACATTATTCTGCTCGACCACCAGCCCTACAACCTCGAGGAGGCGCAGCAGGCGGGAGTAGATTTCCAGTTCAGCGGTCACACCCACGAGGGACAGGTGTGGCCCATCAGCTTGATGGTGAATGCCATGTACGAAAAAGCTTGGGGACCGCTACAAAAAGGCAACACCCGTTACTACATTTCCTCTGGTCTCGGCATCTGGGGCGGGAAATACCGCATTGGCACCCGCTCAGAATATATCGTAGCGACGATATCTCATTAAATAATTGGGAATAGCTGTGGCAGAAGCCTAGTATTTAATCATTTGATTTTATCATACTCCCCTTTACCCCCTCTATCTTAGAAGGGGAGTTGCAACAAATTCCGAATTTTAGATGCACCCTAACAGAGAACCTCAAGGCTTCTAGTCTAGGGACAATAAAAAACCCGCCATTCACATGGAGGGTTTCTTCGGTTAAAATGAAGTCGAACAAATTTACGAGTAAATAGTTTTCAAGGTATAGATTTAAGGAAGTTATAAAAACGTTGTTTCCTTGTTAGTTGTCATGCGAATAAAGATGCTTGGCGATATTGGCTCGCCTGTGCGGTGTGGAATGAGGGTTGTGGGATGCTTTGGCGTGAGGAGAGGGCGAGGTTCATGCTCCATCCTTGAGTCTTGTTGCGGATGTTGAGTTGAGCCAATCCCATGAAGCGTCCTGCGCTGGCGCAGATGAAACGCACCACGTCGTTGATGTTTGCAAAATTGTTGCGGCACACGCTCGCCAGGACTTTGCCTCCCACCATAAGAGTGGCAAAAATCTGATCGTTGAGTGATAATGATGTTGTGTTGTTGTTCATAGTTTTATCCTCCGTTTTTTGTTAGATGTTTTATTTTACATTGCAAAGGTATAGCGAGTGTGTGCCAAAATACTGCCCACCGAAAACAAATGAGGTTAAAGATGTGCTGTTTTCTGCTTTTTTAGCGCTGATTACTTTCAAATGTGCCTTGAATAGTAGAATTGTTTGCTAAAAAAGCTGTAATTTTGGAGTGTTGAAATTAAAGCTTATGGTGAGCAAAAAATCTATTGTCTTGTCGGCTTGTTCACTCGTCAGCTTGTTAGCTAAAAAACATTATTATGAAAGGCAGAATAACCAAACTCTTTGGAATTGAATACCCTATCATTGCTGGAGGCATGGTGTGGTGTAGTGGTTGGAAACTGGCGTCGGCGGTAAGCAACGCTGGCGGACTTGGACTGATAGGCGCAGGCTCGATGACTGCCGAGGTGCTGCGTGAGCACATTCAGCAGTGCCGTGAGGCTGTTGATGGCAAGCCCTTTGGCGTGAACGTGCCGTTGATGAAGCCCAATTCGGCGGAGTTGATGCAGGTCATTGCCGAGGAGCATGTGCCTGTGGTCTTCACTAGTGCCGGCAGCCCCAAGAAATGGACTGGCTGGCTGCATGAGCGCGGAATAAAAGTCGCCCATGTGGTGGCATCTTCCACGTTTGCCCGCAAGTGTGAGGAGGCTGGCGTGGATGCTGTTGTCGCCGAGGGCTTTGAGGCTGGCGGCCACAACGGCAAGGAAGAGACTACTACGATGTGCCTAATTCCCGCTGCACGCAAAGCCACCTCACTACCGCTGATAGCGGCTGGTGGCATAGCAAGTGGTGAGGCGATTCTCGCTGCGCAGGTGCTTGGTGCCGAGGGAGTGCAGATAGGCACGCTCTTTGCTCTCACTCAGGAGAGTGGCGCCCACGAGGCGTTCAAGCGTCGCTGCCTTGACTTGGACGAAGGCGACACCAAGCTGCTGCTGCGCAAGCTCTCGCCCACGCGCCTAGTGAAGGGCGGCTTCTACTCCGAAATTGAAGAAGCCGAGAACCGTGGTGCCAGCCCCGAAGAATTGCTGGATATCATAGGCATAGGAAGGACTAAGGTTGGCATTTTTGATGGCGACATCGAGAATGGCGAACTGGAGATAGGTCAAGTCGCATCGCTGCTCAAAGGCAACGACATCGAACCTGTGGAAATCGTGATGCAGCGCCTCGTGCTGGAATATGAGCAGGCACTGGCGGGAGTGGGCTAGGAGTGGCTAGGAATAGCTAGGAGTGAGAGGGTGGTTTTTATTTCCTTTCACTCCTTTTATTCATTTATTTCTTTTGATTCTTTTATTTCTTTACCCCTTTTTTCTCCTCCTTTACTGGCCAGCGGTCTTTGTTTAGGGGGATAGTGTAGTAGAGCGAGAGGCCGAACGCCCACTTGCCGTTTTGTGTGCCGTAGCCGGGAATGTACCAGGGGTTGCCGTTGTCGTTTTTCTTGCTCTTGAAAATGCCATGAAACTTGGCTTCCCACCCCAAAGACCAGTTGCTGGCGATGTGAACTTTGAGTCCAAGCAGGAACTCGCCCCACAAGGCATTGGAACTCATTCCCTTGAGTTGATAGCTTTGGGCATATTCTCCCCAATAGGGGTTGTTGATGAGCACATCGGTGATGTCGTACTTGAAAGCGCTGAATCCCAGTCTCACACCGGCATAGAGCTGATATCTCGGCTCATTTTTGAAGAGGAAATTGTAGTTGGCGCCAATTTTGAAGTAAGGTGAAAGTTTGCCGGTGTAGGTGTAGTTCATGTCGTCGGGGGTGTCTTTGGCGCGCCCCAATCCCACTATTAGCACAGGCTGGAAGCGGTTCCACATATTGAGTGTGGCGCTGACATCAAACGACGAATACTTCTGCCCGAAAGCCATGAGGATGGCGTCGCCGAAGTTCAGTCCCAACGAGAGTTCGGTTAGCTTAGGGTAGTGTGGATAGATTTTCGCCAGCGAGTCTTTGCGCTCCTGCGCGCGTGCCTGTGCCGTGTCGCCCGTAAGATATTGCTGGATAATTTCTTCTTTAGTGCCTTTTGGCGGTGTGAGCACCTTGTTGGTCGAAGGTTTCACAGGTGTCACCTTGCGCTGCTGTTCCTGATCTTGTGCGTAGCCATTGACAGCAGCCATCATGCAAGCGATACATATAATATTATAGAAGAACCGTCTCATTGCACATAGATTTTAATGGAAACGACATCGGCGTTAGTGATCATGGGGTCAGGAATCCTAACGGAATCAATGGCATTGCGGGTGTGTTCCGTCGAAGTGATTTTGAAATTATACATCGCTCCGCACTCATGCGACTGAAAAAAGGGTATCGCGTCATAGCTTAGCGTTATCGTGTCATTTTCAACATCTTCGGTGTTGTAATTAAAGACATAGCTACAGCTGCCGGTTGATAGTCGCAAAGGCAGATATACACTGCTTGCGCTTGTGTTGTCGATGATGACGCTGTCGTTAGGAGCGCCAATGCCATAGACGGTGAGATTGGAAATGGACACTTGCTTGTCGCCGTCGTAAAATCCGGCGAGAGGAATTGATGAACCGTTGCCTATGCAGTTGTCGTTGTTGCACGAAGCGACAGAGACAGCCACGACAAGCATAAGGATGGTATTGTGAAGAAAATATTTCAATCTGCTCTTGGTGGTCATACTCCCCCTAGCCCCCTCTGTCTTAGAGGGGGAGCTAATTACATTGTATCTAACCTTTTGTGTCGTCATTTTATAGTTATTATTTTATTTCCTCCTCAATCTCGTAGTGGTTGCGGTTTTGGGAGTTGCGGGCTATAAGTTCACCCAAGAAACCAGAGAGGAACAGCTGTGTGCCTAGAATCATGCAGGTGAGGGCAAGGTAGAAGTAGGGCGAGTCGGTCACTAGGATGTAGTGGTTGCCGGCGTGCATATTGTAAAGTTTTATGGCTCCCACAGCGATGACGGCAATCAGTCCAATAAAGAACATGAGGCTGCCTAGCAAGCCGAAGAAGTGCATGGGCTTGACGCCAAACTTCGACTGGAACCACAGTGTCATCAGGTCGAGGTAGCCGTTGACGAAGCGGTCGAGACCAAATTTCGACTTGCCATATTTTCGTGCCTGATGCTTCACCACTTTCTCACCAATCTTGTCGTAGCCGGCGTTCTTGGCAAGGTAGGGGATGTAGCGGTGCATGTCGCCATAGACCTCGATGTGCTTCACCACATCGCGACGGTAGGCCTTTAGGCCGCAGTTGAAGTCGTGCAGGTTCTTGATGCCGCTCACCTTGCGCGCTGTGGCGTTGAAGAGCTTGGTGGGGATGGTCTTCGACAGTGGGTCGTAGCGCTTCTGTTTCCATCCGCTCACCAGGTCGTATTTTTCCTCGGTGATCATGCGGTAGAGCTCTGGTATCTCGTCGGGCGAGTCTTGCAGGTCGGCATCCATAGTTATGACGACATCGCCTTTCACCCTCTCGAAACCAGTGTGTAGAGCCGGTGACTTGCCGTAGTTGCGCCTGAACTGCACGCCCTTGATGCAGGGGTTCTTCTCGCTGAGCTCTTTTATCACCTGCCAGGAGTCGTCGGTGCTGCCGTCGTCAATCATGAGCACCTCGTAGGAGAAATTGTGCTCGTCCATGACGCGCTCTATCCATGCCGCCAACTCGGGCAGCGACTCTGCTTCGTTGAAAAGGGGTACTACAACCGAAATGTCCATTATTGTGTTGTTTAAATTGTTATCTTAATGTTGTTTATAGGGTATTTTCTGGGCGATAAATGCCGTGATGGCACCTCCTAGGCTCCCTAAGCAGGCAAAAATCCAAAACAGCATCATGCTGAACTCGAGAGCCGATGGCAAAGCACGATGAGTAATCATCTTTTCAAGTGTCTTTGCCGTCTCAGTGTCGATAGCTGGTTTGTTGTCTAGAAAAATACGCATTTGGTCATAAAGGAAGTCGGGCCTAAGAAAATTGATTATCAAGTATGAAACCAGTGCCATGATAAGCCCCCCACCCAGAGTGGTGAAAATCGCCAGAATCCACAGCTCGCTATATATCGCAAAACCATTAAGAGCTACAAACCTCTTGCGTTGGAAGGTGCAGAGCACCACTGGAGCCAAGAGCAACAAGACAGGAGTCAGCAAGCTAAGCAGTGGCATTTTGTCATAGAAGACAAACGTCACTGACACTAGCGAGAGGATAACCCCGAAAGGAATCCCCAGCTCGGCACTCAGTGAGTAGATGTTCTTTTTAAAGTCGATGCGATACATTTTGCGCTGAAAATTGTTCCAAACTGCAAATTTAGATAAAAATCGGGTTTTATAAGCCAGTCGAGATAAAAAAGTTGAGCAAATTGCCCCTGAAGTTACCTATATTTGCGGAAATCAAGGCCGACACACGCTCAATCCTAATGTTTCCGTGCTCTTACGTCACAATTAATTCGTATATTTGAGGTGATAA
>FLNZ01000046.1_pt1 | contig 21683 bp, 13 predicted proteins | sample 1140391 | NCBI WGS metagenome assembly FLNZ01 (sample SAMEA3878171, study PRJEB12797) | bioreactor metagenome | biome: Moose rumen | place: Sweden | collected 2011-10
GAAGTGTAAGTTTTTTTCTACCATTTCTGAAATTTTTTGTGGCTTACCTACTGGGCAACAACAGGCCTATACATGAACTGAATGTCCGTAAGTTCGAGATGCAGATGGAAATGTTCGAAAAAAAACAGTCAACTAATACAGTCAACTGTTTCAAAGATCCTCGCCTGCGTGAGGATGACGAAAAAGCGGGGATGACGAAAATGCTTTACTTCACGGTATTAATCTTCATCGCCTTCTTGCTGTCGAGCCCGCGGACCACGTACATGCCGGGGTTCACGCCCTTCGCAGAGAGGGCCGCCTTGATGCCGCCCGCGGCCGCTACGCCTTCGATTCTACAGACAAACTTGCCGTTCATGCCGAACACATCGTAGCCGCGTTCGCCGAGGTCTAGGCGCATTCCGGAAACCTGACGGACAGGAGTAAGTTCCTCGGCAGTGAGCGCAAACTTTATCCAGTCAAGATTCACATAACTGCCGGTGAACTGAATTTTCAGGATGTGTTCGCCCTTCGCAAGTTCGCTAGTTTCGCCGTCAATTGTGGCATAGGTATTCCAGTCTTCGCCCTGCGGCACAGGAATCGTATCCGAAACCGCCTTGCCGTCAAGGAACAGGCGGAAGCTCCCGCCCTCAAGGCCGGTCGCCACGTTCGCGCGGAACACGTACTTGCTCGCCGTAGTCACATTCACGCTGTATTCGAGCCATTCGCCCGCAGCCGTATAACCGATGGCGAATCCCTTACAGTCTTGGGTATTGAGCGTGTCGGAGCAGCCGAAGCCCACCACGTCCACGCCGTCTTCGCGATAGGTGTTGCCCTCGTTCACAAAGTCCTTGTCGCTGTAAGAAACGCTCTGGCCGCCCACATCGTAGTCTTCGGCCTGGATGGTACCCGGAAGGGTCGCCACGGCCTTGAAGGCTTCCTGCGTCACGGTGTTGCTGAAGTCAGCGAGCGGAATTTCCTTGATGTCGCGGATGTACCGGAATTCCTTCTCGATACCGGCATTATTCACGACATTTTCACTGTAGTAGTTGCCGTCCTGTTGCAACGTATTCTGGCCGGCCTGGTTCTGGCCCACGCCCGAGGGAGAATTCTTGAACACGTTTTCTTTCACGGTAAAGCCGCTGGAACCTTCATCCAAGTAGATGGGTACATTCCAGTAGTCCGCCCACTTGGAAGTTCCGTTATCGTGGATATAGTTGTGCTGGATTTCGCTGCCGGTACCCTGGTTACTCAAGGTATAAATCGGACCGGAGTCGCAAAGCAAGCGGGCAATATGGTGAATTTCGTTCCAGTTCACATGGTTGTTTGTCATGGCGGTCTGAGCCTTTGTCCAGCCAAAACCGATGGAAATGCCGGAGTAATACGTGTAAGAAACTTCGTTGTGTTCAATCACCACATAGCGCGGGTAACCGGCACCAATACCCACGGCACCCTGATGCTCATTCGTCACGTTGGTGACCAAATTGTTCTTGACCGTATCGCGGGTGCTGATTTCGTCCTTGTCGCTCGGATTGTAGGCGATGTGGATTTCGGTGGTAGAATCCTGATAGAACTTGCCAAGCATAATGCCCGCAGCACCGATTTCGAAGAAGGCGTTGCCCTGGATCATGTCGTCGTTGGTGCCGGAGACAAAGTCGAGGCCCGTAGCCGCAATCTGCGAGAACACGTTCCCCTGCACCAAGAAGTGATGCGCGTTCTCGACACGGAATGCAGCATCGGGGCGCCACAGCAAGTACTTGTTACTGTTCAGCTTTTCCCAATTCCCGCGGCTAGGATCCGGCAGAACGTCTACGTTGAAGTTTGCCGCCTGCAAATCCAAGAAGCCTTCTTCGCTGGGGCGTGTAAAGTTGGAATGGGCGAAGGTCAGGCCTTCGAAACTCATGTAGCCCACCTTGTTCTTGGTATCCTTACCCAAAACGCTGAACAAGGTATTGAGACGGGGAGCAACCACATGGGCTGTCGCCATGCTTTCTCCTTCACGGGGCTTGTAATAAAGCGTTTGATTCTTTTCGTCCAGATACCATTCACCCGGAGTGTCAATCAAGTCGTAGGAATTTTCCAGATAGAAAACCTGCTGCTTGGGCGGATTGCTCATGAAGGCGGTGCCCAGCATGGGGTAAGCACGATGGAACAGCTTGGTACGTTCAGGGTCCTTGGGAATGAGCTTTGCGGTACCACCGTTCACCTGGGCTTTTTCAAGACGCAGGATGTTTTCGGACCAGGCAATCATCAGGTGGATTTCGACATCTTCGATGTTCTTGATATTCTTGATGTAGTCGGCGGAGACATCGAAGGCGCGGCCCGTAGAGTCCACCTTTGTGAGGCGCACAAAGTCGTGGTCAAAGCCGCCGTTGCCCTTTTCGTTTGCGGCAATCACGTTGGGGAAACACGCACGAACCGCCTTGCGGTTGTTCACGTAAAGCTGGCGGAATCGGCCTTCCACGCCTTCGGCTTTCCAGATGTTGTTCGCTTCGTCGTGAATGGTCCAACCCGTAATGGGCATACCGCCGGTAATCAAGGGCTTTTCGCCATCGGCAGCTTTGTAGCGCACGTAATGGCCGTCCTTACCGCCATCGGCTTCCGTGAAGTTGACGGTTGACGGAAGCACGTAGGTGCCCTCGCGGAGAATCACTTCGATATCGCCCGTCATGGTGCCGTTTATGGCACGCACGGCCTTTTGCGCCTGCGTAATCGTCTTGAAGGGAGCTTCTTTAGTACCCGCGGCCGCATCACTGCCCGAGGGGGCCACATAGAAGGTTGCCTGCGTCGCGGCAAGAGACATGCCCGACATCACCAAACAGAAGGATAGTAACGACTTCGTTCCCATAATTTCCTCTTTTTCCCGTTTTTACACCAAGGGGGAATCCCTATCCCGAAAATTACCATTTGCATGTAAAAAAAGAACTCCCTTTAAGGGAGTTCTTATGGATTAAATATCAACAGAAGGCGATATTATGACACAATTCCAATCATCTATCTTTACCGACCATCAACAGTTCCCATATACAATACATCTTTACCCCGTGTAATAGACAGGAAAGCCTTTTGCTTACCTAAATGACGGGGCCACGGGAATTGTAATTCTGAACCATCCATAGAGGTTTCAAACAAAAGTTGACCATTGAGTGAAAACAATCGTATTGTTTTTATCCCCTTCACCGAAGTGCTGGCGCGAATCATTCCGTTTTGCATTGCGATATGGGTTTGCATCAACAACTTTTGGGATATGGCTGTCGAAGTGGATGATTCAAGATAAACAAAACTATATGAAGGTGGAGGACCATGACGAATCGAGTCCGAACTGGAAGAAAGACAAAGTTCAGCAAACCCGCAAGAATATTGGGAACTACTCGCCACCTCCCTAATAAAGGGTTCACCCATCGCAACTGGATTTTGAGCATATAGCCAACAGGGCACAGCACACGCAATCGCAATGCATCTCAAAATATTCATTTATACTCCTTTAACATCCCAAATACTTATACAACGTAAGAAATCTACTATAATTTGTCAACAAAGGTATTGTTATCTTTTTTTTACACAAAAAAAACGTCCCACGTTGCCGTGAGACGTTCTTATTTACAAGAGCCTTTCTTGAATATTATTTAACGCGGTGTCCGGTCAAGTCAAAGCGCATGCCGTTCCTTTCGACAAACAGCTGGCCACCCTGCTTGCGGAGGCGCGGGGCCGAAGTCTTGGTAACAGGTGCAGGCATGATTTCACGGATTCCCGTAGTCGCCTCGCAGGCCTCGCCTTCGCAGAACTTGAGCCAGTCCACGTTCACGTAGCTACCCGCAATGGCAAGTTTCAGGATGTGTTCGCCCGCAGTAAGGTTCGCGACACCGATATCGACTTCCTTGTACACATTCCATGTGGTATCGACCTTCTCGAAAGTCACCGTATCGCCAATCGCCTCGCCGTCGACAAACAGTTGGATTTTCGAGGTCTCGGACGCGGTCGCCACGTTCGCACGAATTGCATACTTGCCACTCGTGGCGACCTTCACGCTGTATTCGAGCCACTCGCCCGCTTCCGTATACCCGATGGCATAGCCCTTGCAGGCCTCGCCGCCACAGGTTGCGCCATCGAGGGTAACGACATCCACCGCATCTTCGCGGTAGGTCTCGCCCTTGTTGGCAGCATCCTTGTCGTAGAAACTGAAGCGGTTTCCGCCCTTGTCATAATTTTCGGCCTCGATCACGCCCGGAATTGCTGCAGGTTCGCCGTTATACGCCTCGCGGACGAGCGGAGTTGCCTCGACCGTATCGGCCCAGGCCATCTTCATGCGGTCCACGCCCGACTGGTTCACGATTTCGAGCTTGATGTTGGCACCTTCGCCGGTGCGCTTAGTCATGCTGTACCAGTCGCCATCACGAAGCCCCGGCCAGTAAAAACTACCCATTTCCCATTCGCGCAATTGGTCGGACATGCCGCGAATGTAGGCCATAAAGTAGTTGGTCGGATTCGCATTGTAGTCCATGTAGTCGTAATGCACGCCGTTCTTTTCGCCGGGGCTCATCGCGCCGCCCCATTCCGTACACACGGTGCGGTCGGCATACTTGCCCACCTTGCCCTTGAAGCTGTTCTTCCAGCCCTGTTCGGTGGTGATGCTCATGTTCCAGAACGTGTATTCGTGCACCGCGAAAAGGCAACCTTCAAAGCGCGGGTCATCGGCAATGTCGGGCACGTTCCATGCAAGGCCCGAGCCGTCTAGCAGAATATGGTCGCGCGGCACATTCGGGAACTTGCTCAGCCACTGGGCGTAAAGGTCGCGCAGTTCCGTTTTGCTGTACATGTGCGGCTCATTGAAAATCTCGAAATAGGCATTCGGGTGGTCGCCGTATTTTTCGACGATTTTCGCCCACATGCTCCACCAATCATTCATGTTCTTGGGGCCGGAGGGCTGCGCGGGGCCCCAGTAGCCCATCACGATGCGGCCCTTGGAAAGGCCCATGTCGATAACGCCCGTGTAGGTATCCCAGAACTTGAGAACCGTGGGTTCGTTCACCGGGATGCGCACGCTGTTGGTACCGAACAGTTCCTGGAACTGCCCGATAACGCGGTCAGCAACAACCGATGCAGACTGGTAATTGTCCGAAAGGCTCATGCCCGAAAGCACAAGCACGTCAGACACGAAATTGTCACGCTTGTCCGCCCAGTTTACGCCGCGGAACTGGCTCGTGACGGCAAGAGAACTCGCCGCAAGCGCCAAAATGGAAGCTAAAAGAACCTTTGTCTTCATATAAACATCCTCATATCACCAATTAAAAAAATACCTCTAAAAAATACGGAATGGAACCCTCTTCGTTGCCATTTGCGTGGACAAGATGTCAACGACAAACACAATCTGACCAACCTGTTCAAGCAGAGAGATCCTCCCCGTTCCGAGGATTGTGGGCACATAAGCAATAAATTGCAAGTGCCCACTAACCGCTCTGCGCGGGGATGACAATTCCTGTTAGCGGTCTTTGCGGAATATCGTACTGGCGAAACTGAATCCATCCCGCTGGATTTTCAGGATATACATGCCATTTTTCATATCGGCAATTCCGATGCTGAAGCTGGACTGCCCCGCCGGTAGCGCCTCGGTTTTTACCAGACGGCCGTTCATCGCATAGATTCTCGCGGTGAGGCCCTGCGAAAGCGACGCTCCGGAGGCAATCTGCAATTCGTCGCCCATCACGCGCACCTTCAAGTCGGGGCGTGCAGGCGTTCTCGCGGGTGCGGCAAACGTCGGCACGGTATCCTGCACTTCGGGCTTCGGCTTGTTGCGGAGCAGTCGCACGCCGTAAATGCCGCCCACCATGCCGGAAGTCGCCGTAAACGAGATGCGCACAATCTTCTTGCCCTTCACCATATTGTCCGGAATCGGGTAAGTCACGTTCACGAATTCGTTCTTGTTCCAGCGATTCGAAATCGTCTCGGTTGTGAGTTTCTCGCCATCGATATCGATATCGAATATGCGGGTACAGCCCTCGTTGCCCCAGTAGCGCACCATCAAGCTCAGGGAATCCTCGCTGTTCGTCTCGAATTCATAGCTGATGAGGCCGCCGTCGCCGCCACTGCACTTGCCCGCATCGCGGTAGAATTCCCCATTCGCCGTGCCCGACGTGGAATTCTCGATTTTCATCTTGTGGTCCACTTCAGGCTGCTGCTCGCCGGGTGCCACCTTGTCGACCGTCTTCTCATCGAGCGCGAGGGCCTCTTCCTGTTCCTTTTTCAGGCGTTCCAGAACGGAGGGGTCGGTAAGCACCATCCAGTACATCATGTAGCGGGCATCGTGCACCTCGTAGAACGGCTCCAGCAAAAGGTTTGCATCCTTCTTGGCGGCAAACAGATAGGGCGCCTTGAAGTGCAGAGGTTCTCCCTTCACGCTTTCCACCTTCGAAGGGATATCTTCCTTCTTGCTCGCAAGCATGGGGGCCTGATCCAGGGATTCGAGCGCTCCCGACGCGATATGGCTCCAGCGACCGTCATCGGCAACAAGGCCGTTCAGGTTCGCCGTTCCCGTCTTCGCAGAGAGCACAATCGGGCCATGCATAAGCGCCACGTAGTCGCTCACGCCCGGCAAGTCCTCGGTATGCGTGTACATCGGGTAAAGGACCTCAATCACGTCGCTGGACTTCCAGGACTTACCCGCAGACACATAGCTAGAGGGCTCTGACTTTTTCACGACGGTATCGCCGTTCACGATAACCTTGAAATCGCCTTCCTTGACCCAGTACGGGTGGCGAATCTGCATATCGAATTCGCCGCTACCCGTAATCGTGAACTTGGAGGATTCGCCCTTCGGGAAGGCCGTTTCCTGCTTAATTTTCACGCCTTTATCCTTCCAGTTCAAAAGCGAAGCCGCAAACAGGTTTACATACAAACTAGATTTATCCTTCGTGTAGATAAACTGGTTGTACTTCGCGGGGTTTTCCATGCCCGAACCCACGCAGCACCACATGCCCGCATTCACCTTGGAATACACGCGGTAATGGCGCGGGCGCGCGGGCGTAAAGTACACGTAGCCGCCGTGCTTCGGGTGGATTGTCGAAAGGATATGGTTAAAAAGCGCCCGCTCGTAAAAATCGGCGTAATGCGCATCGTGCTTCATGTTGAACAGGCGCTCGGTCAGCTTGAGCATGTTGTAGGTGTTGCAAGATTCCGGTCCTTCGCGTTCCTCCACGAACTTCTTGTGGTTGTTGAGCGCCGGGAAATGTTCCGAAATGCTGTTGCCGCCAATCGCGATGCTCCTCTTGTTCACAACAGTCTGCCAGAAGAAATCGGAACCCTTCTTGTAGTTCTGATCGCCGGAAAGTTCCGCAATGCGGGCAAAACCCACCACCTTCGGGACCTGCGTATTCGCGTGCACGTTCGTGAGGTTGTCATTGCCCTGCGACATCGGGTTCAGCAGCCACTGGTGAGACCATTTCTTCGCCGCATTCAGGTACTTCTCGTTTTTCGTGAGGTAATACGCATCGGCATAGACTTCGGGCATGCCGCCATGTTCAGTACCGAGCATCTGCTGCATCTTGGAATCGTTCAGGCCGTTCGTGATGGTTATGCCCCAGTCACAGAGCTTGAGGAACATCGTCTTCGCCTGTTCGTAGCCCGCATACACGTATGCATCACGCAAGCCCGCGTAAAGCTTGTGGATGTTGTACCAGGGGACCCAATAGCCGTTCTGCGCACCGGCATCGCCGTTCTTCATCTTGAGCCACATCTGCTTCCCGTTCGGCACGCCGCTGATATAGCCCACAAAGTTCGCGTCCTTGGAATTCTGGTCCTGGATGGTCTTGAGCTCGTTCAGGATATACTCCAGACGTTCCTTTATCATGATATCGTCGTTATCTGCATAGTGCATGGCCAAGGCGCTCAGGTAATGGCCCAGCACGTGGCCGTCGAGGCCCGCCCAGTTCGGGAACTTGGATGCCTTCGGGCGCATTCCCGCCTCTTCGTAGAACGGCGCAAGCAGGCGGTCTACATCATAGGCTAGCAGCGTTTCCGCATTTAGGTCTTGACGTTCCTTCAGAACCCCGTCAAGGAGCTGCACATCGCTCAGCGCGAACATGTCGGGGTAAAGCAAATCCTGCGAGAACCCCTGTGAAAACAATCCGCACACCGCAGCGAAGGTAATGGCGGCGAGCCGCTTCGTCTTAATACCAAACATCTTGTACCATCCTTTCCCTATACCATGCACCATCATAAAAATTAGATTCGCGACACGGCAAAAAACACCCCCTTACACAAAACACTTTTGCTAAAAATTCAAAAGCCCCGATGTAAAAATTTTCAACAAAAAAAACGCCCCGCTATTGCTAGCGAGACGCTTTTTGTTAGGAGGAACTTTTGAAGATCCCCGCCTTCGCGGGGATGACGTTAGCGGAGGCGGTGGCCGGTCAGGTCGAAACGCATGCCGTTCTTCTCGACAAAGAGCGTATTGCCCTTCTTGACAAGGCGCGGCGCAGAGGCATCGCCACGAACGGCAGGCATTACCTGGCGGATTGCATCCGTACCCGGTTCGGTGCTCCCCGGTTCGCTGAACTTTATCCAGTCAATGTCCATCCAGTCGCCGGTAACCGTGAAGCGGAGAATGTGTTCGCCCTCGGTCAGGCTCACTTCGGCTTCAACCGTATTGTATTCGTCGTAGTTTTCTTCACCCGAGGTTGCCGCAGGCACCGCAATTTCTTCGGTGATATCCTTGCCGTCCATGGAGAGCTTGAAGCTAGAAGTGCTGTTCGCAGAAGCCACAGAAGCGTTCATCGTGTAAGTTCCCGTCTTGGCGACCTTCACGGTGTATTCGAGCCATTCGCCCGCCTGGTTGTAGCCTACAATGATACCAGACGCCTTCTTGTAAAGGTCCACACCGGTACCCGGGCGGTAGTCGGAATCGCCGTGGTTTTCTGTATCGCTTTCGTTGTAGGTGGTATTGCCCTGGCCCACACCGTTAATGTCGAAATCTTCCACTTCGATCTTGCCCGGAATGGCGAGAGCTTCACCCTTGAACGGTGCGCGCGGAACCGGCTTTAAAACCAAGCGGAGAAGTGCAGAGCCGTGAGCCGGAAGCTCGATAGAAACGTGCGAAACCGGGCCCAAGTCCTTCTTTTTCCAGGCATCGCGGACTTCCACTTCGCCTTCTACGCCGATGTCTGCAAAGTTGCATTCAACGGTCTGGGTAGAGTTGTTATTGTTGAGGAGCGCCACGGCAAGGTCACCATTCTTCAAGGGCTTGGTCCAGACCTGCTTGCCGTTCACGTCGGAGATGCGATGGCCCTGAACACCCAGAGAATCCTGGTTGATGGCAATCATGTCCTTGTTCAGGTAGAGTTCCTTGGTCTCGTTGCTCATGTTGCGCACGTCGGAACTGATCATGATGGGAGCAGCCATGATGGACCACATCGTCATCTGGGAGCGCTGTTCTTCGTAAGAGAGGCCCCTGTTGCCTACTTCGAGCATGTCCGGGTCATTCCAGTGGCCGGGTTTTGCAATTTGCCAGTACTTGTTGTTGGCATCGATAATTTCATAGACGCCGCGGTACCAGGAAGTAGAAATCCATTCGGGACCGATGTCAAATGTAGTACGCCAGAGGTTAGCGATTTTAGGCATCCAGTCCTTGTATTCCCACATGCAAATGCTGAACACGATATCGCGTCCGGAATTGCGGAGAGCGTTGGACATTGCAGTGTAATCTTTTTCCTGCGTTCTCGGATCCGAGTCGCAGTTATCGTACTTCCAGTAGTCAACGCCCCATTCAGCAAGCTTCTTGGCATCCTGTTCTTCGTGACCGTTGGAGCCGCTTTCGCTTTGCCAGTTGCTATTGTAATGGTGACAGGTACGCTTGCCGCGGTCGCCATAAAGACCGAACTTCAGGCCCTTATTATGCACGTAGTCGGCAATGGCCTTCATGCCGCTCGGGAAAGTCTTCGGGTTGTTCTGGAGGTTACCCTGGGCATCGCGCTTGGTGTCCATCCAGTTGTCGTCAAGGTTCAGGTAAATGTAGCCCGCATCCCTCAAGCCAGAAGAGACCATGGCATCGGCAATTTCCTGAATCTGCTTTTCGTTGATATTTTCGTGGAACACGTTCCAGCTGTTCCACCCCAGCGGGGGTGTAAGCACCAGGCTATCCGGATGTGCAAAGGCCTGAGAGGCCATACCCAAAAAGGCAAGGGCACAAACCCCGCCGAGCGAGCATTTTTTTAAACCAAACATCTTCATCTCCACTTTTTTTGATTTACTGGTCTAAAAATACTCTCCAAAAACGGCAAAATACCCGCCAAAACGGAAGGCGCCATTGATTATTTGTCAATGGCGCTATTAGTGTTTTTAGTGTTTTTTAGCGGGAAACGGGTACCAGAAGCGATTTTTCGCCCTTCAGGCCGCACAGGAGGTAGACCCCCTTCGTGTAACCCGCTCGCAGGAGCGTTTCGGCCTCAGTCGCATCGTGCATTTCGACAGTCCCGAGCCTATGCCCGCGCAGGTCGAACACGGCATACGCCGCCGGCTGTCCATACCCAAACTGCACCCCGCGCAAGGCGGTCGTTCCCGTATCGGCGGGGGCTTCCGTCTTCGCGATTTTCACGTTATCAAGCGTGAGCGTGCCGGTGGCGGCGCCCGCATTGAAACTCAGGCGGCTGTTCGTATCGGTCGCGGCCGTCATCTGGAACTTGAACGTGAACGTCTTTGACGTAGTGCCGAGTTCAAAATTCTGCTTTTCCTTGAGGTAAGATGCCCACGGGTCGTTGTGCTGTTCCACGTTCACCTCGAGCGTACGGGCCGCACCCGCGCTCGCGTCAAAACTGATTTCGTACCACTGGCCCTTTTCGAGGTGCAAGTCGTGCTGGATAAGTTGCACCTGGTAATTCTCGGTACCGATGGCAGAAATATCGAGCTGGTACTTGCCGCCCTTGGCCTCGCCCGTCGCCTGCGCGTCACCGTGCACCTGCAGGTCCCAAGCCACTGAGGTGGAATCGAAACCGCCATTAAAGATGCTGTCGCGATTCGTGGGCACCACAATCGCGGGAGGCGGCGGCGTGATGCTGGAACCGTCCAGCGAGTAGTTCTTCACGAAGTTCCAGATTTCCACGCTCGTGTTGACGCTCACGGCCTCGTCCATGGAATACCAGTGACCCTTGCCGTCAATCGTCAGCAGGCGAACTTCGACGCCATCGGTGCAGCCGCTCCAAATTTCGAGCGATGCGGCAGAACCCGGCTTGGTCGAGGGATACGGCTTGATTTTCTGCGAATTGCTGGAGCACTTCTGCGCATTGACCCAGCCCTTGAGGGTATTCACGGTGCTGTTGTAGTTCACCACGTCGTCGGTGGTGCCGTGCGTATGCATAATCGGCATGGCGCGTTTGGGCGAATTCACGCCGCCGCCACCCGAAACAGGTGCGATGGCCGCAATCTGGTCGCCCATCTTGTTTGCCACATGATAGCTCATCATGCCGCCCATCGAAAATCCCGAGACATACACGCGGTTCTTGTCGATACCGTACTTGCTGTACATCTCGTTGATAATGGCCTTGATAAAGTTGAGGTCCTTGTTGCCGGAGATATCCCAGGCCTTGTTTTCGCCGTTCGGGAACACCACCACAAAGCGTGCGGTATCGGCAATGGATTCCCACTTCGCAGCGTTTTTCTGGTAGGGCGCATCTTGGTTCATGCCGTGCATCTGGATGATGAGCGGGCGGTTTTTCTCGATGCCCGAAGGCGCATACACAAGCATGCTGCGGCTCTTGCCATCGACCGTTATGTTGTCTGCAAGTGCAGGAACCGAGAAAGCAGTCGCTGCTATTAGCGCAAGGGCAGAAACCGCCTTCGCGGAGGAAATTTTATGACCAAACATATTGACTCCTTAAGGGCAAAACACCAAACTGCCCTACCATAATATATACCCCGCAGGGTCGAAAATTACCTGCGGGGTATAACAAATCATTGTCATTTTGTAAAAAGCATTACTTTGTCACAAGGACGCGGCGAGTCATGCCAGTCGCGGTCCTGATCAGGTACACGCCCTTCTCAGAAACCATCGCGCGCACCTTGGACTGGGCCTCGTACGTGCTTGTAGCATCTACGGTTCCCACGAGCGTGCCATTCAGGCTGAACACGCGATAGGTCTGCACGCCCTGCACGCCGAAGCGCACCTTCTGCGCAATATCAGTCCCGATGGGTTCCGGGTCCGTTGCATCCTTGCCCTTCACGAACGTGAAGTAGTCGATATCGAGCCAGGCGCCAGTAACCGTGAAGCGGAGCACGTGTTCGCCAGCAGGGAGCGTCACGTTGGCCTGCACCTTGTTGTAGTCGTCGTAATTCTCTTCGCCGGAACTTGCCGCAGGCACCGCGATTTCTTCGGTGAGGTCCTTGCCGTCCAGAGAAAGCTTGAAGCTCGAGGTGTTGCCTGCAGCAGCGACAGCCGCGAACATGGTGTAATCACCCGCTTCCTTCACGTTCACAGTGTATTCGAGCCAGTCGCCTTCGCTGTTGTAGCCCACGATGATTCCGGTCGCCTTCTTGTAAAGGTCAACACCGGTACCTGCGCGGTAATCGCTGTCGCCGTGGTTCTCGGAATCGCCGTCATAGTAAGAGGTACCGTCCTTGCCCTTGCCCGGCACGTCGAAGTTTTCGGCCTCAATCTTGCCCGGGAGCGCAACGGCGGGGCAGTTTTCACCTGCGGCGCAGAACGGAGTCTGCGGGACAGGTTCAGAGCCAGCGCCGTCAAGGTAAATTTCATCGTTCGCATCAACACCGACCTTGAACCAGTCAAAGTCCGCATAGCCGCCCGCCTGCTTTGTTGCAAAGTTGAAGAGGCCCCAACGCACGCCCACGAACATGTGCAGGTCGTAATTGAGCTTCACGTCGCTACCAATCTTTGTCCAGGTATTGCCATCGGTGCTGTAATAGAAGTATGCGGTACCGCGGTCAATCGGCAGGTCGAAATCAATTCGCAGGTAAACCTTGGAACCCGAAATCGCCTTGCTGTCCTTCAGGCTTTCACCGTCCTTATTCCCGGTGTACATCACCACCTTGTAGCTGCCGCCATCTTTAGCAAGCGCCACAAAGCCCTTGTCATCTTGCAGGGCAACGAGGCCGGCCATGTCGCCATCCTTCATGCCGGAGCCATCGACAAGCGTACGGCCAGAACTCTTGGGGCCAAAGGAACGCTGGGTCAGGGTGTTCTTCGCATTCACCACGCGGCTATCGGTGCGGCTCGTAGTAATGCGGTAGAAGCCCGGATTTGCAGACAAACTCCAGTTCTTGTTATCAGGATTGTGGTTGAACTGCCATTCAAGAGCAAGTTCGCTGGATTCAAAATCATCGCTGGTGACCATGCCATAGCCCGGGAGCGGGGATTCCGGCAGGTCAATCGTGGAGGGAGCCTTGCTTCCGCTGGTCGGAACCGGCCAGCCGTCCTTCCATTCCATCGGGACCAGGTGCGACATACGGCCGACCGGGCCGGAATCGCGGAACAGGAGGGCATACCACTTGCCATCGGGAGTATCAAAGATGCCGCCCTGCGCAACACCGTTATCGGAGAGGAAATACCTTCCGCTAAATCCGGAGAGCAGGCTCTTGGAACGGTAAACGATTTCGCTACGGCTCTTGCCCGCCGGCCAGGAAATCGTGAACAGGTAGTATTCGCCGTTCACCTTTTCCATGTGCGAGCCTTCCTGCTGCACGTAGTAGTTGCTGGTGCCGGTTACCTGGTTGATGCTAACGCCGCCGAGCTTGCCGCTCTTGCCGCCGGCCTTTACACCGCTGGCGTCGTCGTTCAACTGCACGTAGCTAATCTGGTCGCCACTGCCGTAGAACACCCAAACGGTGCCGTCGTCATCGAAGAAGAGGGAGGGGTCATGGTAGAACGGGAGCTGCACTTCGCTCCACTGGCCGCTTTCCACGTCGGCGGTTTTGTACAAATGCGTCTTGCCTGTCGTGTAGGACGGGGTCAGCACGTAGAAGAATCCCTTGTGGTAACGGATGCTCGAAGCCCAAGAGCCCTTACCGTAGGCATCCTTGCCGCCATTCAAGTTCTGTTGGTCGTTGTTGGTGAGCGTCTGGTAGGCATAGCCCACCGTGCGCCACTGGGCCAAATCCGTGCTCTTGAAGACGGGCACGCCCGGGGCAAAGTGCATGGTCGTCGTCACCATGTAGTAAGCGTCGTCAACGCGGACAATCGAGGGGTCCGGGCTATCGACGTACATAATCGGGTTATTGACCGTAACGGCAAAGGAAATGCCGGTAAAAACAGCAGCAGTGAGGGCTGCGCGAGTCAGAAGTTTGAAACATCCCATACAGAAACTCCTTATAACCCTAAAATTACCCTCTAAAAAGGCTTTTTTATAGGGTTCCAATATGTTTTCCATTGATATTTTGTCAATAGGAGACTAGGGAGGGGCGCGCAAAAAAGCCCCGGCTTAGCCGGGGCCCGATATATGATTAGGAGAAGACTATCCGTAGATGAAGCCGAGGGAAACGGCAATCACCATAAAGAAGACTATCTGCTTCACTATTTTGATTTCGCTACTTTGCATAAACGCCTACCTTCCTGGAAACCATCCCGTTCGCCGTGTTGCCGCGGAGCATGTACACGCCGCCGCGAACCTTGAGCGCACCCGACTTCACGTAATCCATCGCGCTAGCCATGCCGCCCGCACTAAAGCGAGCCACGCGGTTGCCGCGAAGGTCGAACAGTTCAAAATTGCTCTCTGCTTCGGTCATGCCCAGGCGTACATCCTTAAATCCAAGAGGCTGTTGGGAGGAAACTTCCTTGAATTCCACGTAGTCGATATCAATCCAGTCGTTGGTTATTTCAATTTTCAGTTCGTGCTCGCCTGCCTTAAGCGAAGCCTTGCCACCATCCACGACAGAATACGCGTCAAATCCCTTGCCCTCGTTGACGATTTCATCGCCGATGCGTTCGCCGTCGATATAGAGCACAAAACCGCCCGTGCCGTTTTCACCCGCCACGTTGGCGGAAATTCCGTATTCGCCGTCGGCAGCCACGTTCACGGTGTACTTGAGCCATTCGCCCTTCTGGTTGTAGCCCACGACAATGCCCATGTTCGGCTGGTAAATGTCCACATCGTCCTTGCGGAGCTTGCCGCCCTCGTTACCCTTGTTCAAATCGTAGTAGGCAACGTTTGCACCGCCCTTGTTGTAGTTTTCGGCCTGCACCTTGCCCGGGATTTCAATCGGGTCGGTATAGGGTCCATATTCCTCGGGAGGTTCGTCAGGAACCGTAGACTGGCTCGGGTCCACCAGGTTTACCGGCGGGGCATCCGGGTCAATCGTCTTGTCGATAAGCTTGAGCATCTCGGAGCAGTAGCGCCTGCCAAGTTCAATCACGCCCGCGCGCCCGAAGTGGTACGGGTCCTTGCCGTTACCCTGCAGGCCCTTCGATGATGCAAGCCCGAACTTCTTGAAGTTGTTCTTGAGCTGGGCAATGCCGCCATTCTTGCTTCCGCAGCAGTTGTTGCCTTCCTGGAGGAGTTCGCCGGCAACGAACGGAACCTCGTTCTCGTCGAGGTCGAGCGCGTCGATAATATCCTTGTAGGTCTTGTAGACAGTCTTGCGCCAGTTGTCGTCGGTGCCGTCGCTTTCGCCCTGGTGGAAAATGAAGCCCTTGATGACGCCCACTTCCTTAGCCTTCTTGGCGAGTTCCAGAATGCGTCCCGGAGGGTTGTTGTCGTAATCCTTGGGCCAGCCCCAGCTCATGATGTCCTTGCCGTCGCCCTTGAAGTAACTTTCATACTGGTCCTTGTCGAAGGCACGGATGCTCACCGCACCGATAGCGACCGGGATAATGCCCACGGTTACGCCCGGCAGGGAATCCACCATCGCACGGCCGAAATAGTCCGCCGGGGAGAGGTTCTCGAACGGGTGGAACATCGGGGGAATCGCGGTGTACCATTCGCCAGTCTTGATGGACTGGTTCGTCTTGCCGCTACGCTGGCTCGCGTTTGCGTTATGCGAGGCAAGCATCAGGAACTTTTCGGAATACTTGTCCTGGTCTTCGGCAGGAACGATATCGCCGTTACCCGCCATGTTGGACTGCCCGTAGGCAATATAAATATGGAAATTGGGGTTCGGGGCCGCAGTCGCGACCGTCGCAAGCATTAAAATTCCGCCCACGAGCCACAGCGCGATAGTCAGAATCTCGGAATACTTTTTCACATCCATAACACACTCCTTTGTCTTCTCTAAAATTACCTCCGAAAAAGGCGGAAATTTCATCAAAAAGGGGTGTTTTTATGGACAAAAAATCAATAAGGACGCAAAGATTTATTTACGGCAGGGGGTTCTTGCGGGGGCGTCCACGCGGGCGCTTTACGGGCTGTCCGTCGGCATCCACGAGGGGGCCGGGACCGTTCCTGCGGGCAAGTTCGGCACGGATTTTCTTGGCACGTTCTTCCATGCGGATACGGCTCAGTTCAGCCGCGGAATACACCTGCGCCTTCGCCGTATCGCTGGGCTTTTGCCCGAAGGACCCACGAAGCACGCGACCCGAGGGCGGGACAGCCGGGGCAACAGCCTTCGGGGCTTCCGGCTTGGGCTCGACCCGAGGGGTTTCGGGTTCCACCGGCCTGCGGGTAACCGAGGTAAACAGCGATTCCAGCTTCTTGCGGGCCACGGAAAGCTTCGATGCCGGGCGGGAGGGCGCCTGTGCCGGAAAATCGCCCGCAGGCTTTACAGAAGCTAAAAAACTCGCGTAATGCCTCTTTTCTACGCGCGGGGCCCTCTTTTTGGCGTTTTCGGCGTAATTTGCGGCAATTTTCGACATCTCCGCACGCGAAATCCCGAGTTTTTTGTCCATGCGTTCACGCTTGGAGGGCCTGGCAGCCGCCCTGCGACGCCTGGGGGTATCTTCACGCCCCTCTTTTTGCAGGATTTCTTCATTGGAAGGGCCCCGAAGCTCCGGCGGAACCTCGATAACCCCACTGTCAAAAACCGTTTTTTCAGTACCCATATAGCCCCAAAAAATCAATTTTTTCGCTTGTCAAGAGTAATTTTTGTCATTTTTTTGCAAAATTGCAGAGAAAATTTAAAAAAAAATGAAAAAAAGTTTTGTCAAGGTCTAGAAAAAAAATTTTTTTAGGACTATTTTTGTGGGGTCATGTTAAGATTCACGCAAGATATACTACTCGCACTACGTGCCATCGCGAACGAGGAAGAAGCTCACGAGATGTCCAAAAAGACGCGCGAACAGTTCGATTTTCTTGGAGTCCGTCTTGTCCCCCGCCGCGAAGTCACCTACCCTATTTTCGATAAGAACCCGCCCAAAAACGATACCGAGCTAGTCACCCGGGTCGAAGACATGTGGTCGCAGCCTTATCGCGAAATACAGTATGCCGCTTGCGACTACCTCTTCCGCCATAAGGAAATGCTCGGTGGCCAGCACCTCAACTTCCTCAAGAAGTTGATCAAGACCCGCGCCTGGCGCGATACGGTCGACATCCTTGCATCTTGCATCCTGGGCGACCTTGCCCTCCGCCTGCCGGCACTCCGCACCAAGATTACCTCGTGGATCCGCGACCCGAACATCTGGGTAAGGCGCAGCGCCATCATTTTCCAGGTGCAGTACAAGGACCGTACCGACTGGCCGCTGCTCAGGCAGTTCTGCCTCACCTGCGCAAAGGAAGACGACTATTATATCAGGAACGGAATCGGGCGTGCGCTTTCGGAATACGCGCGCATCAACCCCACCGAAGTGCGCCGCTTCGTGCAAGACAACAGCTTCGCCGAGCAGACCACCCAGGAAATTCTCAGACTTATATAATTATTGGGAGGGCGAAGCCCTCCCTAGTCTTTTTTCTTCGGACTTTTCTCGGGTACGTCGGTGCGAAGCGGGAACACAAACCGCCCTTCAAGCACGCAGCCTTTCGCACCCGGGCAGCATTCCTGTTTCCGCTTATCGCAGAACGTCTCGCGCAAATATTTGCATTCCCAACTCATAACACTAAATATATATGAAAAAATGTAATGTGAGGTGTGTAACGCGAAATTAATTGCACTTTCACTTTTCATCACACATTCCACACTCCACATTAAGCCTTCCCTTCCAGTTGTTTATCTATATTATATAGCATGGCTAAAGTAGTACAGATTACCGCTGAAAATTTCGAAACCGAGGTCATCCAGGCCTCCGAGACCCGCGCCGTCGCGGTGCTTTTTTCCTCCGCAGAATACCCCGACTGCGCCCCCTACTCGCAGTTGATGGGCCAGCTTTCCACCAGCATGGACTTTACCCTCGGGGTGGTGAGTTGCGATGACCGCGCAAACATGCAGCTCATCCAGGCATTCCGCGTGCAGTCCGTGCCGGAGGTGCACGTGGTGGACAAGGGCCAGATTGCAGATGTCATCGCGGGCGTATTGCCCGAAGCCGACCTGAAAAAGCGACTCGAGAAGTTCTTTATCTCGGACGAGGCCCGCTTCCAGACTGCCCTCGAAGATGCGATTGCCCAGAAGAACTTTGACCAGGCGCTCCCGATGCTCGACGAGGCCCTCGCGAAGACCCCCGACGACAAGAAGTTGCAGTTATTATGGGCGAAGGCGAGCCTCGGCATGGGCGACACCGAGAAAGCGAAAGCCGTGCTCCAGAAGTTCAACGAGGGCGACGACCAGTACCGCGAGGCGAAATCCCTGCTGGAACTCCTCGACTTCCACGCCGAAGCAGCAAAGAAGGATGTCCAGGGCAAGGAAGCCATCGTGTACCACGAGGCCTGCAAACTCGCCTGTGCCGAAGAATTCGAAAGCGCACTCCAGGCATTCCTTAACTTGTTCGTAGAAGCGCCCGAATGGAACGACGGCGCCGCAAAGAAGGCGATGCTTACCTTGTTCGGGGTACTCGGGCCCAAGCACGAACTCACGTGGAAATACCGCGCCAAGCTCAACACGATGATGTTCATTTAACCTGCTTGAGGGCGAGGCATGGAGGAGTCATGGGTAAATTGGGTATAGTACGTTTTCTCGTGGCAATGCTGTTACTTGCGGGCACCGGGAACGTATTCGCAGAAGGAAGCCTTCATTGCTTGTTCGACGCAAGGGAGTGCGAAGACTATGCGGATTCCTCCACCATATATCAGGTTCCCGATTCCATCAACACGACCCTGCAGGTGGAACTCGACCGGGATACCTCCTTCGTGTTCTACGGCTCCATCGAGAAATTCGATGTCGAGGCATACCTGAACCCATACCAGCAGGGCGGGCCAACCGAGCAACTCGGGCACAGCAAATACGGCAACACCGTCTTTGGCGACAGCACCAGCGAGCAAGACAAGGAACGCTTTGCCGCATGGGCCATGCCGCATATCGATACCATAAACGCAAGGCTTGAATCCGCACCGAAGGACTTGCAGACAACTTTCTGCGCAGTAGCCCCGGATATCGACTACGCATTGCTGAAACTGACCTACAACGTGAAGAAGGTCTATGACCGCAGCACAAAGAAGTGGGTCGCTCCGGCAGATAGCCAGAAGGCGTACACCCGGCAGATTCTTGTCCGGAGGGGCGCATTCGTGGTAACCGACCCGATTGGCCTGCGGGCGAACAGGTCCGCCATCCGGGCAAATTCGCAGTACGACAGAATCTACACGAGCAACGGGAACTCCACGATTGTTGATGAGAAAAAGCTCGATTCCCTCGATGCGTTTGCAAGCAGGCGCGGGACTTTCGTGCCGCAGGCATTCGTCGTGGAAGTCATCAAGAACATGTCGCCCATCTACATGACCCGCATACAGCAGGCTCTTGTAGAGGGCAACAAGGATGTTCTCCGGAAAACGGTCACCCTGCTCGACTCCTTCTCCACCAAGGCAGAGGGATCGTTCGTCATCGGCCCGGTACTGAATCTCAGTTGCCAGACGCGACAATTCATGAACTTCTACCTGGGCACATACGACGACAACCTGCAAGGCAACCTGGATTGCATATCCACGTCCCTTGACAACAGATCGAACGACGGCCTGATATATGTAATGCTTCGCGATTCCCTCAAGGCCATGCACCAGTCCGGTGAACTCGAAAAGAACCTCGCCAGCCTCCCCTCCGGAGACAGGGCATTCTGGCGGATTGTCATCGCATCGCTCTCTGCAGACCAGGACAAAACGAACACGCTCGTAAAGGCGAACGTCGACAGCATCAAGAAAATCGAGCAGCGCGACTTTGTGCTCAAGAACTACTACAAGGAAGCCACCCTGAGCAACTTTACCGCGCAGGTCGGCCTAGGCGCGGGGCTAAGCCTCCCGCTGGGAGACTCGCGCGACTACTTCCCCACCGACTGGACACCCTACCTGTGGCTCAGTTTCACCTACAGGGGATTCGACATCGGGTACTCCATACACAGCATGGTCAGCAACGACCTGACCGACTCCACGTTCGCGAACGCGATGTACATAGATTTTTCCGTTGGCCTCAGGACATTCAGGACAAAGTATTTCGAGCACCGCATTATGGCGGGCCCCTCCGTCATCTTTACCGATATCAGGCTGAAGGACCCTCCCGATTCAAAAGACGCCGTACTCGAAGAAGAGACTCTCTTGAGGTACAACGTCTCGACATCCCTGGACTTCTACTTTAGCGGCATCAAGGTCGATGACCCGGATGACAAGCGCGCCATGAACAAGGGACACGGTCGCTTGGGCCTCCGCCTGCTGGTTGGCTACAGCGGCTATGCCACAGACCTTCTCAAGAACGCTGACGGCGGAAACTTCTATGCAACCCTGAGCCTTGTATTCCAGGGCTACGGAAGCAGGCTCAAGAAATACGGGGAGTAAAATGACGATGCGATTCATTCCCTTTCTAATTCTCACGCTAGCGTTCACGCACGCCCTTGCACAGGATGCCGCAGGCGAAGAAAACTGGGGCTGGGGCGGCGAGGAACTCCCGAACGAGGCATTCCGCACGGTTACCGCCAATACTGCGAGAGTCCCGCTATTCGACGAGGCTCTCGGGGAACGCCTGCTCAACAAGGACTTCAAGTTTATCGCGAATGCCGACTCCGTAAGGGATGCCGCAGAAAAATCCCAAATAGCATACCGGTACGCTAGCCAGTACCAGTGGAACGCAGAACGGACAGAGTTTTTCAAGAACGTCTTTGCCTACCTCAATAGCGATGCCTGGGAACAGGACCTTGGAAAACTCCCCGAAGGGGATGCCGCTTTCATTAGGGTTGTCGTCTACGACGCATTTTTCGACAGCGTAGACAGGCGTTACGCACAAATTCAACTTTCCAAGATTACGGACGAAAAACAACTCACTTACCTGAAAAAAATCTACCACATAAAAACCGAAGCAGAAGAACTCCATAATGGCCGCCTGCTATTGGGATTCGGCGTCGGAGCGAACTTCTTTAGCAACGGTGCAGACGATATAGTCAAGAACGCTCCCTCGGTCGACATGAACATAGGCTACTGCATTTACGGGAGGTACTGCACCGACTTCCACATCGGAGGAATCTTCCAGCGGGGCCTCAAGGAAGACGTGGTGCAGGATGGCTACACCTACTCCGGGAAGGACATCTCGTACACCACCATCGAAGGCCTTTTCAGGGTCAACGTGTTCACCTCCTACGACTACGACCTTGCTGTCTTTGGCGGGCTCAGGCTCCACGCCCTCGAAATCGATACCAAGACGGACGAGAAGTACCAGGAAAAATACGGGCGCACCATGGACGACTTCTATTCCTACGGGTACACCACGGGCATTATGGG
>FLNZ01002549.1_pt1 | contig 21618 bp, 19 predicted proteins | sample 1140391 | NCBI WGS metagenome assembly FLNZ01 (sample SAMEA3878171, study PRJEB12797) | bioreactor metagenome | biome: Moose rumen | place: Sweden | collected 2011-10
CATACGGTACGACCTCATCCCCTTCGGATATCACCGACATACCCGATGCGCTGACATGCTTCGGCTTCGGCGATGAGGCCATGGCCATCGACAGGGAACAGTGTGGTGTCGAGGAATGGGACCGGATAATCTATCAGGAGCTGAAACATGGAAGGCCGGTCATCTATGCAGCCTCCAACTCTCTCAACAATTCCCACACTTTCATCTGCGACGGATATGACGGCAACGGACTTTTCCACATCAACTGGGGAAAGGAAGGGGAATACGACGGTTACTACCGACTGCAAGCCGTCAACCTCAGCTCACTTTCAACATACGGCTTTTCCTTGAATCATCGCGCGGTGGTGGGAATCAGTCCCTCCGTGGCGGACGGCAATGGTGACATACAGACGGGCGAAACTCCGGCCGGCACCGCCGGCGACCTCGACGTGGTGGAGATATACCAAATGGATTGCGATAACAGATGGAAGGTCGTCAGGGCTGCATTCGAGAACCGGGGCGCTTCCGACTATGCCGGGGTGGTACGACTCCAGCTCGACGGGGTCTACCTCAGCAGCGAGGAGCTGTACGTGGCAGCGGGAAAGACAGGATTCGTGGATTTCACAATCACAAAGGAACCGGGAACCTATGCCTTGAAGGTGGTGGAGAAAAAAACGGGGAGGACCATCTGCCAGGAGGATGCTTTCACCCTGACAGACATGAAGACAGCGTCGGATGAGGACATCACCCTCGTCGCATACAGGATGCAGGCATTGGACGACGGGAAGATGGCCATGTACGGCAACAGGCTCGAGGCACTGGTGACGTTACGCAACGGGGGAGAAGGTGAATACCACGGGATCATCACCCTCACCCCATTTGTCACAAACGAGGAACTGGGTACCATCTTCCTCATCGGCGTACCAAAGCCTGTCAGCATCAACGTTTCAATACCCGCGGGACAGACAAGGACTTTCTCCGTCATTTCCGAAGACCTGAGCGTCGGAGACACTTTCTACGTCACACTCGAAGTTCCGGGACGGAAGATTTCCAAAGCGGACTCCTACCATCCATATACCGTCGTGGAGGGCTATCACTACTGGGATGAAAGCGGTATATGCCATGCGAAGGGATGGGAGGGGACGATCATCATACCAGAGGAGGCGGCTGCCGTCGGCATGGAGAAAAATGACCTTTCCAATGTCACGGTCACGCCGAACGGCAATCCCAATACCATCTATTATTTAAGTGACGAGAAGGAAATTCCCGCCTCACTCTCCTCGTGTATCGTCGTATGCGACGGGAAAGCCACCGGTGACGTCATCCTCCACGATGACTATGGATGCTATGTCCCCATGGCGTTCTACGTGGAGGGGAAGGCTGCATACTCGCATGCCTTCCACGAAGGCATCAACGGTCTCCTCGGCTGGCATAAAATCCGCCTGCCTTTCACCATACAGCATGTATCTGCTGATGGAAAGGGCCTGGAGTGGTGCCGCAACCATGACGGCAAGGGATATGACTTCTGGCTGACGGAACCCTCGCACGTCAGCGGAGACACGCTCCATGTCGTGGCCGCGGATGAATGGCTCGCCGGCATGGACTACTATATGGCCGTTCCGGGTGAGCGGTATCCAAGTGACTTCAACCTGTGCGGGAAAAGCATGACTTTCGAGGGAAGCAACGTGTGGATGGCAAAAGGGCACTACCCCGGTGCGTCGCCCTGCGACAGCTACTACGTAAGGAATGACACGGCAATAACGGGAGACGTCAACAACGACGGGCTCGTCACCATTACAGACGTGATGCTCATGGTGAATGCCATCATCGGGGCAGCCAACACCAGTCTGCCGCTTTTCATGGGAGACATGGACGGTAACCGCCAGTTCACCGTTTCCGACGTGGTGGGAATCATCAATATTGTGGTCGGTAACTGATTGAAAACCGGGCCTTGGCCGCTTGCCACTGCGGAAATGCAGCACCTCCTAAAGTTACCAAAGGATTGTCCAAGGCAGAATGTTCACACCCGGCGGAAAGTACTAAGCGCATTCATTCTCATTTTTATGATGGCACAATAGGCTGTTTTGAAAAAAAACACTATCTTTGCACACGATAAAACCATTCAGCCGTGATAAATATAAATAAGGTAAGGAATGGATAACCTTACTTTACCTTTTTACATTTTGACAAATGCCCCATTTGAGGCACAATAAAACCTAAGATAATATGAAAAAATTCTTCGCTTTTTGCACCCTGTTCATGCTCATGTCGATGGCAGTTTCTGCCACAAACTACAAAAAAGTGGTGGGCGGCGATATCTCCTTGCTCACCAAATATATCGAGGCAGGATGTACCTACTACGACTATGACGGCAATCTGCTGTCCGGTGCTGACGGTGTGCTCGCCTACATGAAGTCGCAGGGCCTCAACTCCATGCGCGTGCGCCTGTTTGTGGATCCCTCACAAGCCTCAGAGACACACCAGAAAGAAGGGGTATGCCAGGATTTAGACTATGTGAAGGTACTGGGCAAACAAATCAAAGACGCAGGCCTCAACTTCCTGCTCGACCTGCACTATTCCGACACATGGACAGACCCTGGACAACATTCCACCCCAGCGTCATGGAATTCCACCGACCCCACGACCTTGGGCAACTATCTCTATAACTATACCGTCGATGTGCTCACCCAACTCAAAAACTATGGTGCTGAACCCGATGACATCCAGATAGGCAACGAGGTGACGATAGGTATGCTATGGCCTACAGGCAAATGCTATGCAAATGGTAATGGTGTGACAACCGATGGCATAGAGGGTACAATGGCTAATTTCGCCCTCTACCTGAAGCGTGGCGCACAAGCCTGCCGTGAGGTATGCCCCAATGCCCGACTTGTCGTCCATACCGAACTGAGCAACGAGGGCTGGGGAGCCAAGACACTCTATACCACACTCAAGAACTACGACGTGGACTACGACATCATCGGGCTAAGCTATTATCCTTATCACCATGGCAGCCTTGACGTGCTGGAAGATGTCCTCACCAGCTTGGAGAGCAGCATGCCCGGCAAGAAAATACAAATCGTGGAAACGGGATACTACGCCATGTGGCAGACAGAGAGTCCTTATTACGACTATTCCGGCACCTATCCCATCACGGAGGCGGGCCAGAAAGCCTTCACCGAAGCGCTGATTGCCAAGCTGAACAGCCATGCGAATGTCGACGGACTGTACTGGTGGTGGATGGAGGGCAACGAAAAAGGCAACACCACCGGCAGCAACATCACCACCAACTGGTATGGCGCCAGCCTATGGAACAACACCACCGGCAAACCGTGCTCAGCCCTGGCATCGCTGAAAAACTTCATCACCGATGATGACAACATACAGCAAGACCCCCTGGACATCCATGCCTATTTCATCAACCAAACAGGATGGGACAACGTCAAAGCATACGCCAACTACTGGACGGAGGATGAAGGTGAGACACTCTATTCCGACACATGGCCAGGAACAGCCTGTACTGCCGCCGGCAACACTTCCATCGACGGCACTTCATACAATGTTTACCGATTCAATTGCCCTAAGACGGTTTCCTCCATCCAAAACATCCCCATGAACATCCGCTTCAACAACGGTGGATGGGAGGATGGCAACCAATCGGCCGAACAGGGATTCCTCAATGGCGCCTACTACCGTTACTATCAGAGTGGAAGCGAATATGTCACCGAATGTTATCAAATCATCCTTCCCGACGGAGCAGGAAAGAACGACAACACCAGCGACTTCTGGTGCCGCAAGTGGGTACAACCCATCCAGGTGGGTTACGAACGGCAATTTACTGCCTCGCAGCCTTCCACACTGTGCTTGCCGTTTGCACTGACAACCGATGAGGTGAGCGCCGCAGGCACTATCTATCAGTTGAATGCCTACGACGGCGAGACACTGACTTTCGTTCCTGTGACTACGACCGAAGCCTATACTCCTTATCTCTTTATCCCTGCAGAGAGTGGACAGCCTTTCCTCTCGATGGGGTCAAAAGTGATTGATGTCACCAGCATGGTGAATGTCACCGGTGGACAGGCGGTAATGAAGGGTGTGATGGAGAGACAGGCCATCGGCGCCACCGACAACGACTATGTCTATGGTTATCTGGAAAGTACAGGACAATTTGTGCGGGTGAAAAGCGCCAATATCAACCCCTTCAGGGCCTACATCACCATTCCCCGGTCGGCTGTCAACGCCAATGCCAACTCACTTCAGGTGGTATTCGGCGACACAGAGGGTGTCACTGCCCCACAGGCCGCGAGCGTCGACTCACAAGCCTACACCATCCATGGCGTAAAGGCTTCTCCATCTACCAAAGGCATCATCATCAGAAACGGCAAAAAACAAGTAGTGAAATAACTGTTATGCCATCGATAAGCCCCACGAGCCATGCAAACCTGACTGTGATTTGCCATGGCGAGAATTAGTCAACGATTGTAAAAAAGAATACTAAATCGAACTAACATGAAGAAAAGAATATATATTTCTCCCTCTTCCGACATACATGACACGCATGTTGTCCTCACCATCCTTGCCGGTTCTGTTTACAACTCATCGACAAAAGAGGTTGAGGAAGTTGAAAATGTCGAACTGGGCGCCAACAAGACAGGCCTTTGGGAGGAACCCGCCGAGTAGTGACAACTTGTTCATCATGTTGAAGTAAAAAATTATTGGTCTCCGCAAAATGGCTGCATTTTGAGCATGTATCCTTCGCTGTCTCAGACCAACTTCTGAACACTGACGGCTCCCAATTCTTTCACAAACTGCCAGACGACGATACCGGTGGCGACGGAGACGTTGATGGAGTGTTTGGTGCCGAATTGGGGAATCTCCAAACAACCATCACACATATCTACCACCTGTTGGTGGACACCCTTTACCTCATTGCCCATGACGATGGCATACGGGCGCGCAAGGTCTATGGAGAGATGCTGTAATTTCGTACTCCCCTCCACCTGCTCCACGGCATAGACACAATAACCATCCTCGCGCAAGGAAGCCACAGCCTCCACGGCAGAAGGAAAATAGCGCCAACGCACACTGTCCTCACCACCCAACGCTGTCTTATGAATCTCGGGATGGGGCGGACAGGCCGTAATCCCACAAAGATAGACCGCCTCCACCCTGAAAGCATCGCCAGTGCGGAAGACACTCCCCACATTGTAGAGTGACCGCACATCGTCGAGCACGATGACCAGAGGGAGTTTGTCGGCCTGCCGGAACTCCTCCACCGACAGACGCCGCATCTCTGTCGTCTTAAGCTTGTGCATCCTCGCGTGTTTTGTATCCCAAGGCATAGACACGTATCTGTTTCACCATGGCCAGCAGACCATTGCTGCGGGTGGGACTGAGATGGTCGCTCAGTCCGATGGCGTCGATGAAATACAGTTCGCTTTCAAGAATCTCCTGTGGGGTATGCCCACTAAGCACACGGATGAGCAGGGCAATGAGTCCCTTCACAATCAAAGCGTCACTGTCGGCCGTAAAAAATAATTTGCCGTCGCTGTAGTCGGCATGGATCCACACACGGCTCTGGCAACCATTGATCAAGTTGTCCTCCGTCTTATGTTTCTCGTCAAGAGGCTCCAGGTCACCGCCCAAGTCGATGAGCAGTTGGTAGCGGTCCATCCAGTCGGCGAGGTCGGCAAACTCCTCTGTCACCTCATCTTGTAATTCGTTGATGGTCATCTGTTTTTTATGTTTTATGTCTTTATATTATAAGTGGGTAGTCAAAATTATCTATAACTGTCTTTCCTTACCCCCTATTCTCCTGCCACGCCGACCAATTTAAACAATTTGTCGCTGGGTCGTATCTTGTCCGTGACAGCAATCGACACTTTTGTGCCCTGCAGTGCCGTCTGCACGGGACCGTGGTCGTCGTGTATCTCATCCGGAGTGACATACATCACACCGGTGGTGGGCCCGGTAATCAGCAGACGGTCGCCCACGCAGAAAGTGCCGGCCTCTACGGAGAATTCCGCCACACCAAGTCTTGAGAAGTATTTCACACCCCTGCCGATATAGACTTTACGGGTGGTGGCATTGCTGCCATAGTTCTTGTTCCATTCTCCCAACCGCTGTCCTAAGTAGTAGCCATCCCAGAAGCCGCGGTTGAAGACACTGGCAAGCCGTTCGTCCCATCCGTCCTTCCTGTCGTCAGTAAAAGTGCCTTCGACGACACTGGCTATCGCCTCCTTGTAGCATCTCACCACGGTATAGACATATTCCGGTCCGCGGGCGCGCCCCTCAATCTTGAACACCCTGACTCCCGCTTTCATCATGCGGTCGATAAACCGGATGGTTTTCAGGTCCTTCGGGCTCATCACATATTTGTTGTCTATCTCCAACTGTGTGCCCGTCTCATTGTCTGTCACGGTATACGACCGCCGGCACAGTTGCATACACTCGCCACGGTTGGCCGACCGGGCGGCATTGTCAAGACTCATGTAGCACTTGCCGCTCACGGCCATACACAAAGCCCCATGGCAGAACATCTCTATACGCACAAGGTCGCCTTTCGGTCCGCGGACATCCTGCTCCACGATCTGGCGGTGTATCTCCGCCACCTGCTCCATTCTCAGTTCGCGTGCCAGCACCACCACGTCGGCAAACTGTGCATAGAAGCGCAATGCCTCGATATTGCTGATATTCAGCTGGGTGGACAGATGCACCTCCTGACCAATCTGACGACAATAATCCATCACCGCCACATCACAGGCTATCACGGCGGTGATGCCCGCGGCATGGGCAGCATTGACAATCTCATGCATGGCAGCCATGTCATCATCATAAATGATGGTGTTGACGGTGAGGTAAGTCTTGATGCCATGTTTGGCACACTCGGTGGCGATATACCGCAGGTCTTCCACCGTAAACGTATTGGCTGAATGTGCCCGCATGTTCAGTTGTCCGATACCAAAGTACACCGAGTCGGCACCAGCCTGTATGGCTGCCACCAACGACTCTCTGGACCCTACGGGCGCCATGATCTCATAATCTCTCGTATTCTCCTGCATTTGACGTGATGACTCATCCTCCCTTTCAGGAGTTGGGTATAATTGACATGCAAAAGTACAAAAATCGCACCGAAGTGCAAAGCGAGGAAAGGTATCGTTAAGAATTATTATAAAATCACCGGCAACGAATCGTTTTTCAAAGACTATCGCTACCTTTGTACATCCAACCCATAACTGGTCATCAGACCACCCTACACATGCGACAACAATCCTTTATCCCCCTTGCATTGCTCCTGCTGCTGACATGTTGCTCAGACAGCAAGCAAGGAGACCACAACGCTCCAGTGTCTTTCACCAACGATATCCTGTTGAGCACCACACCGGTCAAGAACCAGGGCAACAACCAACTGTGCTGGGCATACGCCATGCTTGCCACCATCGAGACCGAGCATATCCTCATCGGCGATTCCATCGACCTCTCGCCGACCTATGTGCTGAGGAACTTCCTGCAAGAACAAGCGCTGCGGCGATATGGCCAGGATATGCCCAAAGACATGACCATACGGGGAATGATCACCATGCTGCCAAGGCTGCTGGAACGCTATGGCGCCATGCCCTACACCTCGTACCGCATGCCCGAGAAATGGGACGCCGGGGTCACCCTCCGCAAACTGCAGCGAACAGCCGACGCGGCACGCCTTCACGCATCGGGAATACAGTCACTGTCGGAAAAGACTACCAACCTCCTGGACAACGAGATGTCACCCGTCGCCTCCAGCGTGTTCATGATGGGCAGCCAGTACACCCCCGTCGAATTCACCCACAGCATCATGAGACACGAGGAATATGTGGCGCTCACCAGTTTCAGCCACCACCCCTGGGGCACACGCTTTCCGATAGAAGTGGCCGACAACGTCTACCAGGACGAATACCTCAACGTCAGACTCGACTCCCTGATGACCTACATCGACAGGGCCCTGCGCTCCCGGCACCCCGTCTGCTGGGAAGGTGATGTGAGCGAGCCCCTCTTCAATTTCGACAAAGGGTATGCCCAACTTGAGGACGAGACACAGCCCGTGACACAAGAGAGCCGTCAGCGAGGATTTGACCACTTCCTCACCACCGACGACCACTGCATGGAAATCGTGGGAATCGCCCATGACAACAACGGCAAGAAATACTATCTCTGCAAAAACTCCTGGGGCAACCAGAATCCCTACAAAGGGTTTATGTACCTCTCGGAAAACTACGTGCGCGCCAAGACCATCGCCATCATGCTCTCTGCCGCCGCGCTACCCTCATGGGATCAGATGATGGGCGTATCGTCCGGCCAAACAGACCTTTGGACAAGATAAGCTGCGGTTCGGAAATGAAAATAAAATCGTTGTCTTATTTTGCATTTCACTCACCTTGCATTATCTTTGGCAGGACAAGACATAGAATTTTTCTTTCCCATTGACACTGTTTTCAAGTTTTATTCGTACCTTTGCCATACAATGCTTGCTAAACTCACCAAGACGGCTCCCGAGCGCATCGTGCAAGTGATGAACATCTACCAAAGCTACGACCCCTATTTAGTGCGTGAGCAAGTGCCCCGCGACGAACTGGCAGAGGCATGCCGGCGCATCTGGCAACAGTATGGCAACGACACGCCGGAGAAACTCGCCGCATACGCCACACAACTCAGAGAATATTACAAATAGCGCCATGGCCAACAGTCAATCCCTCAAACAAGGACAGCAGCAAAAAGCCAAACAGCGACTGACACCACAGCAGTTGCTCTTAGGACAGATCATCGAGAAACCCATCGATCAGCTCAGGGAGTTTGTGGAGAAAAAGGTGCTTGAGAACCCTGCCTTGGAAACCGCTCCCAAAGACCATGACGACTGGGACGGAGGGATGGCCGACAACACCACCACCGAGGACATCGGCATCTCACAATCCGACAGCCACGACGATGCCGCACTCGACGACCGTTACGACAACGACGTGCCCATCCCCAACTACAACACGCAGCGCAACGACATCACCTACGGCGACACCATCTCCTTCTACGACAAACTGAAAGAGCAGATGGGTGAGCATGACCTGGACGAGCAACAGAAGGAAATCATGAACTACCTCATCGGATCGCTCGACAACGACGGACTGCTGCGAAAAGACATCGACACCATCTGCGATGAACTCGCCATATACTATGGCATCGACGCCACCGTCGACGAGGTGAAGGCCGTTCTCGACGAACTACAGAAATTCGACCCTGCCGGCGTGGGAGCACGCAACCTCAGAGAATGCCTGCTGCTGCAGATAGACCGCAAAAAAACCAGTTGGGTGAAAACCATCACCAAGCAAATCGTCACCAATTATTTCGACGACCTGCTGAAAAACCATTGGCGCAAACTGCAAAACGTGCTCAACCTGAGTGACGAGGACAAGGAAACCATCCAAAACGAAATCAGAAAACTCAATCCCAAACCCGGCTCCTCATTAGGAGAGGTACAAGGTTTCAACATCCATCAAATCACACCAGACTTCATCGTCGACACCAACGACGACGGTACCGTTTCCTTCACACTCAACCAAGGGGACCTGCCAGAAATCACAGTCTCAGAGTCGTACATCGACATCATCGACCACATGAAGAACCTGTCGAAGCGAGACCGCGAGGCACTCCCCATGCTGCGCAAAGACCTGGAAAGCGCCAAGGGGCTCATCGATGCCATACAACAGCGCCAGCATACCCTGAAAGTGACGATGAGAGCCATCATCCGGCGACAGTATAAATTCTTCCAGGATGGCGACGAGGCCGACCTCCGTCCCATGATCCTCAAGGATGTGGCCGATGACACGGGCCTTGACATCTCCACCATCTCGCGCGTGACCAATGAGAAATATGCCCAGACACGATGGGGTATCTTCCGGCTGCGCTTCTTCTTCACCGACAGGTATGAGAAAGACGGTGAGGAAATGTCGACACGGAAAATCAAACTCGCACTCCGCGAGACCATTGACCACGAGGACAAGCGTCACCCCTACACCGATGCCCGTCTGGAAGAGGAAATGAAAAAGAAAGGTTTTCCTATCGCCAGACGGACAATTGTGAAATACAGAGAACAAATGAATATACCAAAATCAAGCCTCAGAAGAGAATGAACACCACATCTTACCTTGAATTCGGCAACCGAAAGGCTAAATTCTTCAATACAATGACCACACCCATCATCATTCCTACGTTGAGCGTGATCATCCTCCTTTTTTTCACCGCTTTCAGCGAACTGCATGGTGAATACAAGACACAGACTTTCTGGATCTATTTCATCTTCTCACTGCTTGTCCCTGCCATACTCATCACGCTGTACAGGAAATACAATGGATGGACCATAAGTGAGGTGGAAGAAAGAGAACGGCGAAACATACCTTACACCATTGCCATCGTGTGCTATCTGATATGCTATTATCTGCTGCTACGCTATGGCATCTACTATCATCTCATACTTCCTGTCATCACAGCATTGTTCATACTGGTTCCATGCTCATTCATCAACCAGCGATGGAATATCTCCACACATTGTGCCGCATTGGGAGGAGCGACAGGACTGCTCTTCGGATATGCCCTCCGTCATTTCTTCTTCAACCCCATCTGGATGCTCTGCTTCATCATCCTGCTGTCCGGTATTGTCGGCACAAGTCAGATCACCCTGCAAAAACATACATTGACACAAACCCTCGCAGGCTATCTGCTGGGCATCATCGCTTCCATCCTGAGCCTCGTCATCATTTGAGACATGAGAAGTGAGAGAAAACCATAGACGTACAGATGCCATAGAATGACAACTCCATATTTTAAATCCTGAAATATGACTCCGATTATAAGCATTATCATGGGCAGCACCAGTGACCTGCCCGTCATGGAAAAAGCCATGAAGTTTCTCGAAGAGATGGAAATCCCTTTCGAAGTATATGCACTGTCGGCACACCGCACACCCACCGCTGTGGAGCAATATGCCCGGAACGCCCGTCAAAGGGGTATCAAAGTGATCATCGCAGGGGCTGGCATGGCTGCCGCCTTGCCAGGCGTCATTGCCGCCTCCACCACCCTTCCCGTCATCGGTGTGCCTATCAAGGGTATGCTCGACGGACTGGATGCCCTGTTGAGCATCGTCCAGATGCCTCCCGGCATCCCTGTGGCGACGATGGGTGTCAACGGAGCCCAAAACGCCGCCATCCTCGCTGTGGAGATGTTGGCACTCGGTGATGAGGCGATCGCCTCGAAAGTGGAGAAATACAAATCGACACTCGGTGAGAAAGTGGAAAAAGCCAACAGCCAATTGAGCGAGATCAAAGACTATAAGTATAAAGTATGACCGATCTTTTCAATTACCATCGTCGACCAGCCATTGAGGTGACTGTGGGCAATGTCGCCATAGGCGCGGCTCACCCCATCCGCATTCAATCGATGGCCACGGTGTCCACCAACGATACTGAGGGCTGTGTGGCGCAAGCCCGTCGTATCATCGATGCCGGCGGAGAACTCGTGCGATTCACCACCCAGGGTGTGCGCGAGGCAGAAAACATGCGGAACATCCAAGACCAGCTCCATGCCGAAGGCTATGCCACCCCCCTTGTCGCCGACGTCCACTTCAACCCCCGTGTGGCAGAGGTGGCTGCCCGGTATTGCGAGAAGGTGCGCATCAACCCCGGCAACTACGTTGACCCCGCCCGCACATTCCGCCAACTCGAATATACCGATGAGGAGTATGCCCTCGAGGTGGCAAAGATTGCCGACACCTTCGTGCCCCTGCTGCAACTATGCCGGCAGCGCCACACCGCCATCCGTATCGGTGTCAACCATGGCTCGCTCTCCGACCGCATCATGTCGCGCTATGGCGACACGCCAGAGGGCATCGTGGAGAGCTGCATGGAGTTTCTCAGAATATGTCAGCGCGAGCAATTCCACAACGTGGTGATCTCCATCAAAGCCTCCAATACAGTGGTGATGGTACGTTCCATGCGACTGCTCGTAGAACAGATGGAGCGTGAACAGATGCACTGTCCCCTCCACCTTGGCGTGACAGAGGCTGGTGAGGGAGAAGACGGACGTATCAAGAGCGCCGTGGGCATCGGGGCACTATTGGCCGATGGCATCGGCGACACCATCCGGGTCTCTCTCAGCGAGGAACCCGAATGTGAGATTCCCGTGGCACGGCACTTAGTGGACCATGTCACCCGGCGCAACGGACACACACCAATCCATGGACAGACAGCACCCGCATTCGACTACCTCTGCCCTGAGCGTCGCCAGACAAGGGCTGTGGGCAACATCGGCGGAGAGCATGTACCCGTGGTGATCACGACGGCAGAGGGAGACGACATACCCACAGGTGACTGTCGTCCCGACTATGTCTATGTGGGCAGCCATATCCCCAGCGTGACGGACCGGCAACAACGATATATCGTAGACCTCAACGCATATCACGGACAGGCAGGCACCTATCCCATCTTCCCACATAGTGCCATGCCACTGATCGCCAGTGTGCGGGCTGAGACAAAATTCCTCGTCCTGCCCGCGGGACTGCCATCAGAGGAATATGTCGCATGTCTGAAGGCACATCCCGAGGTGGTGGTGGTCTGTGTGAGTCAGCATGCCAACCGGCTGGGCGAGCAGCGCGCCATGGTGCACAATATGATGACAGTGGGTGTGACCAATCCCGTGGTCTTCTGCCAGCCGTACCACCATTCTCCCACACAGAAGGAATATTTCCAGATAGAGTCGGCAGCAGATATGGGTGCATTGATGATCGACGGACTGACGGATGGCCTGTGGCTCATCGACGACGGTATCGCCGCCGCCGATGTCGCCGCCACCGCTTTTGGCATCCTCCAGGCAGCCCGGCTGAGGATCAGCAAGACAGAATATATCAGCTGTCCAGGCTGTGGGCGCACGCTCTACAACCTGCAAGACACCATCGCACGCATCAAGGCTGCCACCCGTGACATGAAAGGCCTGAAAATCGGTATCATGGGGTGCATCGTCAACGGTCCGGGAGAGATGGCCGATGCCGATTATGGCTATGTGGGCGCCGGACGGGGCAAGATCTCGCTCTATAAGCAAAAAGTGTGTGTGGAGAAAAACATCCCGGAGGAAGAAGCGGTGGCAAAACTGCTGCAACTGATAGAAAAGGACAGAAATCACTAACCCGATACAACGCCACTCATCATGAACATCAAACAACCTTACGTAGCATCCCCTCATCGCTACGACCAACAAGACATCATCTACAGACGCTGTGGCAACAGCGGTGTGCTGCTGCCAAAGGTATCATTGGGCTTCTGGCATAATTTCGGCGCCGTAGACCCCTATACACGCAGCCGCGACATCACACATTACGCTTTCGACCATGGCATCACACATTTCGACCTGGCCAACAACTACGGTCCGCCATACGGTACGGCAGAGGAGACCATGGGCAAACTGATGCGCGAGGACTTTGCACCCTATCGCGACGAGCTGTTTATCAGTTCCAAAGCAGGCTACGACATGTGGGAAGGACCTTACGGCAACTGGGGCAGCCGCAAATACCTCATGGCAAGCCTCAACCAAAGTCTGCGGCGCATGAACCTCGATTATGTCGACCTGTTCTACAGCCATCGCTATGACCCTGTCACCCCCCTGGAGGAGACACTGCAGGCACTTGTCGACATCGTGCGAAGTGGAAAAGCGCTCTATGTGGGTATCTCCCGATGGCCTCTCGATGCCCTGAAAACAGCCGACGAGTACCTGCGCCGGCGGGATGTGCCACTGCTCATCTACCAAGGAAAACTCAATATGCTCGACCGCGAGCCACAGGAACAGCATATCACAGACTACTGCGAGGAACATGGCATCGGATTCATCTCTTTCTCGCCATTGGCACAGGGACTTCTCACCGACAAATACATCCATGGCATACCCGAGGGATCACGCATGAGCCGAGAGTCGTCGCTGAAAAAGGACACCCTCACACCCGAACTGCTCCAACACCTGCAAGACCTCAATGAGCAGGCACTGTCGAAAGGCTATACATTGGCAGAGATGGCTCTTCGGTGGATCTTAGACCAACGAGGGGTCACCTCCGTGCTGGTGGGTGCCAGCAGCACCGCACAACTTGAAAAAAACATCAAGTGCATGATTGAATGACAAGACAGGAATCGGTCATAAGAGCGTGCCTTATGACCGATTTCTGTCTACGGTGGAATTATATAGAACCCACCTTTATTCCTCTGGTGAGAAATCTTCTTTTCCTACTCCACAGAGAGGGCAGACCCAATCCTCCGGCAATTCCTCAAATGGTGTGCCCGGATCAATACCATTGTCAGGGTCACCAACAGCAGGGTCATACACATACCCGCAAGTGTCACATACGTACTTCATAATGCTAATGTTTTTTAAGGTTTTTACTGTATATCTAAACGCTTTTTGCTGACAATTGTTAAGTAGGTAATCCAAATAAATCATAAAATACTATTATCTCATTTCAATCACCTGATTATTTCCTATCCAATACAGCCTCTACACGCTGAAACACCATTTCTGGAGTGATGCGGTTCAGACATGCCAAATCACCACGATGACAAGGTTTGTTGCCATAGATACTGCAGGGGCGGCAAGGGAGAGACACCTGGACCGCATTCTGCTCACTCTGGCCCCATCCCAAGAATCCGCCATAAGGATGGGTGGCTCCCCAGACACTCACCACAGGCACCGCCACCAAAGACGCCAGGTGATTGTTGGCACTGTCCATCGACACCATGACATCGAGATGGCTCATGAGAATCAACTCCTCCCGCAACCCATTGAGAACCTTGGAGACACAGAGACAACGGGGATATTTCTCACACCAACTGTCAAGGACACGTCGCTCGGAACCACCTGCCCCAAAGAAGAAGATGCGCGCATTGGAATGCGCCTGACACAGTTTTGCCACCACCTGCTCCATTTTCTCCAATGGCAGCACTTTCCCCTCGTGGGCAGCAAAAGGAGCTATACCTATCCATTTCTGAAACGACTTCTTCTCACCTATCTGCGGTGACAGCAACCTCAGATTGCCACCCTGAGCAGGGAAGAGAGAATGAAATTCCAACTTGACAGGATATCCCAAGCGCAACAACACCTCGGCATAATTCTCAAACGTCGTGGTCTGCTGCACCAAACGCTTCTTGTCACGAGCCACCAACCGGCGCTTGCCAGAACGATGCTTGTCAATGTGTGCCACATGAAAACGGTCAACCTTGAAGCGCATCCGCAGATAATGCGTGCGGAGCACACCGTGCATATCCGCCACCGCCGTGAAATGCTTGGCATGCAAACGCCGGTAGAGGGCATTCAATCCCGTGAGACCCACATGCTCCTTCTCGAAGTCGGCAGCCATAAAACCCACATTGGGAGCAAGGTTGTCGAAAAACGCACGCGCATACTCCCTGCTCAACACCGTGACACGGACATGGGGATATTGCACAGCCAAAGAATGGACGACGGGCACCAACATCGCCACATCGCCCATGGCAGAGAATCTTATGATGAGTATATGCTCGTTATTCATTGCAAATACCAATGACCGTCATTGTTTCTTATAAAGGACAGGATTGGTGGAGGGGTCGTTGTACATCTTCATCTGACGGTAGGTCTTCATGTATTTCACCCCAGCGGCAATATCCTCCAACAACTGGTCGATGGCTGTCGAGAGGTCTCGCTGCTGCTCTAAAAGGATATTCAGCTTGTAGCGGCATCGGTCACGGTGTGCCGCATCGGTATCGGTACGCTCCACCTGTTCGCGCATGTGATAGATTTTCAACGCCAGAATCGACAGTCTGTCGATGGCCCATGCCGGACTCTCAGTATTGATGCGGGCATCTGGCAGTACGTTCACATCACTATACTGGTGCAGGAAATAGGAGTCTATCTGCTCTACCAGGTCGGTGCGGTCCTGATTGCTGCGGTCTATACGTCTTTTCAGCGACAAAGCCTCGACAGGATTGATATGTGGGTCTCGTATCAAATCTTCCAAGTGCCATTGCACGGTGTCAATCCAGCATTTCAGATACAGGCGGTTCTCCAACGACTCACGGTCGTAGGGATTGTTGATAGGGGTATCCACATCGTCTGTGATATGATAATCCGTGATAGCCTTACTGAAAACAATGTTGTAGATTTCTGTGTTTGACATATTATTATTTAATGTAGATTTCTATATTTGGCGTTCAGAGAATGCAAAAGAATGATTGGGATAACTATTGCAAATATAAGAATTAACCTCATATAAACAAAATTATTGTCTGTTTTTTTTTGTTTTGCCCCAATTTTATGCACACATAAAGGGTGTTTGTGCAACACCATTTGCTTTTTTTTATAAAATATTTGCACACTTAAATAAAAATTTGTTCCTTTGCACCCGAATTATGAATATCATTTTTTTTGTAAGTCTTTTGGCCGTATCTATGCCTTATTGACTGGAAAAATAGAATATTAAAAGAGAATTATAATCATTTAAATTTAAAAATTATGTCAGAAATCGAGAAGAAAGTCAAGGAAATCATTGTTGACAAACTTTGTGTAAGTGAAGAGGAAATTAAGCCTGAAGCAAGTTTCACCAATGACCTTGGTGCTGATTCACTGGATACAGTGGAGCTGATCATGGAGTTTGAAAAAGAATTCAACGTAAGCATCCCTGATGACAAAGCTGAGAAAATAGCTACTGTAGGCGACGCTATCGCATATATCGAGGAGAATAGGAAATAATCCTATACAGCTTTATCGTTTATGGTTTATAACTTGTGGTTTGCAGCTATTCTTCCTGCCATAGTTATAAACCATAAATTCTTCATCGCTCAATGACATCGGACAGTGTTTTTAGGAGTTTGAGCCATGAGGTTGTGCAGAGATTTTCTTTCACCTCTCATTCATCTCTAAAATAATGCTGAGCATGTGAAATATGCGAAACATCCACAAAAACTGTTCCACATAGCATTTATTCGTAAATCAAACAAACAATAATGGAATTAAAAAGAGTTGTAGTAACAGGCCTTGGTGCCATCACTCCACTGGGCAAAACCGCAGAGGAAACATGGGAAAACCTGTTGGCTGGCAAAAGTGGCGCTGCCACAATCAATAGTTTTGACACCTCTAAATTCAAGACCCATTTTGGATGCGAGATCAAGGATTTCAAAGTGACCGACTATCTCGACCGCAAAGAGGCACGCAACATGGACCGCTACACACAGCTGGCCATGGTGGCTGCCATCCAAGCTGTAAATGACAGCGGCATGGATCTGGAGAAGGTCAACAAGAACCGTGTCGGCGTCATCTACGGTGTGGGTATTGGAGGCATCAACACTTTTGAGGAACAAGTGAAATATTTTGGCGCACACGAAGAGGACGGCCCCAAATTCAGCCCCTTCTTTATCCCAAAAATGATTGCCGACATCGCCTCAGGACATATCTCCATCCACTTCGGCTTCCATGGTCCTAACTATACTACCACCTCTGCCTGCGCCTCCTCGAGCAACGCTCTTGCCGATGCCTTCAACCTCATCCGTCTCGGCAAAGCCGACATCATCCTTGGCGGTGGTGCTGAGTCTGCCATGTGTGCCTGCGGAATAGGCGGTTTCAACGCCATGAACGCCCTTTCCACACGCAACGATGAGCCAGAGCGCGCCTCACGCCCCTTCAGCAAAAGCCGCGATGGTTTTGTCATGGGCGAGGGTGCCGGATGCCTGATCCTTGAGGAGCTGGAGCATGCCAAGGCCCGTGGTGCCAAGATCTATGCCGAGATGATCGGTGAGGGTGAGAGTGCTGACGCATACCATATCACCGCCTCACATCCTGAGGGACTGGGTGCCAAGCTGGTGATGCAAAATGCACTCGATGACGCCGGTCTGCGCCCTGAGGACATCGACTACATCAATGTACACGGCACATCGACACACGTCGGCGACATCTCCGAGGCCAAAGCCATCAAGGAAGTTTTTGGCGACGCTGCCTACAAACTGAACATCAGTTCGACCAAATCGATGACAGGCCACCTGCTGGGTGCCGCCGGCGCCATAGAAGCCATGGTGACACTGCTGGCAGTGCAAAACGACATCGTCCCACCCACCATCAACCATGATGAGGACGACAAAGACGAGGAAATAGACTATAACCTGAACTTTACGTTCAACAAGGCACAAAAACGCACCGTCAGGGCTGCCCTGAGCAACACCTTTGGTTTCGGTGGACACAATGCCTGTGTAGTATTCAAAAAATATGCTGAGTAACATCATAGACCGCATTAGGCTCCCTTTCCGTAAGGAGAAGGAGCTTTTTTCGGCTCTATACGGTATCTTGGGCTTTTATCCCCGCAATATCAAGTATTACAAACTTGCACTGATGCACAAAAGCATCATGCGGAAGGAGAAAGGCAAACCTATCAATAATGAGCGGTTGGAATTCTTGGGCGACGCCATCCTCGGTGCCGTTGTAGGAGATATTGTATACAAACACTTTGAGGGAAAACGTGAGGGATTCCTCACCAACACACGAAGCAAGATCGTACAGCGCGACACACTCAACAAACTGGCGCAGGAAATGGGTATCACCAACCTCATCCTGACATCAGGCCACAACTCCTCCCACAACAGCTATTTAGGGGGAAATACCTTTGAGGCACTCATTGGTGCCATCTATTTAGACAAAGGCTATGACATCTGTATGAAATTTGTGCAAAAACGGATTCTCGCCAAACTTATCAATATCGACAAAGTAGCCTACAAAGAAGTCAATTTCAAAAGCAAACTCATCGAATGGTGCCAGAAAAACAGGGTGGAAATCAATTACCAGCTTGTCGAACAGCTAAAAGACAAAGACGGTAATCCCACCTTCACCTACATCGTGTGCATAGAAGGCGAGGAAGGGTGCAAAGGCAATGGCTACTCCAAAAAGGAAAGCCAGCAGATCGCCTCAAAACTCACGCTACAGAAACTACGACGAGAGCCACAATACATTGATGCCATCTTCGCCGCCAAGACCAACCGCACAAAGATGGAGGAAGAGCCCACACAGACTGTGCCCGATACGGAAATAAAAGACGACTTCATCATCTCACAGGAAGACAACAAGGAGAAACCGACAGAAAAAGCGGCACAACCACCCAAGAACAAGAGAAAGAAAGATCCGAAACAACCAAAAACTGACGAGACGGATGAATTTGACCTGAGCGATATTACACATAACCCCACAGAACCTACACGGGAGAGCATTATCGCTGCCGCAGAGGAAGCTGCTTTTTCTGAAAACATGAAACATGAATAACCGTAGCAGGCATGAGATAATGATGATCTTTAAGCCTGCTTTTTCATTCATAGGTTTTGTGGCGAGAGGTAAGAGGTAAAAGCGCAAACTCAAAAAAATTGTAAAAAGAGAATATATTACAAAAGTTTAGCGTAATTTTGCACAAATATAATGTGAATGCCTTGTAAAGGTCTTCATCAAACAATAACAGAAATAATGAACATCACTGGTATTGCACGAAAATTCTTTCAAAATCGAGCGAAAGACATTGATCGTCATCTCACCGAGGCGGAGACACTTCAACGAAAGGTGCTCTCCCACCTTATCAACCGTGCCAAAGATACAGAATATGGCCGTAACCACCTTTTCGGCGCCACCAGGGACTATAAAGACTTTGCCAACAATGTGCCCATCAACAATTACGAGGATCTGAAAAAAGACATCGACAGGATGAGACACGGTGAGAGCGACGTACTATGGCCAGGACGCATCCAATGGTACGCAAAATCCTCTGGCACCACCAACGACAAGAGTAAATTCATTCCCGTCTCCAACGAAGGACTTCAACATATCCACTATGCCGGTGCCTTCGACACCGTCGCCCTCTATCTGCGCAACACTCCCAATAGTAGGATTTTCGATGGCAAAAGCCTTATCCTGGGCGGCAGCCATACCCCCAATTACCAGTTACCCAACAGTTTGGTGGGTGACCTCAGTGCCATCCTCATCGAAAATATCAACCCACTGGTCAACCTTGTCAGAGTGCCCAGCAAGAAAACCGCACTGCTGAATGATTTCGAGATAAAACGCGACCGCATCGCACGGGAAACGGTCAACAAGAATGTCACCAACCTCTCCGGCGTACCCTCATGGATGCTCTCTGTGCTCACCCGTGTGCTGGAAATCTCCGGCAAGAAAACAATCAATGAGGTATGGCCCAACCTCGAAGCGTTCTTCCACGGCGGTGTCGCCTTCACACCCTATCGCCAACAATATTCCGAAATCATCACCGGCGACAATATGCACTACATGGAAACCTACAATGCCAGTGAGGGATTTTTCGGACTGCAAGACGATCCCAACGACAGTGCGATGATGCTCATGCTCGACTACGACATCTTCTATGAGTTTATTCCTTTGGAAGAAATAGACAAAGAGCATCCTGTCGTACTGCCACTCTCAGCCGTCAACACCGGACAAAACTATGCCATGGTCATCTCCACATCCTGTGGACTGTGGCGATATATGATTGGCGACACCGTGATGTTCACATCGAAAAAACCCTACAAGTTTATCATCACCGGACGCACCAAGCATTTCATCAATGCCTTTGGCGAGGAACTCATCGTGGACAATGCCGAAAAAGGACTCGAATACGCCTGCAAAGAGACAGGTGCTGAAGTGCTGGAATACACCGCCGCCCCAGTGTTCATGGACAACCATGCCCGCTGCCGACACCAATGGGTGATAGAATTCGCAAAAGAACCCAGCAACCTGAAACTATTTGGCGAACTGCTCGACAAGAGACTACAGGAAATCAACAGCGACTACGAGGCAAAAAGATACAAGGACATCACACTTCAACACTTAGAGATCATCAAGGCAAGACAGAACCTCTTCAACGACTGGCTCAAGTCTAAAGGAAAACTCGGCGGGCAGCACAAAGTGCCAAGACTTTCCAACAACCGAAGATTTATCGAAGAAATACTCGCAGCAAACAATCAGGTGCCATGAAACCTTTCAACACCTTCCTCACCATAGCTACAATGCTGATCGTTGTAGGTTGCGCCAATATGGGGCAGCCCGACGGAGGATGGTATGATGAGACACCACCACATGTCGTTGGCAGTATGCCGGCCGACCTGTCGACCAATGTCAATGCAAAAAAAATCACCATCTATTTCGACGAGTTCATCAAAGTGGACAACCCTTCTGAGAAAGTCGTCGTCTCACCACCACAGCTGGAGACACCCGAGATCAAAGGCGCCGGCAACAAAATCACCGTACAACTCAACGACAGCCTGAAACCCAACACCACCTATACCATCGATTTCTCTGATGCCATCTCCGACAACAACGAAGGCAATCCCTTAGGCAACTATACCTACTGTTTCTCCACAGGACAAGCTATCGACACCCTCGAGGTGTCGGGATATGTGCTTGAGGCAGAGAACCTGGAGCCTATCAAAGGTATTTTGGTGGGACTCTACGCCAATCTTGCCGACACGGCATTCACCACAGAACCAATGTTGCGTGTCTCACGCACCGACAGCCGCGGGCGTTTCAATATCAAAGGCGTGGCACCCGGTGACTACCGCATCTATGCCCTGCAAG
>FLNZ01000408.1_pt1 | contig 21609 bp, 17 predicted proteins | sample 1140391 | NCBI WGS metagenome assembly FLNZ01 (sample SAMEA3878171, study PRJEB12797) | bioreactor metagenome | biome: Moose rumen | place: Sweden | collected 2011-10
AATTGTATCGTATGTCGTCGCAAAAACTCCTTGTAATGATGTTTTTTTAAATTTAACCTATGCTCCCTGAACAGTGGAAAAAAATTACCGACATCTGCGACAGGTTGTCCAAAGTCACCTACGAGAACCTGACGAAAATCATTCGCCTGGAATCGACGGGGAGTTCTACGGCGGCGCAAAGGCTCGACGACAGTTTCCAGAACGATGTCGATGCGTGGATGGGCGGCGGCACCTGCTTCAGCATGACCTGGCACCTGTACCAGGTCTTCATGGACATGGGGCTAAGCCCTCGCCTTGTGATGGGACACAAGCGCAAGGAAAGGAACATCCACTGCGCCCTCATTCTGCCGGATGCGGATTCCGGTGAGTCTGTCTCTCTGGAGGCACGTAGTGCCGACAGAGTCCATGGATCCTATCGCCTCCTGCGGAGTCTCCAGGATGACACTCTCTCGTCTAATTCATACCTCTTCGATCCGGGCTACCTGGTTTTTGACCCGCTCCCGATTCCGATGCCCGCCCCGCTTGGTCCGGGTGCCGCGTTCTTTCCGCTCGTACCGAATAGCGTCAAACTGGTGCGTCCGGGTATGGATTCCATGGAACTCTGGACCGGCGGAGCTGGCGCTCCTATGAAACTCCGCTTCGAATACCCCGTGGCGGGGGTGTCTGTCGAAGAGTTCAAGCTGCACTGGAACGAAAGCTTTTACCGCGAAATGATGACCTACCCGGTGCTCAACCGCCTCGACCGCGAGCATGGCGTGCAGTACTACTACCAGAAGGGCAACCTCGTTACCCGTGACGCGAACGGCTCCCGCATCGAAAAAATCGAGGAATCGGAGCGTGTCGAGACATTGAGCCGCATATTCGACCTCAAACCCGAATTAATCGAACGCGCCTTGCGTATCTTGCAGAAATAATTTATATATTGACAGGTGTAACGTTGGCGCTATTGATTGTGGTGCCGAATAAGGAGAAATCATGAAAAGAATTGCCCTTGCCGTGCTGTCCGTCGTCTCGCTTGCCCTTATGGCTTGCGGACCTTCCAAGCTCGAAATCCAGGAGGCGTCTTCCCAGAGCGATATCATGGTGGAAGTCCGCCAGGTGCTGAACGATTCCATTAGCCTGTTTGTCGGAAACACCTTCTACCTGAACTCCAAGCAGGTCATTGCGGACAACATGTATCCGCTGCTGGTCAGTACCCGCGATCCGGCGGAACTGGAAAAGCCGACCGCGACCGACATCCTCAATAGCGACGAGGATTTCCTTAACTACTTGCGCCGCAAGGCTCCCGAAATGGTCAACGTGGGTGTCGTCATCGGCGAGACTGCCTATAACGAAATCGGTTTCGAAGAAGCGGACGCCGTCGCGAAGCTTTCTGCGCTCTTCAAGAAAATGCAGGGCGGTTCGCTCACGCTCTTCCACGAAAAGGGAGGCGAACTCACCGATATGAAGAAGCTGTTCTAGGCCTGCTATCCGCAGAGCGCTGCCAGCTCGTCCCTCTTCTGGAGGATACGCTCCAACATGGGGGCGTAGTCGGTTTCGGTATGCGCCCGCAGGAGCTCGGTAATTTCTACTACGGGCTCGTACAGTGGCGAAAGGGAGAGGTTCCCGAGGACTCCTTTCAGGGCATGGGCCGCCTCGAAAGCGGCATCCAGGTCGTTGCCCTCCAGCGATTTTTTGAGCTTTTCGAAGGACCCTTCGCTAGGAATCGTGCCCACAAGCCGGAGGTATAGCGCCTTGTTCCCGAAACAGCGGCCAAGGCCCTCGGCTGTGTTTGCCCCGAAGGAATTCAGTTTTTCGACGGTAATCATTGGGCTTTCCCCCTGCGTTCGATTTCTTTCTTGATGAATGGTTCAAAATCCCCGGCCGCGACGGGCTTGGAGAAGTAGTACCCCTGGATAATCTGACATCCCATGGACTTGAGGGACTTCAGCTGCGAAGCCGTTTCGACCCCTTCGGCAACGGTGGGCACATTCAGGAACTTGGCAATGTCTATCACCAGTTCGACCAGTTTCAGGTTGCGCTCGTCCCTTTCCATGTTGCGCACAAAAGACATGTCTATTTTCAGGATGTCTATGGGGATGGAGGTAATCATGTTCAGGGACGAGTATCCAGAGCCGAAATCGTCCATCTCGATACGGAATCCCCTGCCTCGTAGGTGGTTTACCACGTCAATTAGCTTGTCCGCGTTTTCGCAGTAGGCGCTTTCGGTGACTTCCAGCATGAGTTCCTCCGGCGAGAGCGCGTTTTCTTCTAGGATTCCGTCAAGCTTGCTTTCTAGCTCGGAGTCGTGGATGTCGATACGGGAAACGTTCACTGACACGGGGATGGTTATCCCGTAGCAGTCTTTCCATTTCCGGATCTGTCTTGCCGCCTCTTTCCACACAAAGTAGTCGACCTTCTGGATGAGACCATTTGACTCGAACAGCGGGATAAAGTCACCGGGGCTTATGAAGCCCAGCTTGGGATGGACCCAGCGGATAAGGGCCTCGGCGCTGGCAAGGCGCGGGGTGTCCCCCTCGATGTTGTACTTGGGCTGGAAATAGACGACAAGGTCGTGGTTGTTGATTGCCTCTTGCAGGTCTCGGATTAGGGAGTCCTCGAACACTTGCCTTGCGTGCAGTTCGTTGTTGTATAGCGCGAAGGAATGCGTAAAGTCCCCGCGGTTCCTGTCGCAGGCGATTTTGGCTCGGTCGAACCAGGTCTCGATTTCCTGGTCCCGGCTTACGTTTTCCCAAAGCCCGAACCTTATGCGGATGTTCGACATCTTGAAGAAGTCTGTGAGCGCTCCCGTGACGGCGGACTGGATTTTTTCGTAGCTGTTTTGGTGGGCGGCGAACACGTAGAAGGTGTTCGCGTTAGCCCGGCAGGCTATGGCGTTTAGGGGGGCGAGCTCCTTTTGCAGCGATTCTCCGATTTTGGAGAGCAGTTGGTCGCCGAAGGCCCTCCCGTGAAGTTCGTTCACCAGGTGGAACTGCTCGATGTCGAACACTAGCGCATCGCGGGAGGTGCTGTTGTCCCACAGTTCTATCTGGCGGATGTATTCGTAGAAGTAGTCCTTGGTATAAAGTCCAGAGACGGCGTCCCTTTCTGTCTGTTGGATAAGGTTCTTGTCCTCGAAAAGCTCGATAATGCGTTTGCAGCGCGCAAGAATCACTTCGGGCATGTCGTAGGGCTTCTTGATAAAGTCGGCGGCCCCCAGCTGCAGGCTCCTGACTTCGGATTCCTTCTCGGAGGTCATTACGATGACAGGAGTCCGCTTGAGCCTGTCGTCATTTTCCCGGCGGGTCAGGAATTCGAACCCGTCCATGACGGGCATGAGCAGGTCCAGCAGGATCAGAGAAAACGTCGCGCTGGGGGAGGAAAGTTTTTTGAGTGCCTCGGATGCGTTGTCGGCGTACTCGATTTCGTAGGTACAGGCCAGGATGTTGCCCAGGATTTCGCGATTTATCGGCTCGTCATCGACGACGAGAACCCTTCGCTTGACAGTCCCATTTTGCCTCAGTTTTTTCATTTTTCCACACCTCGGTATTCCCTAATATATGCAAAAATGTCGGGAATGGCGTTTTTTTTTTGAGAGAATGCTTTTTTTTAGATATTTTTATTGAAAAGAACCCCCAAAAAAGAGGTCGGTATGTTTGGACGTCACTTTCCGCTAAGCGAGCAGGCTTTGCAGGTCATTGAACAGATTGGAGCGGATATGCCCGGCGGATTCTTCATATACAAGTCGTCGGGCGACGGCGAATTGCTGTATGCCAACAAGGCGGTTTTCAAGATTTTCGGTTGCGAGACGCTTGAAGAATTCAAGGCTCTGACCGGCTTTACCTTCAGGGGAATGGTCTTTCCCGAAGATTACGGGATGGTGGAATCGTCCATCAACATACAGATTGAAAAGACCCAGGGAAACCTGGATTACGTGGAATACCGTATTGTGCGGAAGGACGGCGAAATCCGCTGGCTCGACGACTATGGGCACTTTGTGACTTCGGACATATACGGCGGGCTTTTCTATGTGTTCATTTCGGATATTACCGAAAAGCGGATGCAGATGGAGACTGACAAGGCTCTCAAGACAGCCGTCATCGACGCTCTGAGCCTGTCCTACAATGCAGTGTGGTTGATAAACGATATCGACACGGGAAACTTTTCCCTGTTCCGCGGGAGCACCTCGAAGGAAAGCGCTCATGCCAAGCCGACAACCGAGGCCCTGGCCTTTGTCAAGTACGAGGATGCCAAAAACAACTACATCGAGCGCTTTGTTTCGAAGGACGACCGGGCCCGCCTGCACCATGAGCTGTCCCTGGAAAACATTACGGCAAATACCGGCGACAGTCGCCTTTTTTCGGTCGGATTCAAGCGCATTTTTGGCGAAGACGAACGGTACTACCGCGTAGAGTTCGTGCAGGTGCATTTCCCCAACGGCAAGACGGGGATTGTGGCCGGTTTCAAGAACGTGGATGCCGAAGTGCGCGAGCGGCTCGAAAAGGAGCGCAAGCTCAAGGAGGGCGAAGAGGCCAAGCGCGAGAACATCAGGCTTTTGGAACGGGTGGAATCGGCGGCGGAACTGGCCGAACTTATGGGCGCGGTGGCATCGCTCCTTTCCAATATGCCTGCCTTAAGCTTTTCGAAGGACGCTCGCACGGGAAGGTACCTGGCATGTAACCAGGCCTTCGCCGAATATGCCCACAAGAAAACACCCGCTGAGGTGGTGGGGCTTTCGGATTTCGATATTTTCGACAAGGTGACTGCAGAACACTTTGCAGCGGACGACCAGAAGGCGATTTCCATGTCGAAGCCCTACGTGTTTTTCGAGGACGTGCCCAATGCGGCAGGTACCGAAATCCGCAACTTGCAGACGACCAAGATGAAATTTACCGACTCCACGGGCAGGCTATGCACCCTGGGCATGTGCGTGGACGTGACGGAGATGACCCGCATCAAGTCCGCCGAGGCCCACCAGCAGGATCTGCGGGCCCGGCTCGAACTTCAAGAGAAACTGCTGGCGGAACAGCGCGAACGCGAACAGCTCGACAACATGATTACGGCCATGGCGTCGGACTACCGCAGCCTTTATCATGTGGATTTGGACAACGACGACGCCGTATGCTACCGCGCCGATGTAAACGACCACGAGCAGCACCCCGAAGGAGTGCATTTCCCCTTCATCGAGGGGTTCTCGCATTACGCGAACAACTACGTGACCGAGGGTTACCGCGAAGGGTTCCTTAACTTTATCAAGCCCGAGAATATCCGCAAGGCCCTGGCCAAGGATACGCTGATTGTCTACCGCTATCTGGTCAAGCGCGCCGGTAAGGAGTATTACGAGATGTTGCGCATGGCCGACGTGCAGGGTGCCGAGAACCGCGCTGACAACTGCGTGCATGCGGTGGGGTTGGGACTTACTGTTATCGATGAGGAAATGCGCGATTCCCTGGCCAAGAACCAGGCCCTGACCGAAGCTCTTGCCGCGGCGGAAACGGCCAGTCGGGCGAAAACCTCGTTCCTATCGAACATGAGTCACGAGATCCGCACCCCCATGAACGCGATTATCGGCCTCGATAGCCTTGCTCTCCGCGACGAGACGCTTACCGACAAGACCCGCGAGTATCTGGAAAAAATCGGTGGGAGCGCACGTCACTTGCTGGGGCTTATCAACGACATCCTGGACATGAGCCGTATCGAAAGCGGGAAACTGGTGCTCCGCCGGGAGGAATTCTCGCTGAGTGCCATGCTTGAACAGATCAATACGTTGGTTATGGCACAGTGCAGCGACCGCGGTATCCTGTTCCAGTGCCACGTAAACAACCACATTGGCGACTATTATATCGGCGACGAGATGAAACTGAAACAGGTGCTTATCAACATTCTGAGCAACGCCATCAAGTTTACCGAGGCCGCAGGTGAAATCCACCTGGCCATGGAATGCACCGCCAAGTTCCAGAACCAGTCTACGCTCAAGTTCTCCGTCCGTGACACGGGTGTGGGCATGGACAAGTCCTTTATTCCGAAGATATTTGATTCCTTTACCCAGGAGGACAGCTCTCGCAACAACAAGTTCGGCAGCACCGGGCTTGGCATGGCCATCACCAAGAATATCGTCGAGATGATGAACGGCTCCATTTCCGTAGAGTCTGAAAAGGGCGTGGGTTCGACGTTTACCGTGGTTATCCCTCTCAAGGAATGTGAACATGTCATCTCGACGGTGGACAGTGTGAACGTTAAGGATATGCTGGTGCTGGTGGTGGACGACGACCCGATAGCCTGTGAACACGCGAGGCTTGTGCTCAGCGAGGCTGGCATCAGGACCGACACCTGCCTTAGCGGCGAGGAGGCTCTGCACATGCTGGAAGTGCACCATGCGAAACACGAACCCTACAACCTGGTTCTCTTGGACTGGAAAATGCCCGAGATGGACGGGCTGGAAGTGGCACGGCAGATAAGGGCGCGCTACAACAACGAGACGACGGTCATTATTCTCACGGCGTACAACTGGGACGAAATTATGGACGAGGCCCTCCACGTGGGAGTCGATAGTTTCCTCTCGAAGCCGCTTTTTGCCATGAACGTCATTGACGAGTTCGAGCGTATTGCCCGACGCAACAATATGAACCTGTTTAGGGAAAGGAAGCGTGCAAGCCTCAAGGGCCGCCATATCCTGCTTGCAGAAGATATTTTTGTGAATGCCGAAATCATGAAGGAAATCCTCAAGGTGCACGAGGCCTCCGTTGATTTGGCCGAAAATGGGAAACTGGCGCTTGAAATGTTTGAACGCAGCGGGGAAAACTTCTACGACGCTATCCTTATGGATGTGCGCATGCCCGAGATGGACGGTCTCGAAGCAACGATGGCCATCCGCGCCCTGAAGCGCCCCGACGCGTCGTCAGTTCCCATTATCGCCATGACGGCCAACGCCTTCGACGAGGACGTGCAGAAGTCGCTGCAGGTCGGGATGAACGCCCACCTCAGCAAGCCTGTAGAGCCGGAACAACTTTACCTGACCTTGGGTGAGCTCATCTATGAGGCAGACCAGGCCAGCGTGAACCGAAAGAGGTAGGGAGTTTATGCCTAAGAATTCCAGATACGCGTTCCTTTCGGCTTGGGCCCTTTCTTTGGGCTGTAGCGTGGGTTGGGGGGCTTTTGTAATGCCCTCGATGACGCTGCTTCCCTTGGCGGGCCCTGTAGGTACCGTGACGGCTATCGTAGTTGGAGCCCTCTTGATGGGAGTGGTTGCCTGCAACCTCCATATCATGATGAACCGTATCCCGGGGACGGGGGGAATCTATTCGTTTATCAAGCAGGTGTTCGGTTACGACCATTCGTTCTTCTGTGCGTGGGCGACGGCGCTTGCCTACCTGGCCGTGCTGTGGGCGAACGCCTCGGCCTTCGTGCTCATTGTGCGGAACCTGTTCGGCAACGTACTGCAATGGGGTTTTCATTATTCCGTGGCGGGCTACGATGTATGGCTGGGCGAAATCATTACTACGCTTGCCATTATTTGCCTTTTTGGCTTGGTTTGCATTAAGGCTTGGTCCGTCATTCGGCTTCTGAACGTGGTGTTCGCACTTGTGCTGGTAATAGGGGTTTCGGCCCTGTTTGTCTTGGTCCTTGCCCATGGTGGAGATATAGCCGCCCATATCGGCGATGGCTTTGTGACCATGGGGGAGGTCGGCGAAAAATCCCATTTCTTGCAGGTGCTGAACGTGGTCATATGGGCCCCCTGGGCCTTTGTGGGCTTTGGGGCGGTGACCTTCGCCACCTCCGACTACAAATTCAAGCACAGGCAGGCGTTCTCCATTATGGCCCTAGCCCTTGCCTGCGGAGCCCTCGTCTATGTGCTGCTTACGTTGCTCGGAATTTCTGTGTTGCCGCAGGGCTTTGTAAAGTGGGAAGATTACACCACCGCCGTGGTGAGCATGGACGGCTTGGCGTCACTTCCCGTATTCAACGCGACTTCCCAGACCCTGGGATCCCCGGGCATAATGCTCCTGGGACTTTGCCTGCTTGCTGCCATTTCCACCAGCATGATAGGCCTGTACCGCACCATGGGCCGCCTACTGCACAGTATGGCAGAAGATTCCGTGATTCCTCCGTGGTTTGCAAAAACCAACGGGAACGGTATTCCTCAGAACGCCATCCTGTTCGTGATGCTCCTTTCTGCCGTTATCCCGTTCATTGGACGCACGACTATCGGCTGGATTGTAGATATCACCTCCATAAGCGCCTCGCTGGTCTATTTTTACGTGGCAGCGGGAGCGATATACCTTTCCCGTTCCGAAAGGGGGCGTAAACGCCTTTCCCTCCTGGTGCCCGGGCTTCTCGGCGTGGCCATATCGGCGCTGTTCTTCTTTTTCCCGCTGGTGCCTAGCTTTTGGAACATGGGCATCCTCGCTCGGGAATCCTTCCTGATTCTCATGGCCTGGAGCATTTTCGGTTTCTTCATATTCCGTGCGGTGTTCATGCGCGACCGCAAGAACCGCTTTGGCAAATCTGCGGTCATGTGGCTTTCCATGGTGTTCGTGCTGCTCATCTCGTCGGTCATGTGGACCCGCGAAATCATCCATGAGCAGACCGAAACGGCCGTAGAGCGTATAAGCAAATACCATTTCGAGTCCCATTTGCAGATACATGCCCCCATGAACGACATACTGGTTCTCAAGGAACGGGAATTCATAGAAACGCAGATGGCTTCCATACGAAAGTCGCAACTGCTGCTGGCGGTAATGCAGTTTGTGTTGATAATGCTGAGCTTGTTCATCATGTTCAACGTGCTCAAGACCCAGCAGCTGCGTGAAAAAGTTTTGGGGGCGGCAAAGATTCGTGCCGAAGAAAGCAACAAGGCTAAAACCATATTCCTTTCGAACATGAGCCATGACATCCGTACGCCCATGAACGCCATTATCGGCTACACGAACCTTGCGCGTCGGCCGGGAACGTCCCTTGCCGATATGCAGAAATATCTTGCCAAGATAAATTCGTCCAACACCTACCTCCTTGCGCTTATCAACGATGTGCTGGAAATGAGCCGCATTGAAATCGGCAAGATGGAGCTGGAGGAGCGCCCCTGCAGCCTGCGCCAGATGATGGGCGACCTGCGCGACATGTTCGAAACCCAGATGTCAAGCAAGAACATCATGTTTTCGGTGGATTGCTACAACCTGCAGAACCCCATTGTGTTGTGCGACAGGAACCGCCTAAACCGCGTGCTGCTGAACCTGGTGAGCAACGCCTTCAAGTTTACGTCGGAAAACGGGAATGTGTCGGTCTCCCTTGTACAGCTGAGCGAGGTCCAGGAAGAACAGGCCCGCTACGAAATCCGGGTCCGGGATAACGGTATCGGTATGTCGCCAGAATTTGCGGAACACGTGTTCGACGCCTTTGAGCGGGAACGGGTTTCCACCATCAGCGGAGTGCAGGGAACCGGCCTGGGAATGGCGATTGCCAAGAGCATCGTGGACTTGATGGGGGGCTCCATCCGAGTCAATACCGAAGTGGGCGAGGGATCGGAATTTGTCGTCAACCTGAAATTCAGGATTCCCGCAGGGTTTGAAAATGGGACCGAGCCTGCCGAGACTCCCGCGCAGAACGAAGTCACCCTGTCGGGAAGCTATCCCGAGGCGACGCTTCCGATGGATTTTAACCAGATGCGGATCCTGCTTGTGGAGGACATGGATGTGAACCGTGAACTGGCGAAGATGATTCTGGAGGGTCACGGCATAGCCGTAGAAACGGCGACAAACGGAGCCGAGGCCGTAGAAATGGTGTCTGCTTCTGATCCAGGTCATTACAGCGGAGTCCTCATGGATATCCAGATGCCCGTGATGGACGGCTACGAGGCCACCCGCCAGATTCGCGCCCTTCCCGACAGTCAGAAATCGGGAATCCCCATTGTGGCCATGACGGCAAACGCCTTTAGCGAAGACGTGAAAAGGGCGGAAGCTGCCGGCATGAACGCCCATGTGGCAAAGCCCATAGACGTAGAAATCCTTATGAATACCATTTCGGAATGGATGGGATAGTAGCCTATGCCGTCGGAATATTCCTTTGTTCAACAAGCCGTGAATATTTTTTATTATTGATTCTATGACCTACTCCATTATAGGCATATTGGCGGCAGTCATCCTGCTTATCAGCAACCGGGATGTGCTGCAGAGAAAAGAGGGCAGGGAACTTTCGGGGACCCAGAAGAAGTACCGCAATTTTTTGCTGGGGGTACTGGTCTATTACTTTACCGACGCCGCCTGGGGAGTCCTGGACGCCTTTAGGTTTACCGCGGTTCAGTATGCCGACACCGTAATCTACTTCGTGACCATGATAGTCTCCGTGCTGTTGTGGACCCGTTATGTGGTCTCTTACCTCGGCAGACGGAACTTTTTCGAGACCTGGCTCCGTTGGGTGGGACAGGCCTTCTTCTGGATCGAGCTTGTAATCATCACTGTCAATTTATTCTACCCGGTCATGTTCTGGTTCGATCTCGACGGCGGCTATCACGCGGGAGGCTTGCGTCACCTGACCCTTGCGCTTCAAATCCTCCTGTTCCTCTTGACGTCCATTTATACCTTCTACATGACGGCTAGGACAGAAGGCGCCGTGCGTCAGCGGCACCTGACCATCGGGCTTTTTGGACTTGCCATGGTAATCCTCCTCGCCATTCAGGTGGCGTTCCCTCTGTGGCCCTTCTACGCTATGGGCTACATGCTGGGCACTTGCCTTTTGCACAGTTTCGTGGTAGAGGACGAAAAAGAGGAATACCGCCGTGAGCTTGAAATTGCCAACCGGGCGAAGACGGTTTTCCTCTCCAACATGAGTCATGAAATCCGCACGCCCATGAATGCCATCATTGGACTCGACAGTATCGCCCTGAACGACCCGGAAGTCACCCCAGCCATGCGGGAACACCTTGAAAAAATCGGGGATTCTGCCCGGCACCTGCTTGGTATCATCAACGACATCCTGGACATTAGCCGTATAGAGTCTGGCACCATATCCATTAGGAGCGAGGAATTTTCCCTAGCAAAGACCCTGGCCCAGGTAAACACCATTATCGGCGGGCAGTGCCGCGACAAGGGACTCCATTACGATTGCCAGGTAAAGGGCGGTGTTTCCGATTATTACATCGGCGACGACATGAAATTGCGGCAGGTGCTTATCAACATCCTGGGTAATGCTGTGAAGTTTACTCCTGTAGGCGGGAGCGTGAACGCCTTGATCGAGGGACTGGGCGGGGACGCCGAAACGTCGACCCTGCGCTTCACCATATCCGATACGGGAATCGGCATGGGCAAGGAATTCCTGCCTAGAATCTTTGACGCCTTCTCACAGGAGGACTATTCTTCCACCAGCCGTTACGGAAGCACGGGTCTGGGCATGTCCATCACCAGGAGCCTGGTGGAGCTGATGGGCGGAAAAATCGAGGTGAAAAGTGAAAAGGCCAAGGGCTCGGAATTTGTCGTCACCGTGCCGTTGCTGAATTCCGCCCGTAAGGGCGGGGAAGTCCGCGAAACCATAGACATCCGCGACATGAACGTGCTGGTCATCGACGACGACGATATAGCCTGTAAGCATGCCCGGACCGTGCTTGGGCAGGTAGGTATCAATTGCGACACGGCAAAATCCGGCGTAGAGGGAATCGAAATGGCCAAGTTGCGCCTGGCCCGCATGAATCCGTACAACCTGATTCTCGTGGACTGGAGGATGCCCGAGATGGACGGGGTGGAAACCACGCGACAGCTCAGGGAAATCATCGGGAACGAACCCCCTGTCATCATATTGACGTCCTACAGCTGGGATGGAATCGAGAAAGAGGCAAAGGCAGCGGGTGTGGATACCTTTGTGTCGAAGCCGCTTTTTGCAGGGGCCGTGCTGGATGAATTCCGGGAAGCCTTCAACAAGAAAAATGCCCGACTGGCAACGGGAAAGGTCAATCTGGAGGGCCGGAGGGTGCTTCTCGCCGAGGATATGGGCGTGAATGCGGAAATCATGGCCATGGTGCTTTCTATGCGGCAGATGGAGGTGGAACATGCCGAAAACGGTCGTATCGCCGTGGAGATGCTCCGGGAACACGAACCCGGCTACTACGATGCCGTCCTCATGGACATGCGGATGCCCGAGATGGACGGGCTGGAAGCCACCAGGACCATCCGCGCTATGGAGCGCAGCGATGCCAAGCTGATTCCCATCGTGGCTCTTACCGCCAACGCCTTCGACGAGGATGTACAGAACAGCATGCAGGCGGGCCTGAATGCCCATCTCAGCAAGCCCGTGGAACCGGAGTCCCTGTTCGAGACTCTTGAAAGCCTACTGCGACCGACATCCTCAATAGCGACGAGGATTTCCTGAACTACCTGCGCCGCAAGGCCCTCGACATGGTCAATGCGGGCATCGTCATTGGCGAAACGGCTTACAACGAAATCGGCTTCGAGGAGGCCTACGCCGTTGCAAAGCTCACGGCGCTCTTCAAGAAAATGCATGGCGGTTCGCTCATGCTCTTCCACGAAAATCGCGGCGAACTCACCGACATGAAGAAGCTGTACTAGAGTCTAAAATCTAGCGCGCGGATATGCGCGCGTTAAGTAGGGGCATGTTAGGTGCGTGTTATGCGCGGAACCTTGTATCCGAAGCTTTCTAGCTTTTTTACGTATTGCGGGTCGCGCAGGCGTGCCCGGGATTCTTCCAGGAACTTCTGGTTGTCCTTGTTCTGGAACCCGAACTTGATGCGTAACGCCATGATGGCGCACGTAATCGTAAGCAGGCATCCCGAAATGCAAATGGCGAGAGCCTTGGTGTGGTTCGGACCGCCGCCAAACTGGGTCATGGCGCCGCCGGCGGCTGCGATGGCGAGAAAGAGCAATACCCCCTTCGCGTAAACTTTGGCGTTGTTGCTGCGCGGGTCAAAGCCGTCGATAGCCACTTCGCGCCACCGCCTGTCCAGGTATTCGGAACGGCACGCCTTGCATGTGCGTATGGGAGTCCCGTACATCCAGGTGTTGCAATCTTCACGGTTCTTGGTCTTGCATTCGGGGCAAACCCATTCTGCGTAGCTTATCTGCATAAGATTCCTCCTATTTGTTTGCAGAGAAATTAGAAAAGCTATATTGATACCATGCCATTAAAGCTGATTATTTGTTTATTCGTAATAGCTCTTGCGTCATGCTCTACGCCGACGGTTTCTAGCGATGAATCCGATTCGGATTCGCAGGAACTCTTTTCGTCCAGCTCCGAGCAATATTTACCATCATCCAGTTTGCAGAGCGGCACGCCGGCCCCTGCTTTGGGTAGCCTGCTTGAGGCCATAGGCGAATCGGGGGTGTACATTACCAAAGATTCCGTGGCGGCTTACTTATGCAAGTTCGACAAGCTGCCGGGAAACTATGTCGGTAAGAATGAGGGTAAAAATCTCTACGAGTCCGAGACGGGCAATTCCTTTTCGAAGTGGAATTTCAATCCGTGGACGACCATCGGCGTCGTGATCGGTGGCGATGTGTTTGAAAACTACGCCGACGCTTCCAACTATCACGCCACATTGCCCGAAGGCTCGTACCGCGAAGCCGATGTGGATTATTCCGGAGCAAACCGTGGCACCAAGCGGCTTGTGTACCAGTCTGATTGCGTTATCTATTACACCGCAGACCACTACGAAACGTTCGACCGGCTCAATTTCGACTGACTTTTTTGAACTTACTTCAACTTCTTCAGCTCGTGTAGCAGCATGGCAAAGCCGATGAAGGCGGCGCCAACGTCGGCGATGGGCTGCGCCATGAACACTCCCCGGAGTTCAAAGAAACGGGGCAGTACAAGCATAAAGGGTATGAGCAGAATCACCTGACGGCAGGCGTTCAGGAACATGGACCTGAGGGCCTTTCCCGTGCCCTGGAAGAAACTTCCCGAAACAAGTCCCAAGGGAATCATGAAGAAGGCCGCCCCGAAAATCCGCATGGCCCAGGCGGCGGTCTCCTGCAATTTAAGATCGTTCGGTGCGAAAGGCGCCACCAGGGCTTCTGCCTGCCACATCATAATGGCCCAGGCCACAATCATAAATCCGAAGGCGTAGATGAAGGTAAACTTCAGGGTCCCCTTGACCCGGGCGTTCAGGCGGGCACCGTAGTTGTAGCCGATGATGGGCTGTGTTCCGTGGACGAATCCCAGCAGCGGGAGCAGAATGAAGGAGGCGATGCTGTTTACGATGCCGAAAGCCGAAATGGCCATGTCCCCGCCGGAAAGAACTCCGGTATTATGGAGGCTGATGTTTCCGTAGGTGGTGAGGCTCCAGGCCAAGATAGCGTTCATCAAACTATTGCACAGCTGCATCAGTGAAGGCGGAATGCCCAGGATGATAATTTTTCGCACATAGGGGAAGCGGAGCTTCATGTGGCGCCAGCGGATCTTGATGGGCGTGTCCTTTTTCACGAAGAATTGCGTGATGAGGGCGCTGGCGATAAGCTGCGAGGAGATGGTGGCCCAGGCGGCCCCTTCGATTCCCCAGTGGAACTTCATGATGAACAGCCAGTCCAGAATGATGTTCGAGACGGCTCCGATGACTTCGCGGAACATGGCCGTCTTGGGGTGGCCCATGGAGCGAATAAAGTGGTTCATGCCCGGCGCAATCGTCTGGAAAACGGCTCCGCACAGGATAATGCGCATGTAGCTTTCGGCAACGGGAAGGGTCTGCTCGCTCGCGCCGAACAGCCTGAGCAGCGGCACCATGAAGACCTCGCCGAAGGTAAAGGCGAAAACCGCCATGATAATCAGGAGCGAAAACGAGTTGTTGAGGACGATGCTTGCCTGGATGTACTTCTTTTGCCCGAGGCGGATGGCGAAGAGCGTGTTGCCGCCCACGCCCACCACAATGGACATGGCCATGATGAACAGCGCTATGGGAAAGCAGAGCGTAATGCCCGCGATTCCGAGGCTCCCCACGCCCTGGCCCACAAAAAAGCGGTCCACGATGTTGTAGAGGGCGTTCACCACCATGCTGATGATGGAAGGTACCGAAAACTGCAAGACCAGTTTCGGGATGCTCGCGGTACCGAATGAATTGAGGCGCTCGGAGTTCAGGTTCGACATGTCGGCGCCAAAGATAGAATTTTTTATCTTTGCATTCAATGTTTTCTTGGAGAAGGATTTGGGCAAATCTGCTGGCTTGTGCCTCGTTGGCTGTTGCGTCGGTTGACGGCGTAGGGGAGTCGGGTTTCTCCGAAGACGATTTCCAGCGTTATTCCCTAGTTCCTATTTTAGGTTATACCGAAGAAACGGAATTCCAGATGGGCGTGATGGCGCTGCTGTTCTTGAAACCGGAAGAAATCGCGGGCAAGGTTCCCGAAATAGGCCTTACCGCTTATGGTTCGACGCGCGGACAGTTGCAGATTGCCCTGGAACCCTATTATTATATGTTCCGTGACCAGGTGAGTGTCTGGGGACTGCTCAAGTACCAGGACTGGGTGGCGGGCTATTACGGTCGCGGGAACAGCCCCGATATCGATGTGTACACCAATTTCAACCGAAAAAAATTCCAGTTCGGTACCAGGGTCGAATCGAGGGTGGGGCTTCCGCAGGTTTTCAAGTACGGGTTTGAAATCCACGCGGAATATACGGATATAGATTTTCAGGAAGGGAAAATCTCGGAATTGCCCGACGGGCATTCCGGATGGCGCAATGGTGTGGGCTATCTTTTCAGTTTCGACAACCGTGACAACACCAACTGGACGCGTTCAGGATTCCTGGTCCAATGGCTGCAGATGTTCTACAGCGACTATCTGGGCGACTACTCTTTCGACGTGGAATCTCTGGACTTGCGGGGCTACACTAGTTTGTCCGAAATGACCACGACGGCGATAGGTTTCCTGTGGCAGCGTTCCGCAGGCGACGTGCCGTTCGATATGCTCGCGGGGCCCGATGGGATATGCCGTTTTCGCGGGGTGGAAAGTTTGTATTTCGGCGACAACCAGGCCGTCATCGTGCAGACGGAACTGCGGCAATACCTCTGGTGGCGTCTGGGGGTTCATACGTTTTTTGAAGGAGGAAAATCGGGACGCTACTTTAGTAAACTTGTTCATAACGGCTGGCACCGGTCCGTTGGTGCAGGAGCCCTTTTCGGGCTCAACCTCAAGCAGACCCTTTTTGCCCGCGCCGACTTTTCGTGGGTCGATTTTGACCATCTGGGCTTGTCCTTCTACGTCCGTCAAGCCTTTTAGTGCTTTTTTGTCCATATTTTTGGTTAATACATCGGAAACGCAAGGTGTTGTTAAACGGTTTCTCTATTTTTTTGTTATTTTTGGCAAAAAAAATTAAAAGAGGTATATTATGAACGAAATGAAAGAAAAACTCAAGGCCTTCTTTATGTCCGACCTCGGCGTCGATGGCGACATGCTCCAGTTCGATACCTCGCTTTTTGGCGAAGAAATCGGTCTTGATTCGGTAGATTCCCTCGAAATCATCTCCTTCGTAGATTCCAACTTCGGCGTTTCGATGACCGGGGTCGCCAAGGAAAATTTCCAGAGCATCGACACGATTGCCGCATACATCGATGCCCACAAGGCCTAGGGCTGCATAGTCCCCCTTTCATTCCCGCATCCTAATTGTCATCCCCGACCCCTATAACGACCTGTTGCGACCTATAACGCGAGCTTGTCGAACTCGGGTGGGGATTTTCTTGGAGAGAGCATGACTCCTGACGAAAACCGTTGTGTAGTTACCGGCCTGGGCGTTATTTGCGCCGTCGGCAACAATGTCGAAGAAACTTGGAAAAACGCCCTGGAATCGGTATCCGGTATCCACAGGACCACGTCCGTCGATACCAAGAACTGCTATGCGGATTTGGCCGCAGAGGTCAACTGCAACACCCTGGACGAAATCGATGCCCCTGAAGAAAAGGACCGCGTCTCCAAGCTCTGCATCAAGGCGGCTAACGAGGCCCTGGCCGATGCAGGTCTTGCAAGCTTTAACGACGACCAGCGCGTAAGCGTGGTCATCGGTAGTTGCGTAGGCGGGGTGCTCTCTATCGAGCAATACCACCAGCACGGTCGCGAGGTCTCTGAAATTGCCAAGATGCCCATTGCGGCAATCGCCTCCCAGGTAGCCGAAACCTGCGGGGCAGGCGGAATCGTCACCAACGTGGCAAACGCCTGTGCGGCAGGCACGATTTCCATTGCCGTCGCCTGCGATTTGATTCGTGCGGGAAAAGCAGATGTTGTTATCGCGGGCGGTGCGGATTCCTTTGCGGCTGTTCCCTATTCCGGATTCCTTTCGCTCCACGCCCTGGACGAAAACGGGTGTTCCCCCTTCAACCGCTGTAACGGCATTACCCTCGGCGAAGGGGCGGGGATCGTCATCGTGGAATCCTACGAACACGCCCAGAAGCGCTCCGCCAAGCAGTACTGCGAGGTACTCGGTTCCGGCGTCACCAGCGACGCGAACCACATTACCGCCCCCAGAGAAGATGGCGTGTGCCTGAAGGAAGCCATCAGCCGTGCCGTCAAGAATTCCGGCATCGACAAGTCCGATATCGGCTACGTGAACGCCCACGGCACAGGTACTGGCAAGAACGACAATGCCGAAATTACCGCCTTCAAGAATTTCTTTGGCGAAAACAACGCGAACATCTCCGTAAGCTCCACAAAGGTTCTCACTGGGCACTGCCTGGGAGCGGCCGGCGCCATCGAAGCCGTGTTCAGTATCAAGGCCCTTACGACCGATACGGTGCTCCCGACCTTCCCCTACACCGAAGAACAGTCCGCCGCCCTCAAAGAAAAGGTGGGTGCGCTGGACTTTGTGCAGAACACGGCCCGCCACAAGGAACTCAAGTGCGTCTTGAGCAATAACGTGGCCTTTGGCGGCACCAATGCGGCCATTGTATTTTCGAAAATTCCGGGCGAAGTTTCCGCCCAGTCCGCAAGGGCAAAGAAGATTGCCGTGACGGGGCTTGGAATTGTTACCCCCCTCGGTAACAGCAAGGCTGCCTACCTGGAAGCGGTCAAGGCCGACAAGAAACCGGAATCCGCCTCGGTGCATTCCACCATCGCCCTGGAAGACTACAAGGAACTTGGGGTCAAGATGGCCTTCTACCGCAAGTTGGACAACCTGGGACAACTCCAGACCGTGTCCGGCATGCGTGCGTTGCAGGATGCAAACCTCCAGGTGACTGACGAAAACGCCAAGGATATCGGCATTATCGTGGGTACCAGCGAAGGTGGCCTTGGCGCTACCTACGATTTCGAGGAACTCATTGCCCGCGAAGGCAATTCCCAGGGTTCCGCGTTCAAGTTCCCCCACACGGTCTACAATGCGGCCGGCGGCTACCTGTCCATTTGCTCCGGCATCAAGGGCTACGGCGTCACCATTACCACGGGTCCCCTTTCGGGACTTGACAGCATCGGCTACTCCATGAACGTGATTCACGACGGGCAGGAACAGGCCATGATGGCCACCGGTACCGACGAGAACCTGCCGATTATTACGGAATTCGCCCAGAAGCTGGGTGTCGCTGCAAGCGATGTGGTTGCTCCGTATGCAGATAGCGAAGGTTTTGTGGTGGGCGACGGCTCCGTATCCATCATGCTCGAAGACGATTCTTATGCCAAGTCCCGCGGTGCGAAGGTCTACTGTTACGCGATCGGATTCGGGCACGGCCGCAAGAACGTGAAGTTCGGCAAGCTCGTGGGCTCCGACGAGGCCCTGGACAAGGCCATCAACGATGCCCTGGCTGATGCGGGTCTCTCTGCTGCCGATGTCGATGCGGTTTGCGGTTTCGCAAACGGTTGCAAGCGGATTGACGACATCGAAAAAGGCTCACTCCGCCGCGTGTTTGGCGAAAAGCTTTCCTCGATGCCGCTTTTTGAGGTCAAGGAACGCACCGGTGAAGGCCGTGCGGGGTCTGCCACTCTTGCCGCCGCCGAAGCAGCGCTGCTCCTGAGTGGCGAACTGGCCAACGACAAAGCCTACTTTGTGGCGGCAGACGGTTCTGTCTCGGCAAAGGCAGTTGAATCGGCGAACCTCAAGAAAATTTTGGTAATCTCCTTTGCGGCCGGTGGTTCTTATAGTGCGGTCGTGTTCGGAAAATAGAGTCTAGGTAGAAGGAGCTTGAATATGAAAGTTGCTTTGGTAACAGGTGCTTCAAAGGGGATCGGCAAGGCCTGCGCCTTGCGCCTTGCCCGCGACGGCTACACCGTCGTGGTGAACTACTCCAGTTCCGACGAGGCCGCAAAAGCGACCCTCGACCAGATCAAGGCCGAAGGCGGTGACGGCATGCTCTACAAGGCAAACGTTGCAGACCTCTCGCAGGTGAAGGTGATGGTTCGCGAAGTCTTCAAGGCTTACGGCCGCATTGACGTGCTGGTGAACAACGCGGGCATCGTTCGCGACGAATACCTGATGATGATGAATCCGGAAACGCTTGACAAGTGCTTCGACCTAAACGTGAAGGGCTACTTCTACTGCGCCCAGCAGGTGGCCGTCAAGATGTACAAGCAGAAGTCCGGCGTGATTATCAACATGAGTTCCGTGTCCTCGAAGTTCGCGCTTGCGGGCCAGGCGGTGTACAGCGCCACCAAGGGCGCGGTGAATTCGCTTACCCAGACGCTCGCGAAGGAACTGGGAGGTTTCGGCATCCGCGTGAATGCCGTGGCCCCTGGCTTTATCGCGACAGACATGATCGAGGCCATTCCCGAAGAGACCCGCAAGGGCTATCTCGAAAAGATTCCTTTAAAGCGCTTCGGCTCTGCCGACGAAGTGGCGAATGTCGTATCGGCCCTGGCCTCTGACCAGTTCGCCTACGTGACGGGCCAGGTGTTCGTGCTGGACGGAGGGCTTTCCCTATGATGAACATTTACGAAATCAGCGAAAAGATTGCACAGCGACCGCCCTTCCAGATGATTGAAAAGGTCGTGGAACTTGTTCCCAATGAATCGGCCGTGGGCATCAAGAACGTGAGCGTGAACGAGCCCTACTTTACGGGACACTTTCCGGGAACGCCCATCATGCCGGGCGTACTTATCGTGGAAAGCTGTGCGCAGCTCTGCTCGCTCGTAATCGAAAAGCCCGCCGAGGATTTGGAAAAGAATCTCTACGTTCTCTTGAAGATTGACGGATTCAAGTTCGTGAAGCCGGTGATTCCCGGCGACCAACTGGAAATCTCCGTGAAGAAGACGAAGGAAGGCGGCGTGCTGGTGGGTTTCGACTGCATCGTGAAGGTGAACGGCAACGTGCATGCGAAAGGCTCCCTCACCTTTACGAGCATCCCCAAGGAGAGCCTGGGGAAGTAAGGATTGGCCGCTTTGGCGGCTTCATGGCAAAATGCGAAAGAGGACTGCGGTGAATACGCAGCCCTTTCTTGTCATGTCGGTTTGATGAGTGTTTACAGGGATGACAAGTCCAGTCCCGGGATTTGCCTTTCGAGTTCAATGGCCTGTTTTTTGATTTTGGCCTTGAGCATTGCCGTGGCATGGGAGTCCGTGTCTTGAATCCGGTGGTTCGCCATTTTCATGAATTTCTCGACGTGAACGATATCCGTACGGGTATGCTCGTCGCAGTAGGTCTCTGTCATGCGCTCGAAGATGTATTCCTCGGCGGATTTGGACAAATGAACCATGTCGCTGTCGTAGAATCGATAGTCGCGCAGTTCGTCCATCACGATTTCGTAGCTCGTGAAATATTCTACGGAGGATTGCTTCGCCTCCTTTGGCTGCTCGCCATGGCGAGGTAAAATGCGGTTTATAGCCAGTTGCAGCGTTGCTTTTGAGAGCGTGTTGTTGTGGGGGCCGTCGCCCATGTGGCGTAGTGGCGATACGGTAAAGACGATTCGTGCGTTTGAATTCAGCTGGCGGATGTAGGCGACAGATTCGCGGAGGGCGTCGGCCGCGTCTTCTATCGAAATCATTCTTCGGGTGAATCGGCTCGGGTCTTGCCGGTGGCAGTTCGAAACGGGCTTGTCGCCGTCCTTTAAGTAATAGACGAATGCGGTGCCGAGCGTGAGGAAAACAACGTCGGACGTTTTTAGAAATTCTCGTGCCTGGCTATTGGCGGTGTTCATCTTGTCGATGCATTCCTTTCTTGTTGCGCCCGAAAGCGAACTGTGGGCGTCCCAGCAGTGCCAAAGTCCGTCGCAGCGTTCGTCCATAAAGATGTCGTTTTCTTCGAAAACTTTCCCGTCGGCAATCGCCTTGATTTGCCTTGCGATAGATGCCGGGTTGTACACAGTCCCGAACGGGTTCGCGAGAACGTTGAACTTGCGTGCACTGAATTGCTTCGAAATGTTGTCTGCAAAGCACGATCCGAAAAATGCGATGCGGCTCCGGTAATCGATGCGCAGGTCCGAAGCGGGAATGTCTACCTTGGTGAAAAAATCCATGTTTGAAAATATAGTATATGTTAAGGTATGGAGCAAACATCGGCCCGCCTCCTTAAATTTTGCTTTTATTTTCGGAATTCGTTGCGCTCCGCCTCTTTTTTCTTATAATAGTCCTATAGGATTACACGGTTTTGCAATTTGGGCTGTTCCCACATTCAAGGAGGTGGCAATGGTCGATTTGCAGAAACTGGTCGATTCGTTCCATACGATGACCTGCATCGTGTCCGTCGAAAAGCTCCCCGACGGCAAGGCGGGGACTATCCGCATCGAGGCCG
>FLNZ01005239.1_pt1 | contig 21605 bp, 23 predicted proteins | sample 1140391 | NCBI WGS metagenome assembly FLNZ01 (sample SAMEA3878171, study PRJEB12797) | bioreactor metagenome | biome: Moose rumen | place: Sweden | collected 2011-10
GGGGGACCCGAACCCTCGACCTCCGGATTATGAATCCGACGCTCTAACCAGCTGAGCTACCCCGCCATGGGTTTTGTAAGCGACTGCAAAGGTAAACATTAAAATCTAAATCAAGGGAGGCAAGGGCTGGAATAATTTGTCGGGTTAAGTATTTTTAACTATTAAAGAATGCCGCTCAGCCTGTCTATATCAACAAAACTTCGTACTTTTGCCCGTGGAATGGCTCACATACGCAGAGCCGAAAACCTAACGACATTCAGCGAATGCAGAAACTAACGATAGAATATCCGTTGTCTACACGCTCGCCACGCATAGTGTGGGATATGATAAGCAATGCGGCTGGGCTGCAGAAATGGCTTGCCGACAAGGTGACAGAACACGACGACGTAATGACATTTACGTGGGGCAAGCCCTGGACGGAGCGCGACACCAAGGACGCTCGTATACTGGAACATCAGAAAAATAGTCATGTGCGGCTTATGTGGGACTACCATGAAGATACCCCTGAAGCATACATGGAAATGCGTATAGAGCAGAGCGACCTTACAGGACAGTTGACGCTGCTTATTACAGACTTTGCAGCCGATGATGATGAAGAGTCGGACCTGAGAGGAATATGGGAGGACAACCTGGAGCGGCTCCATAGGGTCAGCGGATTGTAGGTAACGCTTTTTTGTTTACTGACTGTCTATGTTTCGCATCAAGAAGTTAGACATCTTTATAGTAAAACAGTTTGCACTCCTCTTTGCAGGAACTTTCTTCATCTGTCAGTTCGTGCTGATGATGCAGTTTCTGTGGAGATATGTCGACGAACTTATAGGAAAGGGATTGTCGCTCGACGTGTTAGGACAATTCTTTTGGTATATGGCGCTGACCCTTGTGCCGCAGGCATTGCCGCTTGCAATACTGCTCAGCGCGCTCATCACCTTTGGGAATCTTGGAGAGAGTTCGGAACTGACAGCCATCAAGGCTGCCGGTATTTCGCTGTTGCAGTCGATGAGGTCGCTTGCCTTAATAGTGTTGCTCATAACAGGAGTTTCGTTTTATTTTCAGGAAGTCATAGCACCGCAGGCCTTCGTCTCGCTTCGCCAACTGCTTGTATCAATGAAGCAGAAAAGTCCGGAACTGGAAATTCCCGAAGGCGTATTCTATGACGGTATAGAAGGCACGAATCTCTACGTACAGCGCAAGGATGTGGATACAGGAATGCTCTATGGCATAATGATATACCGTATGAACGGTGGATACGACGATGCCGCCGTGATACTTGCCGACTCCGGTAGAATGCAGTCGACGGCAGAGAAGAAGCATCTACTGTTGACGCTGTACAGCGGAGAGTGGTTTGAAAACATGCGCCAGCAGGATGTCGGCGGCGCTGCCAACATACCGTATCGTCGTGAGACTTTCTGGACTAAACGGATAGTGCTTGACTTCGACGGCGGATTTAATATGGCTGAGGTGGGCGGCATCTCTGCCGACGCGCGCTCGAAGGGCATGCGGCAGATACTGCATGACCTCGACTCGATACGCGAGTACAACGACTCTGTGGGCCATCTCTATCTCTTTGAAGCAAAACACTACAGTTTCGTTCGCCCGAAAATCGGTGAAAAGGACTCGACACGTGTCGCCATTGCCGTTGCCACGGACAGCATAAACGTAGACACTGTTTACAACAGGCTCTCTACCGAAGAGCGACAGCGTACGATACGAGCGGCAGCCAATGATGCACAGATGATGGCGGGAGATACCAGTTTTAAGGCAGAATACTCCTATTATATCAACCGCAACGAGCGTCTGCACATGCTTGAGGCAATAAACAAGGTCACGCTGTCGCTGTCGTGTCTTATCTTCTTTTTTATCGGTGCGCCGTTGGGAGCAATAATCAGAAAGGGAGGACTCGGAGTGCCCGTGATAATCTCCGTGGTGGTGTTCATCATCTTCTATATCCTCGACAGCACTGGGACAAAGATGGCAAGCGATGACAACTGGACAGTATGGTTCGGAAAACTCATGGGTACTGCTGTACTTGCTCCTACTGCAGCATTCTTTACATACAAGGCAAACAACGACTCTGTTGTGTTCAACATCGATGCATACAGGCATCTGATGTCGAGAATGCTCGGACTTCGTACAAAGCGGTATATTGCAGGCAAGGAAGTTATCATCAACGACCCTGATTATGCAAGGGATGCTGACGAGTTGCGCATGATAGCCCGACAAGTGGAGCAGTATGCTGCTGAGCACCATCTGCTCAGATGGCCAAATCCAATCAGCGTCTTCTTCCGTGAAGGCGACGACAGGGCGATACGCGACATAGCCGAGCGACTGGAGGCAGTGATTGAAGACCTTTCCAACTCGCGCGACCGCGTCGTCATAGGTGAATTGAACAACTTCCCCGTACTGGCAACTCACGCCCATACGCGTCCCTTTGTCAGCAAATGGCTTAACATTGCGACGGGAGTAATACTTCCTGTCGGAATCTTCTTCTATTTCAGGATGCTCAGGTTCCGCTTCAGACTCCATCGCGATTTGAAAGTTACTACACAGACTATAGAGCGCATACTGCCGAGGATAGTTGACAGGTGACAGTTGATAATTGACAGATATAAATTATAATTATGAAAACGACATTAGACACCATAGAGGCTGCCATAGAAGACTTCAGGCAAGGAAAATTCGTTATTGTTGTTGACGATGAGGACAGAGAGAACGAAGGCGATCTCATCATTGCGGCAGAGAAGATAACGGCAGAGAAAGTGAACTTCATGCTGAAAAATGCGCGAGGTGTGCTTTGTGCTCCTATAACGCTGTCGCGTTGTAAGGAACTTGACTTGCCGCATCAGGTGGAGGACAACACATCTGTGCTTGGCACACCGTTCACCGTGACCGTGGACAAACTGGAGGGATGCACCACTGGCGTGTCGGCTCACGATCGCGCAGAGACCATTCGCGCTCTTGCCGACCCTACTGCCACTCCGCAGACGTTTGGCCGTCCTGGCCACGTCAATCCCTTGTATGCACAGGACAACGGAGTGTTGCGACGCTCAGGCCATACCGAAGCCGCCGTAGACCTCTGCCGCATGGCAGGACTCTACCCAGCCGGAGCGCTGATGGAGATAATGAACGAAGATGGAAGCATGGCACGACTGCCACAACTCCTTGAAATGGCAGAAGAGTGGGGACTTAAGATTATCAGTATCCGCGACATGATAGCCTACAGGCTGCAGAAGGAGTCGCTGATAGAGGTGGGCGAAGAGGTTGATATGCCTACAGCCTACGGCCACTTCCGACTCGTGCCTTTCCGCCAGCGAAGCAATGGACTGGAGCACCTTGCACTCATCAAGGGCGGGTGGAGCGACGATGAGCCCGTGCTCGTACGTGTACATTCGTCGTGCATGACAGGTGACATCCTTGGTTCTATGCGCTGCGACTGCGGTCAGCAGTTACATCGTGCCATGCAGTCTATCAGCGACGAGGGCAAGGGCGTGGTGATCTACATGCAGCAGGAAGGCCGCGGCATAGGACTTATGAATAAAATACGTGCATACAAATTGCAGGAAGCAGGTATGGATACTGTTGATGCCAATATTCATCTCGGTTTCAAACCTGACGAGCGCGACTATGGCTGCGGCGCCCAGATGCTACGTCATCTCGGAGTGCACAAAATGCGCCTGCTTACCAACAATCCCGTAAAACGTGTCGGACTGGAGGCATATGGTCTTGAGATTATAGAAAATGTACCCATTGAGGTGACCCCCAATGAGTACAATCTACGCTATCTGCAGACGAAGAAAAACCGTATGGGGCACACGCTCCACCTGTAGGAAACACAGGCCCACTGGGTTGTACAAGCCATATTGTTATATTACACGAATGCTCCGTTGGCGACAGCGTCCTGATATGTCTTTTGTGCGGCAGCCTTGTCGGTAAACACATGTTTTATGCTGCAACGCCCCGAATAGCCTCCATGTGCTGAGACAGCCTTTTATTTCAACATTCTTCTTGAAACAGGTTATGACTTTTTGTGCTAAATATTGATTATCTGTATTTATGGCAATTTGTTTCAAAATTAATAGAATATGTGGTTTTAATTCTTGTTTTATTCCGTTAATCTTCATTCAAAAGGACATGTTTCACGTGCGCAGAGGTATATATTTTTTGAGAAGAAAATACAAAAAAAGTTGTTATTGCTTCGGAAAGACGAAATAAATGCCTACTTTTGCGCGTTAGTTAAGAACAAGCGAACAATTTATGACACAACTATCCAACCGTTTGCAGCGACTTGCACCTTCGGCAACTCTGGCGATGTCGCAGAAAAGTGCCGAGATGAAAGCGCAGGGTATCGATGTAATCAATATGAGCATCGGAGAGCCCGACTTTAACACGCCAGAGCATATCAAGGCTGCTGCAAAACTTGCTATCGACGAAAACTATTCACGCTATTCTCCCGTTCCTGGCTATCCTGACCTCAGACAGGCCATCGCAAGAAAACTGGAGCGCGAGAACCATCTCAGATACCAACCGTCGGAAATCCTCGTATCTAACGGTGCAAAGCAGAGCGTTTGCAATACAGTGATGGCGCTTGTAAACCCAGGCGATGAGGTCATCATTCCTGCGCCATACTGGGTGAGTTATCCGCAGATGGTGCTGTTGGCAGGAGGAAAGCCCGTCTTCGTTGAAGCAGGTTTTGAGCAGAATTTCAAGATGACGCCGGCGCAACTCGAGGCAGCCATCACTCCCAGCACACGGCTTATCATTCTCTGCTCGCCAAGCAATCCTACGGGCTCCGTATATAATAAGGTGGAACTTGCAGGGCTGGCTGAAGTGATACGGCGCCATGAGAATCTCTTTGTCCTTGCCGACGAAATCTACGAACACATCAATTATGTAGGTCGTCATGAGTCGATAGCGCAGTTTGATGGCATGAAGGAGCGCAGCATAATAGTCAACGGCGTGTCAAAGGCGTATGCAATGACAGGATGGCGCATCGGATATATCGCTGCACCTGAATGGATCGTAAAAGGATGCAACAAACTGCAGGGCCAGTATACCAGCGGTCCGTGCTCTGTCAGCCAGATGGCAGCGCTTGCGGCATACGTGGAAAGCCAGCAGTGCGTGGAAGACATGCGACAGGCATTCCAGCGCCGCCGTGACTTGATAGTAAAACTGGCAAGGGAAATACCTGGACTTGAAGTAAACGTGCCCGAAGGCGCATTCTATCTGTTCCCAAAATGCAGCAGTTTCTATGGTAAGAGAAATGGCGAACGGGTAATAGGGAATTCTACCGACCTCGCCCTCTATCTGCTCGAAGAGGCGCATGTCGCAACGGTCGGTGGCGATGCCTTTGGCGATGCGCAATGCTTCAGAATGAGTTATGCTACGAGCGACGAAAATATCACCGAGGCAATGTTGCGCATCAAGAACGCTCTTGCCAAACTCCAATAAAAATTGAGAAATATCAAGTTAAAAGTTCTTAATTCATTGTCTTCTATATCCTAATTTGCTAATTTTGCCGTGAGATACCGCTGTGTGTACAGGTATTTCGGACGATTACAAGGAAGACAAAATAACAGAAATCTAAAATATTCATACTAATTAACTAATTCATAACCAAAAATTTAAACAAAAATTATGGCAACAACAACGAAGGCTGCAGCCCCAGCCAAAAAGAGTACGGGCTTCAAAGGAATGAAGGACGCTTGGATCATCCTCGTAATCTGCGCCATCCTGGGCTACAGCGTATGGTATTTCGTAATGGGTAACCCTGACAACTTCATCGGCGGCGACCGCAGCGGACACCCAGCCAACCTGCTTGGTACTGTGTATAAAGGTGGTTTCGTAGTAGGTCTGATCCTTACCCTTCTCTTCACCGTTATCTGCCTTGGTTTCGAGCGTTTCTTCGCTATCAAGTCGGCTTCTGGTAAGATCAATCTTGCTAAGTTCACATCTCAGGTTAAGGCCCTCATCAAGGATCAGAAGTTTACTGAGGCCGATGCTCTTTGCGACAAGATGCAGGGTTCTGTAGGTAATGTGGTAAAGGCATCTATCAAGATGTATCAGACTGTTGAGAGTGACACTACTCTTAAGAAGGCCGCCAAGATTGCCAAGATCCAGCAGGCTCACGAAGAGGCTACTCAGTTGGAAATGCCAACTCTGCAGATGAATATGCCAATGGTTGCTACCATCGTTTCTCTGGGTACTCTGACCGCTCTGTTCGGTACTGTGCTCGGTATGATTGGATCGTTCCAGGCTCTGTCTGCTGGTGGCGGTGCTGACTCTATGGCTCTGTCTGCCGGTATTTCTGAGGCCCTTGTGAACACGGCATCTGGTATTTTGACTTCTTGGGTTGCTACTGTTGTTTACAACTTCTTCTCAAACAAGATCGACAAACTTACCTATGCTCTTGATGAGATTGGCTTCACAATCGCAGCAACATACGACTCTAACCACAACGAGGCTTAATTCTTAACCATTAAATCCAGTTTTTCTAATGGCTAAAGTTAAGATACAGAAAAAAGACATCTGGATTGACATGACCCCCATGTCGGACGTGATGACGCTGCTTCTGTGCTTCTTTATGTTGACATCAACATTCCTGACGCCAGAGCCGATACAGGTCAACACTCCGAGTTCGGTATCAGAGGTTAAGATTCCGGAGAACGATGTCTTGAATATTCTGGTTAGTCCAGAAGGCAAGATATATGTTGGTACGGAGAACAAGAACAACATGGTTGCAATGATGGAAACCGTGACCGACAAGTTCGGCATCACGCTCAATGCAACGCAAGTCAAGCACTTCAAGGAAGATGCTATGATTGGCGCTCCATTGAAGAACATTGCTTCCTACTTGAGCCTCGAGCCGGAGAAAATGGCCGAAGAAATCCAGAAACTCGGCATCCCCACCGATAGTATCGATGGCGGCATGAGCGAGTTCCAAGAGTGGGTGAAAGCAGCCCGCAATGCAAATCCTGATATTAAACTCGCCATCAAGTGCGACGCCAAGACTCCTTACAGAGTTGTCAAGGCCATGATGTCCGAGTTGCAGGATATGAACGAGAACCGTTACCAGTTGATTACAAATCTTAAAACTGCATCGGAGGACTAAGCAATGGCAAAAAAGAATCTAAGTAAGCAGAAGAAAATGGATACCCGCGTGAACTTCACGCCGATGGTAGACATGATGATGCTTCTTATCACGTTCTTCATGCTGTGTACGACTTTGGCCAAGCCACAGTCTATGCAACTCACGATGCCTAGCAACGACCAGAACGTTGAGAAAGAAGACAAGACAGTAACGAAAGCCTCTCATACTATCACAATCTATCTGGGAGCCGGCGACAAGGTGTGGTACATCGCTGGTCTGCCTGACTACGAGGATCCCTCGTGTGTCAAGGAGACAACGTATGGTGCCAAGGGCATCCGCGACGTGCTTATCAAGCACACCGTCGAGGAAGGCTATAACCCTGTGGCTCGCATCATGAAGGCCAAGCAGGACCTCGACGCAAAGAAGAGTGCCTATGGAAGCACTATGACCGACGAGCAGTACCAGAAAGAGTTGTCTAAGATTAAGAAAGGTGACTTGAAGAGTGGCAAGGTGGAGACTATGACAGTCATTATCCGTCCGCTCGACACTGCAACCTACGACAACATGGTGCAGGCTCTTGATGAGATGCTCATCTGCAGCATTGATAAGTACGTCATTGACAAGATCGGTCCGGAAGATCAGGAACTGATTGACAAGGCCGGTGTTAAGTAAGTCAATGTCTAACCATTTAAATCGAAAGGAACTATGTCAAAAATAGATCTTATAGACAATAGTTGGTCTGACCTCGTATTCGAGGGCAAGAACCAGGCATATGGTGCTTATCAGTTGCGCAGAGAGACGGGCAAGCGTAATCTATACGCATTGCTTACCATGTTTGCCATCTTCCTTGGCATTGCAGTCTTCGTGGCTATCAAGGGTGTGGTAGAGAATGCCATGTCTCGTAACGTAGCCGTTGAGACCGACATCGAACTCTCCGCCCTTGAGCAGAAGAAGGAAGAGACGAAGGTGGAACGTAAGGAGCAGATTGATATTCCTCAGAGAGAAGTTGAGAAGGTGAAGAGTTCAATGAAGTTCACCGCTCCTGAGATTAAGAAAGACGACGAGGTAAAACCCGAAGACGAAATCAAATCTCAGGAAGACCTTAGCAAGACAAACACCGCCATTGGTGCTTTCGACGTTAAGGGTAATGACGAGGCTGCCGGCGAAGTGCTCAAGGCCAAGGAAGTCATTGCTCAGCCAGAGCCGCCAAAGGAGGAGGAGACAAAGGTGTTCGACGTAGTAGAACAGATGCCATCGTTCCCTGGTGGTCCTCAGGCACTGTTTGAATATTTGTCGAAGAACATCAAGTATCCTGTTGTTGCAGAGGAGAACAACATCCAGGGCCGTGTAATCGTGACCTTCGTGGTTGAACGTGACGGTTCTATTACGGATGTTAAGGTGGTGAAGTCAGTCGACCCGTCACTTGACAAGGAGGCCAAGCGCGTTGTGCAGAGCATGCCACGCTGGATTCCTGGTAAGCAGAACGGTTCTGCAGTACGTGTGAAGTACACAGTGCCTGTAACCTTCCGTCTGCAGTAATCGTAAACTTCAATGAACAGAACGCTATTCAATAACGTTATTGGATTAACACTAATTTTAGGCTTGTTCCTCGCTTGTGGGAACAAGCCTAAAAATAGTAAGGCAGAGCAGGACTATCTTGCTGCAGCCAGATATTTTGCTGCCGACGAGAGTTTCAGCCCTATCCTTAATGAGGAGTTGGAGGTTTTCCTCTATAGCAGCATTCTCGATACGCTGGAAGCAAAGTATACCGACGAGCAGGATGCTGTAAAGCAACTGATGAACCTCAAGACGTGGCTTGCTTTTACTACTCGTTCCCTCACGGAGAAGGAGTTGCAAAACCTGAAAGACAGGAAGTACCTGCCGCGCATAATCCCCATTGCCTACGACGGATTGGCACTTATAGTCAACAACATCAATCCTGATACCTGCATCACCGTCAAGGACTTCAAGCGCATATTGCGTGGCGAGGCAGTAAAATGGAGCGATATCTATCCAGGGTCAAAAGTCGGCGACATAGATGTCGTGTTCGACAATCCGCTTTCAAGCACTGTCCGCTGGTGTGTCGACTCTATTCTTAATGGTGAGGAGATAAAAAGCCCCAATATTGGCGCCGTCAAGACGAGTGCTGCCGTGATCGACTACGTTGAGCAGCACCCCAATGCCATTGGCATCATCGGTTCCAACTGGCTTAACGACAAACGTGACACAACCAATGTCACCTTCAAGAAGAACATTACCGTGATGGGAGTAAGCCGTCTCGACTCTGCCACAAAGGCAAATAGTTGGCGTCCCTATCAGTTCTATATATACAATGGCAATTATCCCATGATACGCACCATCTATGCTCTGCTCAACGAGCCGCGTAGTGGACTGCCAAGCAATTTCGCCCATTTCTGCCGCCTTCCGAAGGGACAACTTATCATCCAGAAGTCGGGCCTTCTGCCCGTTCAGGCAGGCATCAATGTAAGAGAAGTTAATAATTTCAAACGTGATTAACTTTTTCTTTGCCAAATCGTCATACAACTGAGAACAGCAATATAAGAAATATATTAAAGCGAGGATAAAAACGAGAACAACAAAAAGAAAACCCCAGCGAATTATGAAAGCAGTAAAATATTTTGTAATGGGAGCGCTGATGATAGGATTCAGCGGCTCTGTGAAGGCTCAGGACGGCACCAGTGCCGACGTGAATGCCGTAAAGAACATTATCAGTAGCAAACCTGCCGACCTGGACAAGCAGATGAAGCCGTTCTACAAGAAGAACAAGAAGAATGGTGAAAATCTCGTTGCTTTCGGCCGTGCCTTCCTTGAGGCAAAGGATACCGCCAATGCTGCTGCCTGTGCACGCATGGCTCTGGAGACCGTCAAGAACAAGATGTATGCTCCTGCCTTCCTGCTGCTTGGCGATGTGGCTTCTGCCGGCGACGATGGTGGCAAGGCTGCCGAGTACTACGACCAGGCAATCTATGCCGACCCCAAAAATCCCGATGCCTACTACAGATATGCATTGGTATATCGCAAGATCAGCCCCGCAGGTGCCGTTGAGAAACTTCGTGAACTGAAGACGCAACGCCCCGATATCGAGGTAGACGAGATGATCGGCCGCATCTATTCACTTTCTCTGAAATATGAGGATGCCATCAAGGCATGGAACAATGTGCCCATTGAGAAGATGGATCGCGCCAACATCGTAGAGTATGCCGTTGCCAACTATTTCCTTGGCCGTCATCAGGATGGTCTCGACGTGGCAAAGAAAGGTCTTGCCGTTCATCCACGTGCTGCTGCCCTCAACCGTATTGCCATGATGACAAGTTCCGAGTTGAAGAACTTTGAGGAGGCAGAGAAGTTCGGCCACAATCTTTTCAACAATTCCGACAGTGCAAAGATTTCGAGCGTCGACTATTACTACTTTGGTATAGTCTACGACGGCCTTAAGATGTACGACAAAGCCATCGAGCAGTATCTGCAGGCCCTTTCCACCACCGACGAGAGCAGCCTTATCAAGCGCGAGAACATTCTTAAGAAACTCTCCGACACCTATTCTGAGAAGCAAGACTTCGTCAATGCCATCATTCGCTACAAGGACTACCTCGGCGCTGTTGCAAAGCCATCGGCCAACGACTACGCCGCTCTTGGTTCGCTCCACATGCAGCATGGTGCATCGCTCACCGGCGATGCCAAGACGGAGGCTTTCAAGAAGGCTGACGCTGCATACGCCGACCTGGCACAGCGCTTCGAAGATGCCGCCGACTATGCCACTCTGATGCGTGCCCGTGCCAATGTGCAACTTGATCCTGAGACAAAGGAAGGCCTTGCACTTCCATACTATGAGAAACTCATAGAACTCATCAGTCCGAAGAGCGACTATTCTGCCAGCGACAAGGCTCGCCTCATTGAGAGTTATCGCTACATGATAGCCTACTACTATATCACAAAGGACGACAAGGACAAGGCAACAGAGTTTGCTCAGAAACTTATTGCCATCGACCCGGAGAATGCGATTGCCAAGCAGTTACTTGGTATGTAGTAGAGATATCATTCCCCCTATTACGTTGTACAAAGAATGCTGCTGCATCCGCCAGAGGTGCAACAGCATTCTTTGCACGACAATGTAAGCCCCATGAATGTATGAGAGAAAAATGAGCGAACACATCAATCCACTCTTCCGCTCCTACGATACTCCCCATGATACCGTCCCTTTTGGCAGTATCACTCTTGCTGACTTCGAAGAAGCCTTCCATGAAGGCATCCGTCGCGACAATGAATATCTGGAGCGAACTATCAATAATCCTGAACGCCCCACTTTCGACAATACCATCATCAATCCTTTCAACGATGATGAAGGCTACTACGACCTTCTTGAGCGCACGTCGACGGTGTTCTTCAATCTCCTTTCCGCCGAGACCAACGACGACATGGACGCGCTGGCTCAGAAGATGCAGCCCCTGCTGACACAGCATGCCAACGACATGCGCCTCAATCCAAAACTCTTCGAGCGTATACGTCAGGTGCACCTGCATCACCGCAGGCTCACGGCAGAGGAGCAGCGCCTGCTCGACACCGTCTACGACGGCTTCGTGCGCAGCGGTGCACTTCTCTCCGACGAGGGTAAGCAGCAACTCCGCCAACTCACCGAGGAAGCCTCGATGCTTTCTCTCCAGTTCTCTCAAAATCTGCTTAAGGAGACTAAAGCCTTCAGTCTGCACATTACTGACGAGGCCCAACTCGACGGCCTGCCCGACACTGCCCGTGAGGCAGCGGCTCAGACAGCCCGCGAGCGTGGGGTAGAGGGCTGGGTGTTCACTCTCGACATGCCCAGTTATTCGCCTTTTATGACATACTCCACGCAGCGCGACCTTCGCCGTCGGATGTATATGGCGCGCAACACGCTGTGCACTCACGACAATAGTGAGAACAACATCCAGATATGCAGCCGTCTGATCAACCTGCGCGGCGAGATAGCGCAACTTCTTGGCCATAAGACCTATGCCGACTATGTGCTGAAACACCGCATGGCATCAAACGTTCGCAATGTGTATCGTCTGCTCGACCAACTCATTGATGCGTATAAGCCGGCAGCCATTGCAGAGCAGAAGGAACTGAAGAAAGAGGCAAAGGGCATCGACAGACTCATGCCGTGGGATGCCGCCTTCTACACCCATAAGTTGCAGATGCGCAAGTACAACCTCGACGCAGAGATGCTACGTCCATATTTCGAACTGAGCCGTGTTATCGACGGTGTGTTCGGACTTGCCACGCGACTTTACGGCATTACTTTCCGCGAGAACAAGGCCATCCCTGTTTATCATCCTGATGTCCGTGCCTATGAAGTGTTCGACCGCGACGGCAGTTACCTTGCCGTGTTCTATGCCGACTTCCATCCGCGCAAGGGCAAGCAGGGTGGCGCATGGATGACCAGTTATCAGGGACAGTACATCACGCGCAAGGGAGAGAACATCCGTCCCCACGTCTCTGTCGTGATGAATCTTACAAAGCCGACAGCCGACAAGCCCGCCCTGCTCACTCTTGGCGAGGTGGAGACATTCCTCCACGAGTTCGGTCATTCGCTCCACGGCATGTTCTCCAACTGTCGTTTTGAATCGCTCAGCGGCACTAACGTATGGTGGGACTTTGTCGAACTTCCTTCGCAGTTCATGGAGAATTACGCTGTAGAGCGCGACTTCCTTCGCACCTTTGCCTTCCATTATCAGACAGGCGAGCCGTTGCCCGACGAACTCATCCGCCGCATCCGCCGCAGTCGTAATTTCATGTCGGCCACAGGCTGTCTGCGCCAGGTGTCGCTTGGCTTGCTCGACATGGCCTACTACACCCGGCGCACCCCGTTCACTGCCGACATCATAACGTTCGAGAAACAGGCGTGGCAGAAAGCCATCATCGGCGAGCAGTTGCCCGACACGTGCATGACGGTGCAGTTCTCACATATCATGGCTGGCGGATATGCTGCCGGCTACTACAGTTACAAGTGGGCTGAGGTGCTCGATGCCGATGCCTTTGCCGTGTTCAAGCGCGGCGGCATCTTCAGTCAGAAGGTGGCACAGCGTTTCCGCGACAATATACTGAGCCGTGGCGGCACGGAGCACCCCATGCAGTTATACAAGAAATTCAAGGGCGGCGAGCCCACAATAGACGCACTACTCAAGCGAAATGGAATCAAAACAGCGAAATCTTGATCGTCGCTATCTGCGCATGGCGCGCATTTGGGCAGAAAACAGTTATTGCACCCGTCGTCAGGTGGGGGCACTCGTCGTTAAGGGCAGCATGATAATCAGCGACGGCTACAACGGCACACCAAGTGGCTTCGAGAATGTCTGCGAAGACGAGACAGGTGTCACCAAGCCCTACGTGCTGCATGCCGAGGCCAATGCCATTACCAAGTTGGCCCGCTCGTCAAACAATTCCGACGGCGCCACAATCTATATCACGGCATCGCCCTGTATAGAGTGCGCCAAACTCATCATCCAGTCGGGCATACGCCGTGTCGTCTATGGCGAGCAGTATCGCCTCACCGACGGTATCGACCTGTTGCGCCGTGCCGGCATTGAGGTGGAGTTCTGCCCAGTTCAGGACTAAATAAAAGCAAACGCAAACAAAACAGCATATAGAGTGAAATCACAGAATCGTTTTATGCCTCTGCTGATGGCTGTCAGTGTGGTGCTTGGCATGATTATCGGTAGTTTCTATGCCAACCACTTCTCCGGCAACCGTCTAAGCATAATCAACTCCAGCAGCAATAAACTCAACAATCTGCTGCGCATTGTCGACGACCAGTATGTCGATACCGTCAATGTCAATGGCCTTGTCGAGAAGGCCATGCCCCAGATACTTGGCGAACTCGACCCTCACTCCGTCTACATTGCCGCCAAGGATGTGCAGTTGGCCAACGACGACCTTAGCAGTTCTTTCTCTGGTGTTGGCATTGAATTTGTCATCCGCGACGACACGCTCCGTGTGCAGCAGGTCATCAGCAATGGTCCCTCAGAGCGTGCCGGTGTGTTGGCTGGCGACAAGATAGTGAGCGTCGACGGCGAGCCTTTTGTGGGCAAGACCCTCACCAATGAAGAAGCCATGCAGCGTCTGAAAGGCCCTAAGGACACCAAGGTGACGCTTGGCATCATGCGCCGTGGCGACAAGAAGATATACGATATCGTAGTGACGCGTGGCGATATTCCCACGAAGACCGTCACAGCCACCTATATGCTCAATGACAACACGGGCTATCTGCGCATCAAGAAGTTTGGCGAGAACACATACCCCGAAGTGCTTATTGCCCTTGCAAAACTATCGCAGCAGGGCTTTGACAATCTCACCATCGACCTTCGTGGCAACACTGGCGGCTTTATGCAGTCGGCCATACAGATAGCCAACGAGTTTCTGCCCCGCAACAATCTTATCGTCTACACCCAGGGCCGCAAGTCGCCGCGTCAGGAATACCGCAGCGACGGCCGTGGCAGTTATCAGCAAATACCCATCGTGGTGCTTATCGACGAAGGGTCGGCTTCTGCCTCAGAAATACTTGCTGGTGCCATTCAGGATAACGACCGCGGCACTATCATCGGGCGCCGCTCCTTCGGTAAGGGTCTGGTGCAGCAGCCTATTGCCTTCAACGACGGTTCCATGATACGCCTCACCATAGCGCGCTACTATTCTCCATCCGGCCGCTGCATACAGAAGCCTTATACGTCGGGCGACAACAAGGACTACGAGGACGACCTGCTCAGCCGCTACGAGCACGGCGAATTTTTCTCGCAGGACAGCATCCACCACACGGGTCCTGAATACCACACACGTCTTGGGCGCACTGTCTACGGCGGCGGTGGTATCACCCCCGACATTTTTGTTGCCGAAGACACTACCGACGTCACTTCCTACTATAAGCAGGCGCTGCTCAGCGGACTTGTAATGCAGTTTGCCTTCGAGTATACTGACGAAAATCGCCAGACACTTTCGGAAATCAAGGACGTTAAGGAACTTGAGAAGTATCTCGTGCGCCGCAACATTGTCGAGCGGTTTGCGCAGTATGCCGAGAAGAACGGTCTGAAGCGTCGCAACCTGCTCATCCAGCGCTCCCACAAACTTCTTGAGCGCCTCCTTAACAGTCGCATCATCTACAATATGATGAGCGAGGAGGCCTGGCTTACCTATCTTAATTCCGACGATCCTGCCATTCGTGAGACACAGCGTGTCTTCAGTGCCGGCGAGGCATTCCCCAAGGCTCCTGAAACCGTTGCCTCGGCAGAGAAATCCAGCAAGCCACGTGGAAAGTAAGCGTGAACTGCGCTCGCTGCTGCGCCGTCAGCATGTGGAGTGGCCGGCAGAGCAGGCAGCACGTTTTGCCGACATGCTCTGCGGCAACGAGATGTTCTCGCGTGCGCGTACCATATTATTATATTATTCTCTCCCCGATGAGCCGCCCACGGAGAGTATCATCGAGCGCCTTGCCGCTGAGGGTAGGCGTGTGGTGCTGCCCCGTGTGGTCAGCGACGATGCCATGGAATTGCGCATTTACACATCCGTCGCCGCGATGAAGCGTGGCGCCTTTGGCATACTGGAGCCCACAGGACCGCTCTTCACAGCCTATGACGCGATAGACGTTGCCGTGGTGCCAGGCATGGCATTCGATGCTTCTGGCCACCGTCTTGGCAGAGGGCGCGGCTACTACGACCGCCTGCTTCCGAAACTTTCTAAAGCATATCTCATCGGTGTCTGCCACCACAGCCGTTTGCTCGCCGACATTCCTGTCGACGCGCATGACGTGGCGATGCACTGCGTCATCGCTTAGTTGAAGCAGATATCGACAATGACTTTCTCGCCTACCACGGCATTCATCTTCTCTGTGAGCAGTTGGCGCCGCATGGAGAGTTCGGCGCGAAGTGCCGGGCTGGAAAGTCTGACGTACATCGTCTGGTTGTAGATGAATGTGTTGAGAGTATATTTCGCCACCTTTTCGCCAGCCACCGCAGGCCATGCTTCCAGCAGGCGCTTCTGCTTGAGAGGGGTCTCGAGGCCCTGTTCTCTCATGGCCTGCATAATGATGTCGGTGACATTCTTTACCTGACGTCGAAACATATTCTTTCTTCAGTTGTTGTTCACTTCGCCGTTGGCCACATGGAATATCTTGTAGTCCATCTGGCTATTGTGCAGTATCTGGTCCAAATGGTCGCGGTTGGTGTCGGTGATGAAAATCTGTCCGAAGGTGTCGCCGGCCACCAGTTTCACTATCTGCTCTACCCTGGTGGCATCAAGTTTGTCGAAGATGTCGTCAAGCAGCAGCAGCGGCGTGGTTCTTGTGGCAGTGCGCCGCAGGAAGTCAAACTGTGCCAGTTTCAGACTCATCACATAGGTCTTGTTCTGCCCCTGCGAGCCCTCGCGGCGAATGGGATGAGCGCCGAGGGTCATCACAAGGTCGTCGCGATGCACACCATGTAGCGAGTAGCCCACGGCACGGTCCTTGGTGCGGTTGCGGCGTATCACTTCGAGCAGCGGACCGCGCTGGCAGTGGGACACATATTCGAGGCTCACCGCTTCGTGGCCGCCCGAGATCTGCGTGTAGTACTGCTGGAAGAGCGGCACAATGCTGTCGATGAATTCCTTGCGCTTGCCGTAAATCGTCTCGCCGGCGTCAGCCATCTGTTCTTCCCATAGGTCCATTAGCACGGGGTCGGGCTCCTGGTCCTCCTGTTTCAGCAGGATGTTGCGCTGCTGGTGAGCATTGTTGTAGCGTGTGAGCGCCTCAATATAGTTGCGGTCGTACTGCGATATCGTCATGTCCATCAGTCGGCGGCGCTCCTCGCCGCTTCCTTCGATGAGCATGGTGTCGGCAGGTGCCACTACCACCAACGGTATCAGTCCGATGTGCTCTGCCAGTCGCTTGTATTCCTTCTTGTCGCGCTTGAAGTGCTTGCGCGTGCCGCGTTTCATGCCGCACGAGATATTGATGGGCTCGCCCCCGTCGTCATATTCTCCTTCGAGCATGCAGAAAGGCTCGTCGTGGCGTATCACCTGCGAGTCGACGGGGTTTGAGGCCGACCGGCAGAAGGATAGATAGTAGATGGCATCGAGCAGATTGGTCTTGCCGGCACCGTTGTGGCCGATGAAGCAGTTCATCTTAGCCGACAGTTGCAGCGTGGCTTCTGCTATGTTCTTGTAGTTGAGTATGGTGAGTTTTCTTAGTATCATGCGTTGGTGTCTATCACTATGTGGCGATTTCTATCTGCTGTCCGTCGTATGCCATCTGGATGTCCTCCGGCAGTCGGGCGTTCACCTCGGCATGTCTGCCGATGTCGTGGCTGGAGTGGATGAGCCATGTCTGGCGCGCACCGACCTGTCGGGCAAAGTCTACAGCAGCCTGCAGAGTCTGATGGGAGTGGTGGGGCTCCTCGCGCAAAGCGTTGACCACGAGCACTTCCGTACCTCTGACGTATTCCATCTCCTCGGGAGCCATGACGAGCATGTCAGTGATGTATGTAAGTCGGCCTATGCGGTATGCCGTGATGGGCAGTTGGCCGTGCATCACTTCTATCGGCATTACCGTAAGACTGCCAATGGTGAATGGCTCGTGCTTGTGTATCTCGTGGAGTTCGATGGCAGGAACGCCGGGATAGCGGTTGGCAGCAAAACAGTAGGGAAGCATCTCCAGCATGCCGCGCCGCGCTATAGGGTCGGCATAGACGTCAACCTTGCCAAACTGACAGTAGGGGCGGATGTCGTCCATGCCTCCCATGTGGTCGTAGTGGGCATGGGTTATCAGTATGCCGTCTATCTTACGGAACGGCAGTGTCATGGCCTGCTGGCGGAAGTCGGGACCGCAGTCGATAAGCAGTCGTGTGTCGTCGGTCTCTATCAGTGCCGAACATCGCAGCCGCTTGTCGTGAGGGTCGTCACTGGTGCATGTATAGCATTGGCATCCTATTGTAGGGACGCCACACGATGTGCCTGTGCCAAGGAAAGTAAGTCTCATACGATGTTCACCTCCGGTTTTATGTCGATGCCGAACTTCTCTGCCACGTCCTTTTGGATGGCTCTGCACAGCGATATTATGTCGGCGCCGCTGGCTCCTCCGTGGTTGACCAGCACCAGTGCCTGCTTGTCGTGCACTCCGGCGGCACCCATGCGCCGGCCTTTCCATCCGCACTGTTCTATCATCCATCCGGCAGGTATCTTCTCGTGGTCGGCGTCAATAACGTAATGCGGCATGTCGGGATAGACTTTTGCCAGCGACTCGTATTTCTCCCTGTCCACTACGGGGTTCATAAAGAAACTGCCGGCATTGCCCAGAACGGAAGGCTCGGGCAGTTTGGCGCGCCGTATGGCAATCACGGCCTGCCGGATGTCATCGGCAGTGGGTGACGTGATGTTCTGTTGCTCCAGATAGGAACGGATATTGCCGTAGTCGAGCAGTGGAGAAAATGTCTCCGAAAGGCGGTAGGTCACTCTGGTGATGAGATATCTGTTGCGCCATTCGTCCTTGAACCTGCTGTAGCGATAGGCATAGCCACACTCCCCGGCACGCAGCGTGACCACGTTGCCGGTGGCTATCTCCACAGCCTCAATACTGTCTATGATGCTTGCCACCTCGCTGCCGTATGCGCCAATGTTCTGTACAGCAGAAGCGCCTACGTCGCCGGGTATTATCGAAAGGTTCTCTGCGCCGTACAGATGCTCTTCCAATGCCCTCGTCACGACGTCGTCCCACACCTCTCCGCTGCCGCAGCGCAGCAGCACGCCCTGACGGCAGATGCCCTTAATCTCCGAGCGCACCACAGTGCCGTCGTAGTCGGCGGTGAGCAGCAGGTTGCTGCCTCCTCCGATGATGAGGAAACTGGCGCCGGCCTGTCTGAGCAATGCCGCCACTGTCTGTGCTTCTGCCACAGACTCGTAGGCAACATATCTCTTGCAGCGTGCCTCGATGCCAAACGTGTTGTGAGCCCGAAGGCTATAGTCGGTATACTGTTTCATCGGGTAGGTGGGTGGAGTCAGTGAGCCTATGTGGCCATCTTCACCAGTTTCCATTTGCCGCCATTGCGACGGAACGACAGTTGCATCTCCATTCCGTTGGCAATGCCGCGCATCACGAAAACCTTATGGTCTTTCTCCTGATGTGCCTTGCCGTAGACGATATTGTAAATCATTTTCTGCGGCAACTCAGGGGCGAAGGCAGGCCATGTGTCGGGCGTTATCTCGCCCTCCATTTGGCTGAAGTCGTCGTCAGGGTCTGGTCCTACGAAGTGTACCGTCTCTCCAAGGCTGTGCTCCTGGAAAGTAGTGTCGTTGACAAAGCGTTCGTAGAACTCCAGAAACGAACCGTTGTGCGACTGCGATATGCGCTGATACTCTATGCGCTGCAGTGTCCACAGCCCGTCGATGCGGTCGAAGACGTACTGCTTTATTGACTTTGTATTGAAATATATTTTCTCAAGTACGACATGGTTCACGCGCGTGTCCTTGACGATATCCATCTGCTGCTCATCGTCGAAAAGTAGTGTGTAGTAGTCCTGCTGCATGAAGAAGTAGTCCATGCGCCACTGCTGGCGCGTCAGCGAGTCGACGCGCTGTCCGCGCACCTCTGCCAGAGGGAAGCGGGTGCGGCTGAGTTGCAACTTCTTGCTCGTGGCAAAGTTGAAGATAAAGTCGTCGAAAAGTTCATCGGCAGCCTTCGGCATGGGACGCTCGTAGGCTTCCTCGCTGTCGAGGGCAAGGGAGACGGAGTCGACAGTGGTGGTATCCGTCAGAAATGTTGTGCTGGATGGGGAAGCGCTACGCTCCCTGCAGGCTGCCAAAACAATGGTAGCCGCAATGAGTGTTGCAATAAGATAGTTTCTTGACGCCTGCATGCTGACGTTTTTCCTCTCTCAAATTCGGCCACAAAAGTATATATTTATTATGAATAATGAATTATGAATGATAAATTTTTGGCTGATTTTTGCAAAAATCCATTGTTATTTGAGAAAAAAGAACTAATCTTGCATCGGAAAGGCTGCGGCGAGCCATCTTTCAACAAAGAAGATACAAACCAACAAAGAAAGTGAGGTGATTATGCCAGAGTTCGACTTGTACACAGGAAGAGAAGAAAGAATGAATGCTGTGGTCATGAAGGTGGTAAACGCTGAAATTTAAAATTAATGCTTATCTTGCACTGAAATTTCAATAGAAAGGAACATAATTATGGCAAGACCAATCAAAGAAACCCCCGTGCTGAAGGGCGAAGATGCCTTCAACATCGAGATGCGAAGGCTGGAGGTGGAGAACAGAACTCCTGAGGAGCGTGCCGAGGCTCGCAGGAAGTTTCAGGAACAAGTAGCCGAGGCCAGTAAACATATTAAATGGTGCTGGTAGGCTATGCAGCTCGTACCCCTTACTCCCGACTATTCGCTCGTAGCCTTTGACTGCGGCGACGATGACCTCAACAGGTTTCTGCTCGATGATGCGAAGCATGCACAGGTAATCGGCCTTGCCGCTTCGCTCGTCGAAGAACTTCGTATTGCCAATACGTTCATTCTTGAAGATGAAGGACGTATTGCCGCTTATTTCTGCCTGCTGAACGACCGTATCAGCCGCAGCGAGATTACCGGCAGCCGATGGAAGAAGATTAGGGCGAAGTTCCCCGTCAGCAAGCAGTTCTTCGACAAGCGAAGCGGCAAGCCGATTACCGCAGTTATCCGTGCATCAAAGTCGGGCGTTTTGCCGTGTCCGTTGACTATCGCGGGCAGAACGTCGGCACTTGGCTGATGAACAAGTTGAAGGAGCGGCTCAATGTCGGCCAGAATAAGTCAGCCTTTCGTTATATCACCGTTGACGCCTACCTCTCAGCCATCGAGTTTTACCGCAAGAACGGTTTCCAGGAACTCACCAAGAAAGAAGAAGACGAACATACTCGATTGATGTTCTTCGATATGATGGATGTAGAATAACCCCCATGCCCCCGACCGCACTCACATACCGCCCCGCGTCATCTTCCTGCCTCCACTTAGGCGGCGGGGAGTGGATGACTGCTGATGAAGAAAGGCTGCGAGTAAGCGAGTGCAAAGCCAAGCTGGCTTGAGCTTTGCCGAGCGTGAGCAGGCTCGAACGCAGTTCAAGGCTGGCGGTGGGAGGGCTGCGACTGCGGGTGTGGAGAAAAAATCTACTTTTATCAGCGAAAAACGCTGAAATTCAAAATAAATGATTACCTTTGCGGCAAATTCAAATAATAAATGCAATTATGATAGGAACACTTAGAGTCAGCGACACCTATATGGATATGCTCGGCACGTTGCCTAACGAGGATAAACTCGATTTGATCTCACAACTCGTTAAGTCGATGAAGAAGGCCGTCGCGCCCACGAAAGAGCCGAAGGATGTCTTTGCCCGTTTTTCCGGCAACTGGGGCGGCGACATGACCACCGAGGACTATGCCGACATGCTGCGCAGTGAAAACATTGAGAGTACACGAACCGTTGAAGCCTGGTAGATGATGGCAAAATATCTGCTCGACACCTGCGTC
>FLNZ01005291.1_pt1 | contig 21428 bp, 15 predicted proteins | sample 1140391 | NCBI WGS metagenome assembly FLNZ01 (sample SAMEA3878171, study PRJEB12797) | bioreactor metagenome | biome: Moose rumen | place: Sweden | collected 2011-10
CTATTTTCGAGAAAGACCTTGAGCAGTGCTCCCAAGTCACCCTGGACGATGTCCTGTCCTGGAAATGGTACCAGCGCTTCCCCCAGTGGCTGATACGACAGTTCGCCCCGGTGCTGTAGCCCCTTCCGCGGATTTACGCGATTTCCGCCTGGCCGCGTTTGCAGAAAAACGGCCACCTGTGCGTTCTGCATGCACACGCGGCAAGTATGAGGGTCCGGCTACCAATTATTCCGAAAGAGCTACGGAAATCTACTAAAAAGATTAGGAGATTTGAAAATAATCATTAACTTTGCAAGGTAATACCGTAAAAAACTCCGGCGATGAAGCAGAGACTGACAGCAAAAGAAGAGCAGCTAATGAATATCTTCTGGGCTCACGAGCCCTTGTTTATCAGGGATTTAATTAGCTATATTCCGGAACCGAAGCCGCACTATAACACCGTGGCCACCTTGGTGAAGTTCTTGGAGGAGAAAGGTTTTCTGGAAAGGGAGCCCATGGCAAACTCCTTCCGGTACAAGGTGAAAATCAGCGAGCGGCAATACCACGGAGACACGGTGTCAGAGGTGGTGGCCCGTTATTATGACAACTCCTACCGGAACCTTGTTTCCCAGTTCGTGGAGGAAGACAAGATGGACCTCCAGGAGCTTAAAGACCTCATTGCCCAAATCGAAAAGAATCAGAAATGAGTCCGTTCCTTTTATACATTGCGCGTGCAGGTCTCTATCTGGGCCTGTTCTACGCCTTTTATCTGCTGGTGATGCGCCGGACCACGTTCTTCCGGCTGAACCGCGTGCTGCTGCTCTCGGGCAGTTACCTATGCCTGCTTCTTCCGTTTGTCCGTCTCAGGACCGTATCGGCCTCTGCAGGGGCCCAGGAATTGACCATCGCAGGCGCCGCAGCAGAGACGGCAGAGATAGCGCTTGCGAATCCTTTCCCTTGGAGCGAAGCACTGCTGATCCTGTATGCGGGCGGAGCGGCAACGACACTGGCGCTGTACCTTATTTCGGCCCTGAAGATGGGCCAGACCATTCGGCAGGGTGAATCCATGGAGCGGGAAGGTTGCCACCTTGTGCTGCTGGAAGCGGACGCGCCCTCTTTCAGCTGGGGCAAAAGCGTAATCATGAGCCGTAAAGACCTGGAGAACAACCCTGTCATCTTCACCCATGAAAAGATGCACGTGCAATGCCGGCATTCGCTGGACCTGCTTCTGTTTCTTCCCGTCCAAATCCTCTTCTGGTGGAATCCGCTTGTGTGGATTACCCGCGAGGAACTGCGCCTGGTGCACGAGTATGAGGCCGATGAAGGCGTTCTGCAACAAGGCATCGATGCCACTCAATATCAACTTTTACTTGTGCGGAAAGCCGTGGGGGAACAACGTTTCACCCTGGCCAGCGGCTTTCAGCACGCAAAACTCAAAAAAAGAATTGAAATGATGCTCAAACAAACCACTTCCCGCTGGATGCGTTGGTCGTATCTGGCCCTCATTCCCGTACTGGCAGCTTTTATGTTCGCCTGTAATTCTCCCAAGAAGGGCAAAGCGCCGGCCCAGGAGCAGGAAGCCCCTGTTGCCAATTTCGCCGGTTACGCGGTAACAGTAACCGATGAACCTGCCTCCGCGCCCGACCAGGAGGCCGTTCCCTTTGCCGAAATTGAAGTGAAACCCAGCTTCGGCGGGAGTGATGCCAACGAATTTTCAAAATGGGTGAACGAACGGCTCAAGTATCCCGCCCAGGCCTTACAAGATAAGGCGCAGGGACGCGTTATGCTAAAATTCACCGTAGGGGCCGATGGCGTAGTCCGCGATGTCAAGGTCTTGCGGGGCGTGCGGGAAGACTTGGATGCCGAAGCGCTCCGCGTGGTCTCCGCTTCCCCCAATTGGGAACCTGGCAGGCAGGATGGCAAAGCCGTCCCTGTAACCTACGTATTTCCCGTTATTTTCCAACTTAAGTAATGCAGAGAAAACGGCCCTGGTGCAGCCCGGTTCAAAGGGGTACGAAGCGGTCGCAAATAACATAGCCTGGATCAAAGGTGAACTGTTCATGGAAGAAGATGAGTAAGAAACTGTATATTACACTGTTACTGGTTTGCATAAGCCTGTCGGCCAGAGCCCAGGTCATTATCTTGAACGACAATATGTTCCAAAGCCGGATGAGCGAAATCAAGGCCACCGTGCTGGATTCCCTTACCAACGAGCCTGTGGGATTCGCCTCGGTATATGTGATTCCGTCCAAGGACACCACCATCACCAACTTCACCCTCACGGATGCCAAGGGAGAGGCCAAACTGGACGAAGTTCCCTTCGGCAACTACGTCTTCCACGTGGAGATGATGGGATACAAGCCCTTCGTGAAGGAACAGTATTTCCGGGAAAGGAAGGAGGATATGGGCACCATCCGGCTGCAGGTGGACGAACTTTTCCTACAGGCAGCCACCATTACCGACGTGGGGAATCCCATTGTGGTGAAGCAAGATACGGTAGAATTTAATGCCTCCTCCTTCCGAGTGGGCGCCAATGCGATGCTCAAGGACCTCCTGAAGCGGATGCCTGGCATGGAAATCACCGAGGACGGAAAGGTGAAGTTCAACGGCGAGGAAATCGACAAGCTCACCGTGGGCGGCCGCACCTTCTTCTTCGGCGACCAGAGCACGGCGCTGAACAATCTGCCGGCCGCCGTAGTGGACAAGATCCGCGTGATTGACCGGGAAAGCGAGCAAACCCGCGCCTCCGGCATCCAGGACGGCTCCCGCGAGAAGGTGCTGGACGTGGCCCTCAAGAAGGAATACGAGAAGGGATGGTTCGGGAATGCCGGCGTCAAGGGCGGCACTACGCTTGGAGAGAAAGACGGGGACGATGTGCTCCGGGACGACCGGGGCCTCCTCTACAGCGGAAACGTACTGGTCTCCGGCTATACGGAAAAGGACCAGGTGACGGTGATCACGAACGGGCAGAACATAAACGATTCCAACGGCGTGGTATTCGTCATCGTAGGCGATGACGGGGAGCGGACCTCCAGCGACCAGGGCCTTTCCACGGCCGCCCAGATAGGGGTGAATGCCAACACCTCGCGCATCAAGGACGTGGAAACCACCGTGAGCGTCAATTACAAGTACACGGATACGGACTCGGGAACCCGATCCGACAGGACAACCTTCCAGGACGGCGGCAACCTTTCGTCCACAACGGAGAATAGCGGAAAGTCATACGCCAATGGACTGAGTGCCGATGTGGAATTCCAGAAGGAAAAGGGCAAGGTCTGGTTCCATGTGCGGCCCACCTTCCGCTACAACCGTTCGGACGCCGTCAATGGCAGCACGTCGGAAACCTTCCGGGAGGGGACCTTCCTGAACAGTTCGGAAAACACTTCCCGCAGCCTGGCTTCTTCCCGATCCGTCTATTTCGATTCAGACGTGACTTTCCGTGAACTCTGGGGCAAGAAAGACCGGACCATCCGTGTGGAGCTGGACGCCTCCTACAGCGGAAGCGGCGGAGAAAGCACTGAGACTTCGCTCCTTACCACATCGGCAGGAAAGGACGACAGGACAATGGACTACAACTCTGACGGATCCAGTTACTGGGTGAGCGGGGAGCTCCGGTATTCCGAGCCTCTCGGCGAAAAATGGACGCTGTCCACCTCGGCGGAGATTGGCTGGCAGCGCAGGGACAACGTCCGCGACGCCTTCGATGCCATCGGTAAGAACGATTACTACTCTTCCGTCAGCAATTCAAAGTCCCTTTCCCAGGATTACAGCATGACGGCCCAGTACAAATTCGGGGAAAGAAGCTGGCTCACTGTGGGTGGGCAGCTCACCGGCATCCTCAACGAGACTTTTTCCAAGAGCTACGGCATTGAGACCGTGACCGGAAAAGACGAGTGGAACTGGTTTGTAACCCCGACGCTCCGCTTTCAGCACAGCAAGGGGAACGACCGCTTCAATGTCAGCGCATCCGGGTATTCCCGGCGTCCGTCCAATTCCTGGATGCTGCCGGTGCTGAGTATCGGCAACCCCTCCCGCCTGAGCTTGGGAAACGTATATCTGAAGCCGTATTCCCTGACCCAGTTCACTGCAAGCTGGAGACGCGGCAACCGCGAGAAGTTCTCTACCCTGATGGTATACGTTTATGCGCAGATCAGTTCCCGGCCCATCGTGTCGGCCCTTTGGTACGATGCCGACGGCATCCTGTATTCGGTGCCGGTGAACTCGCTCAGGCCAAGCATGAACGCCAGCCTGCATGTCAATTATACCACTCCGCTGGACGCGGGCAAACTCTGGTCGCTTACTCTTGGCGGAACTGCCGGATATTCCGTTTCCACCAGCTACCAGACCCGCTCGACTCTTCCCGCACTGGACAAGGACAGTTTTGATTATTCGGCATTTATGGCCGATTTCTGGGGAAATCCCGACAGCGACGGCGACCGTTTCTACGGGGGCCTTAGCGGCTTCAGTGAAAGCAGCACGCGCTCGCTGAGTCCTTCGGCAGAGTTCTCCGTGAAGTACAACCAGGAGCGCTGGTCGTTCATCGTCGGGGCCAGTACCTTCGGCCGCCTTGCCCGCTATTCCCTGAACCCGCAGGCCAACCTCAGCACCCTGGACACCCGGCTCTCCGCAAGCGGCTCCTATACCACCAAGCACGAGTTTGAGTTCAATACCGACCTTGCCTACGTGTTCTACAGGGGATACGCGGCTGGTTACGGCCAGAGCGAATGGCAGTGGAATGCGGAAATTTCCAAGAGCATCGGCGCGTTCAACCTGAGCATCAAGGTCAACGACATCCTGAACCAGACACGGAACCTCACCCACACCGTCACCGCCAACTACGAGGAAGACAGTTACCGCCTCATCATGGGCCGGTACATCCTCTTCGGCGTCAAGTGGAACTTCGGCAAGATGAACGCCGCCCACAGCGCAAGGGCGCAGCAGGCAGCGTGGAATATGGTGTTCTAGGAAACGGCTTGGTCCCCTTCTATACTACCAGGAAGGAAGGCTCCGGCATCGGCCTCGTGAAGAGCGAGCTCCGGAGAAAAGTTGTATATTTGCAGTCCGGAAAGTAATCTGCGCTATGATAAAAAACGTCATCTTCGATTTCGGGGCCGTCCTGGTGGACTGGAACCCCCACTATCTTTACGACCCTTGGTTCGGCTCTCATGAAAAAGCCGCATGGTTTCTGGAAAACATCTGTACAACACGGTGGAACACGCAAATGGACGGCGGCAAGCCCTTTGCCGAAGGCATTGCGGAACTCACCGCCCTCCATCCGGAATGGCAGAAGGAGATAGCGATGTTTGATTCGCAGTGGGAGCGCATGATGGGCGGCGAAATCCCCGGCATGTACGAACTCCTCTCCCGGCTGCGCACACGCGGCTACCGCCTCTGGGGCCTCACCAACTGGTCCTCGGAGAAGTTTTGCCTCATCAGGGGCAAGTATCCCGTGTTCGACCTCCTGGACGGTATGCTGGTTTCCGGTGACGTCCATCTCCTCAAGCCTTCGGCCGACATCTTCCGCGCCCTCATGGAAAAGTACGCCCTGGAGCCCTCCGAGTGCGTTTTCGTGGACGACAATGCAGACAACGTTGCCGGTGCCGAAGCCTTCGGCATCCCCGCCGTCCGCTTCACCGGCGCCGCCAACCTCTGCGCCTCCCCTCTCTTCCGCCCCCTCCTTACCGACTGATGGCGGAGTGCTTGCTCATCCGGTTCCAGATGGGTATCTAAAGAGGCAACGGAAACGCCATCAACACCCACCCGGCAAGGCATGGTAGATGTTCTCCCTTGCCGCGTATTTCTGGTTGGTGACAGCCACCGCCGGGCCCTCATACTTGCCGCGTGTGCATGCAGAATGCACGGGTGGCCATTTTTTTGCAAACGCGGCAAGCGAAATGCCGATTTCGGGCGGATTCCTTGCCGCGTGTGCATGCAGAATGCACAGAATGCCATTTTTCTGCAAACGCGGCTAGGCGGAAATCGCGTACACGTCCCTTTCCGCGCCCGCTGCGCGTTGTCTGACTGGGCTGCAAGGAAAGGCTACGTCCGCAGCGCGAACGCCTGGATAGAAGAATCACAGAATACACCCATGCCGAAAAAATATTGTCACGGTCTCATTGTAGAAGGAGAGGCATGTCTTCCCCTCCATTTTTCTTCGGGCCGAGATTGACCCCGCATCCTTGGTGGGGGTCGATATGTCCGAGGCGGTCCTTCAGAGCATTGAGATTGCCGCCCAAGGGGGAATCCGCAAGGTCTTCATTGACAACCTACATTCATTTGTCGTGATGCAGAGAAAGCCGTAACGGCGGCCGAATTGATGATTCGGCTGGTCAGGCTCAAGAAGATGTATGATCTGACACTGGTCGTAATTGCTCATACACCGAAGCGTGACAGCGGTCTTCCTCTAACTCAGAATGACCTGGCCGGCAGTTCAAAATTGATGAACTTCTTTGATTCAGGCATCGTTATCGGCCTGTCCGCTCGAGATAAGAATCTACGCTATGTCAAGCAGGTGAAATATCGTGCCGGGGAGAAAGAGTACGACTACGACAACGTAATCCTCTATGAAATCGTGAAGGAACATGCCTACACGCAATTTGCTTTCCGTGGTCACGGCGTTGAGGCCGATCACATCAAAGCGCCTTCCTTCTCCGAAGATCTGGACGAAATCCAGCAGATTCTTGACCTGCAGGCCAACGGAAAGAGCGTCCGCAAAATTGCCTCCTTGCTGGATATATCATCCTCTAAGGTGCAGCGCCGCCTCAAAAAAGCAGGCAAATTCGGCATCACCGCCGAGTCCTTCAAGACCTCCACTGTGTCGCCCGTATCGGCTGTGTCGCACCCGATACAGCCGACACGGCCCGATACACCAAAACTGTTCAAGGAGCCCTAAAAACAATTGCATTATGACCAGAAAGATTCGTAAATCAAAGGATATGAGTTCTTATCCTTTGTCTCTATGCTTTTCTCCAGAGCATAACAGTGGTCCCTATAAATGAAAAAACCGCCGCTGTGCAAAGCGCCGGAGGTATATGGTGTGTTTCTTAAGCGTAAGGGGCGTCGTACTTGCCCGGCTTACTTATTATGTCTTGGAGTAGCGGGAGTGGGTCACGATCCCACGACCTCCGGATTATGAATCCGACGCTCTAACCAGCTGAGCTACCCCGCCGTACCGTATAAGGCACAAAAAAAGTTGAGATAGAAGGACTCGAACCCTCACTGACAGAGCCAGAATCTGTAGTGCTACCATTACACCATATCTCAATATCCCCAAACGGGATTGCAAATGTACGATTTTTTTCCGAAACTACAAGTAGTACGGACAAAAAAGTTATGCCTGGAGGCGGGAAACCCTCACTGGGGTATCTGCCACAAAAACCATTTTGACGGGTGTAAAAAGAAAAAAAATTAGTATATTGCGAAAGATGACATAAAAAGGATGACATGAATAGAACAAACCTGAATATTGAATAGAATAAACTTAAATGGAACAAAAATGAAAAACAAATTTCTCAAACGCATCAATGACCTTACCCATATCCATCACCGCGCGGCCTTTGTAGATGTCAAGGACCGGGTTGCGCCCAAGACATCGGCCTTCCTGAAGCTGGCCAGGGAGCGTTACTCCTGCCGCGCCTTTGCCGAAGGTGCAGTTTCCGAAGGGGACATAGACCAAATCCTGGAAGCCGCGCGTGTGGCGCCCACCGCCGCCAACAAGCAGCCGGTGCACGTATGGGTGGTAAAAGCTCCGGAAGCCCTTGCCAAGCTGAAAGAGGCCACCCAGTACCTGTACAATGCTCCCTTGGTTTTTGTGGTGGGCTGTTCTGCCTCCAAAGCCTGGGTACGCAAGTACGACGGCAAGAACGGAGCCGAGGTAGACGCAGCCATCGTGGGCACCCACATCATGCTGGAGGCGGCCGACCTGGGCCTGGGCTGCGTGTGGGTGGGTTCCTTCGACCCGGCCAAGGTGCTGGAGCAGTTCCCGGAAATGGAAGGCTACGAGCCCGTCGCCCTTTTCCCCGTAGGCATTCCCGCCGGGGAGGCCGGAGACAGGCATTCCCAGCGCCAGAGCCGGGAAGAATTTGTGACGGAATTTTAACAGACAAACGGACCGGTCTATGTTCAGGACCCTGCTCAAACAGGTGAAACAGTACAAGGCGGCGGCACTCCTGACGCCGCTTTGGACCACCCTGGAGGTAATCATGGGGGTGCTCATCCCCTATGCCACCGCCTCCATCATCGACAAGGGGATCGGCGCAGGGTCTCTCCCGGACGTGTACAAATACGGCGGCATCATGATAGGCCTGGCCGCCCTGAGCCTTCTGTTCGGCATCCTGGCCGGACGGTTTGCGGCGTACAGCAGCACCGGCCTCGCAGCCAACCTGCGGCTGGCCATGTACAGGAACATCCAGCGATTTTCCTTCTCGGACATAGACAAATATTCCACTGCGGGCCTTGTAACCCGCATGACCACAGACGTTTCCAGTATCCAGGGCGCTTTCCAGATGCTGCTCCGGACCACCTTCCGGGCCCCGCTGAACCTGGTGTCGGCCCTGGCCATGTGCTTCTTCATCCATCCCAAGCTCAGCATCATCTTCCTGGTGGCCATGCTGGTGCTGGGCACCTTCCTCACCCTGCTTATCACGCGCGCTGCCAAGTTGTTCAAAGACATTCTCCAGAAGGTGGACGCCCTCAACGGCGTGGTTCAGGAAAATGTGTCGGCCATCCGCGTGGTGAAAGCCTTCGTGCGGGAAAGCCACGAATTCTCCAAGTTCGACAAAGCCGCCCTGGGGCTTTACACGCTCAATATCAAGGCCGAAACGCTCATGGCCCTCAACGGCCCGGTGATGAGCCTCATCGTGAACACCTGCATCCTCGCCCTCAGCTGGTGGGGCGCCCACTACATAGTGGAAGGCTCGCTCACCACCGGCCAGCTCACCTCCCTGTTCAGCTACATCATGACGGTCCTGAGTTCCCTCATGATGCTGTCCATGATCTTCGTGCAGCTTACCCGGAGCGCCGCCAGTGCAGCCCGTGTGGCCGAAGTGATAGACGAAGTGCCGGATATGGAGAACCCCGGACAGCCGCTCACCGCGGTGGCCGACGGGAGCATCCGCTTCAACCACGTTTCCTTCAGCTACAAGGCCGGCGGAGACTATGCCCTGGAAGACATCGACCTGGACATCCGGCCCGGCGAGACCATCGGCCTGATAGGCGGAACAGGCAGCGGTAAGAGCTCCCTGGTGAGCCTCATTCCCCGCCTGTACGACGTGTCCGAGGGAAGCGTGGAGGTGGGCGGGAAAGACGTGCGCCTCTACGACATGAAAGCCCTCCGCTCGGAGGTGGCCATGGTGCTCCAGAAAAGCACCCTCTTCAGCGGCACCATCCTGGAAAACCTGCGCTGGGGAAAGGCCGATGCAACCCTGGAAGAATGCGTGGAGGCCTGCCGGCTGGCATCGGCCGATGAATTCATCCAGGCCTTCCCTGAGGGGTACAATACCCGCATCGAACAGGGCGGCACCAATGTCTCCGGTGGCCAGCGGCAGCGCCTGTGCATTGCCAGGGCCCTTCTGATGCATCCCAAGGTGCTCATCCTGGACGACTCAACCTCGGCCGTGGATACCGCCACCGATGCGGCCATCCGGCAAACCTTCCGCACGCGCATCCCCGGAACCACCAAGATCATCATCTCCCAGCGCATCCTTTCCATCAAGGACGCGGACCGCATCATAGTGATGCAAAACGGAAAGATAGACGGCTTCGACACCCACGAGAATCTCCTGAAAACCAACGAGATCTATCGCGAGATCAACCAGATGCAGGCCTCCGGTGCCGAGGCCGACTTCGACGAACCCCTTAACACTGCCTAGCCATGCCTCCAGGATTCAACATGCGCGGCCCCGGAGCCGACCGCGGTCCCAGGGCGGGGGCCAGCCTCAAAGACCTCAAGAAAGATTCCACGGTGTGGCGTCTGTTCAAGTATATCTTCCGTAACTACAAGGTGAACATCGGCATTGTGCTGGTGTGCATCGTAGCCTCGTCCGTCATCTCCCTGGCCACCTCGCTCTTCACCAGGACCCTCATCGACGACTTTATCGCCCCGCTTTCCGCGGCGGCTTTCCCGGACTATGGCCCGCTGGCGCAGGCGCTCTTCAAACTGGCCGGCATCCTGCTGGTCGGCATCGCGGCCGACTACGCCCAGAGCCTCATCATGATTTACGTGGGGCAGGGAACGCTCCTGAGCCTCAGGAAAGACCTGTTCTCCCACATGGAGAAGCTGCCCCTCAGCTACTTCGACTCCCATTCCCACGGAGATGTCATGTCTGTGTACACCAACGATGTGGATACCCTCCGCCAGGTGGTGGGCAGCAGCGTCCCCAACCTCTTCAAGTCGCTTATCACCATCCTGGCCACTTTCATCAGCATGCTGGTGCTCAGCCTGCCGCTAACGCTGGTGTCGGTGGTCATGGCCTGGGTCATGTTCAAGGTCACTACCAGCCTGGGCAAACTGTCCAAGAAATACTTCGTGCAGCGGCAGCAGAACCTGGGCAAGGTGAACGGTTTCATAGAGGAAATGGTCTCCGGCCAGAAGGTGGTGAAGGTCTATTGCCACGAGGAAGAGGCCCTGCAGTCTTTCGAAAAGCTGAACGAAGAGCTCCGCTCCAGCGTTTACAATGCCAACAAGATTGGGAACATCGTGATGCCGGTGAACTCCAACATCGGCAACTTCACCTACGTGCTGCTGGCCCTGGTGGGCGCCATCATCGCCCTGGGATACACCCCCACGGCCGGCATCTCCTCCCTGGCGGGTTTTGCCGGAGCATCGGCCCCCTGGTTCCTGAACGGCCTGGACGGGGCGGCCCTTACCCTGGGTACGCTGGTCTCCTTCCTCACCCTGCAGCGCAACTTCACCCGTCCGGTGTCTTCCATCTCCAACGAAATCAACTCCATCGTGATGGCCGCCGCCGGAACGGACCGCCTGTACGCCCTGCTGGACGAAGAGCCCGAAACGGACGAAGGGAAAGTGGAACTGAAAGACATCAAGGGAGAGATTTCCCTCAAGGATGTAGACTTTGGCTATGTGCCTGAGAAACAAGTGCTTTTCGATATCTCCCTCACCGCCTATCCCGGCCAGAAGATAGCCTTTGTGGGTGGGACCGGAGCCGGCAAGACCACCATCACCAACCTCATCAACCGCTTCTACGAAATCCAGGACGGCACCATCACCTTCGACGGCACAGACGTAAAGGACATCCGGAAAGATTCCCTCCGGCACAGTCTGGGCATGGTGCTGCAGGAGACGCACCTCTTCGGCGGAACGGTGATGGAGAACATCCGCTACGGAAGGCTGGACGCCACGGACGAGGAGTGCAAAGCCGCCGCCCGGCTGGCCTGTGCCGACAATTTCATCCGCCGCATGCCCCATGGCTACGACACCGTCCTGCAGGCCGACGGAGGCAACCTTTCCCAGGGAGAACGGCAGCTCCTGGCCATTGCCCGGGCCGCCGTGGCCGATCCTCCGGTGCTCATCCTGGACGAGGCAACCTCCTCCATCGACACCCGCACCGAGCGGCTCATCCAGCAGGGGATGGACTCCCTCATGAAGGGCAGGACCACCTTCGTCATCGCCCACAGGCTTTCCACCGTGCAGAACGCCGACTATATCATGGTACTGGACCACGGCCGCATCATCGAGCGGGGCAAGCACTGGGAACTGCTGGAGCAGAAGGGCAAGTATTACCAGCTTTACACCGGAAACCAAATCGTATGACCTACAGACACGCCATAGTCCTGCTGCTGGGCATGCTGCTTTCAGGATCCTTCCTGAAGGCCCAGACCCCCATAGAGCAGGCCGACATTTCCACCAAGACCAAAATTGCACCGGCCTACTTCGGCCCCAACGCCTTCCCCGTGCCCGACGCCTTCCCCGTGCGTCCTTCCGGCACCCTGAGGGTGGAAGTGGCGGGCGATTACTACAGGGGGCACCTGGCCGACGGGGAGGACTACACCTGGGACCCTTTAGTGCTGGTGGAAATCCCTCTCTGGAGCAAGCGGGTGAGCATGTCCTTCTGGGGCCCCATCCGGGAATGGTACAAGATGTCGGTCCCGGTGGCCGAAGCGCGCCGCCTTCCCGCAGAACGGGCCGGCGAAGGGAACGATACCGGGGACCTCTACATAGCCACCAACGTGAATCTCCTGCAGGAGCGGCGCTGGATCCCGGAAGTGATGGTCCGGGCCGTGCTGAAGACGGCGGCCGGGGACGACTACGGCCGGGCCCGCCACTACGACTCCGGCGGCTACTATTTTGACGTAATCATCTCCAAGAGCCGTCAGTTTGCCCCCGGGCACTTTTTAAGAAGCGTCCGGGCGGGGGTGGATCTGGGTTTCCTCTACTGGCAGACGGACAACGGCCGGCAGAACGACGCCCACATGTACGGAATCATGGGCGAACTGGACACCCGCCTGCTGAGCCTTACCGGGCAGTGGGGCGGCTACTCCGGCTGGGAGCATGACGGAGACGCGCCCATCGTGGTGAAACTGCGCGTAGGCCTTCACGCCTTCCGCCATTTCGAGCCTTATTTCTATTACCAGCAGGGCCTGCACGACTGGCCCTTCACCCATTACAGGATAGGAATTTCCTATAAGTTATGACAAACCAGGAAATCATCGCCCTCATTCACCGGGAAGTGAAGCCCGCCCTGGGCTGTACCGAACCCATCGCCGTTGCGCTGGCCGTGGCCAAAGCGGCGGAGATTATCAGTGAAAACTGTTCCTGCTGCCCGGACTGGCGGCTAAAGGCCGATTTCGGCCTGGACGTGGCGGTGAGCGGCAACATCCTCAAGAACGGCATGGGCGTGGGCATCCCCGGAACCGGCATGGTGGGGCTTCCCGTCGCGGCGGCCCTGGGTGCCGTCTGCGGCTGTTCCTCCCTGGGCCTGGAAGTGCTGTCCCAACTCACTCCTGCGGCCGTGGAGCGGGCCAAGAAGCTGGTGGCGGACGGAAAGGTGCACATCTCCGTGGCCGATACGGAGCACCTGCTTTACGTGAAGGCTACCGTTTCCGTAGCGGGTGGTGCCGTTGCCAGTGCCGAGGTGGCCCCGCATGCCTACGCGGTGATAGAAGACGACCACGACCGCATAGTGGAGACCAGTTTTGCCGACCGGATCCTGATGTCCTCGGAAAGTGCCGCCGCTGCGGCGGAGCACGCTCCCGGGGAATACGACCTCACGGTGAGGCGCATCTATGATTTTGCCCGTGAGGCCCCGTACGAATCCATTTCCTTCATCCTGGAAGACCGCACGCTGAACCTGGCCCTGGCCTACGAAGGGCTCCGGGGAGACTACGGGCTCCGGGTGGGGAAGGCCATCCGGGAGAACCAGCAGGAGGTGTTCGGCGACGATTTCATGAGCTTTGCCATGGGAATGACCGCAGCCGCGTCCGATGCCCGCATGGCGGGCTGCACCCTGCCGGCCATGTCCAACAGCGGCAGCGGCAACCAGGGCATCACCGTGAGCATGCCCGTAATAGCCTTTGCCCTCAAATACAGCGTGGAAGACGAGCAGTTGGCCCGGGCGCTCATCCTGAGCAACCTCGTGGCCATCCACATCAAGCATTACCTGGGCAAACTGTCGGCCATTTGCGGCTGCGTGGTGGCCTCCACCGGAAGTGCCTGCGGGATGGTCTATTTGCAGGGCGGCAGCTACGAACAGGTTTGCGCCGCCATCAAGAACATGGCCGGAAACATCACCGGCATGGTGTGCGACGGAGCCAAGGTGGGCTGCGCCATGAAAGTGGCTTCCGGGGTGTCCAGCGCGGTGCAATCGGCCGTATTGGCGCTCAGAGGCACCTGCATCCCTTCCACGGACGGCATCGTGGAGGACGACGTGGAGAAGACCATCCGGAATATAGGCGCCATCGGCTCGGCCGGCATGAAAACCACGGACCGCATGATTTTGGATATCATGCTTTGCAAATAAGGGGAATTATCAGTATTTTTATAACACCAAAAACAATATACATCATGAGCGAAGAAACCAAAGACCCTAGGGACCTCAACGGAGACGGCAAAGTAAGCTTCGGAGAGCGCGTCCAGTATGCGGCCGACAAAGCCAACGAGAAAATCAGCGAGGTGGCCGACGAAATGAAGGAAAACGCCAAGGAAATGTACGAAAAAGCCTCTCCCAAAGTGAAAGAGGCTTATGAGGAGGCTAAGGAAAATGCCGGTGAGTGGATGGACAAGGCCAAGGCCAAAATCAAAGACATCGGCAAGAAGAAGGAAGACTAGCGTCCCGCCGCCATCCTGTAAATGTTAAGCATATCCTGGGGCTTCAAGACTTTGAACTGCCCCTGGATGTTTAGTGTTTTGCGTAGCTGGCGAGCTGAATATCCACGGGGACAAGAAGCGGGCTTTCGGCCATTTCCTGAGGATTCGTACCGGGTTCACCCTGAGGTACTTCCATGCCGAGCAGGCCAAAGAGTTCCGTCCAGTAAACCGGAATTTCCCCCTCGGAGTCCTTCCAGTTCATGGGAACCTGCGGGAAGAGATAACTGCCGTCCGGAGCCAGGTAGCTGTCCCGCACCAGTTCCGAGCAGTAGTGGGCGTCGTTGCCTTCAAGGAAGGCCATATCGTAGGCTTCTCCGCAGTAGGAAAGGGCGTGGCCGATGCAGTCCGGCGCCTGCACGCCGTCCTTGAGCCGCTTCACCAGGAAGGTGGGATAGCTCCCGTCCTTGAGGGTGAAGTCTGTAAGGAAGGTATCCAGCGGATGCCGGTCCACTCCGTGCTTCAGGGTTGCATCGATGACATAGATGCCGTCATCGGTCACGTCGGCAATGGCCACATGGATGAGGTTGAGTTCCCCCTTTCCGGTAGCGGCCGAGATGGCCTCGCCCATGGAGCCTTCTCCAATCTGGTAATCCAGGGGAATGCCGACGAAAATGAGGTCGCCGGAGCGGAGCTGCTGCTCCTGTTTTTGTGCGCAGGCCATGCTCAGGAGGCCTGCTGCCAGTAAAATCAAATAACGTTTCATTCGGCAAAGATTTCGCAAGTCCTTTTCGATATCTCTTTCGCTAGCGGCGGACGGTAGCATTGCGGTCGGGACCCACGGAAACGATGCTCACATGGCATCCGGTCTGGGCCTCGATGAAGGCGATGTACTCCTTGAACTCCTTGGGGAACTGCTCCTCCGAGCGGATGCAGGTGAGGTCCGTCTTCCAGCCCTTGAACTCTTTGTACACCGGGACAATCTCCTCTCCTCCGCTGTAGGGGAAGTAGTCAAACGTCTCATTGCCAATCTTGTACGCCACAGCCACCTTGATGGTGTCGAAGCTGTCCAGGACGTCCGATTTCATCATGATGAGGTCTGTGGCGCCGTTCATCATCACGGCGTACCTGAGGGCCACCATGTCCAGCCAGCCGGTGCGGCGGGGCCGTCCGGTGGTGGCGCCGAACTCATGGCCGATCTGGCGCAGACGCTCTCCCTCGGCATCCAGCAGCTCGGTGGGGAAAGGACCGCCGCCCACGCGGGTGCAGTAGGCCTTGAAAATGCCGAAAACGCGGCCCACGCGGCAAGGAGCCACGCCAAGGCCCGTGCACACGCCCGCCGTCATGGTATTGGAAGACGTTACGTAAGGATAGGTGCCGAAGTCTATATCCAGCATGGAGCCCTGGGCGCCTTCGGCCAGGATGGAACTGCCCTCGTCCAGCGCCTGGTTCACGAAGCGCTCGCTGTCTACAATCTGGAAGCGTTTGAGCTGTTCCACGGCCTCCAGCCACTGTTTTTCGTAGTCCGATACGTCGAAGCTGAAGTCCTTGTACTGGGAAAGCAGCTGCAGGTGGCGCTGTTTGTGGGCCTGGTAGCGGGCGGCGAAGTCCGGCAGCAGGATATCCCCCACCCGGAGGCCGTTCCGGCCGGTTTTGTCGGCATAAGCCGGGCCGATGCCCTTGAGCGTGGAGCCAATCTTGGACTTGCCCATGGCGCTCTCGCTGGCGGCGTCCAGCGCCCGGTGGGTGGGCAGGATGAGGTTGGCGCGCTTGGAGATGAGGATTTTCCCGTCCACATTCACGCCCCGGGCTGCAATCTGCCCGATTTCCTCCATCAGGATTACCGGATCGATGACAACGCCGTTGCCGATGATGTTCACCGTACCCTCGCGGAAGATGCCGGACGGCACCGTGTGCAGGACAAAACTGTCTCCGTCGAAAACCAGGGAATGACCGGCGTTGGGCCCGCCTTGGAAGCGTGCAATAATCTGATAGTCAGGAGTTAATACATCTACTACTTTACCTTTGCCCTCGTCGCCCCACTGGAGCCCGAGAACCACGTCGATTTTATTTGCTTTCATAAGGTATACAAAAGTACAGATTCTTCCTTAAAAGAGCAAAATTAAATCGAGATTACATCCTGCGCACGAAATGCTCTTGCCGTGGAAAACTAGAACAGGGGAATGTCCAGCTTTAAGGCGATGTTGCGGCCCATGTTCCGGATGCCCACGTACTTGAGGCGGCTCAGGTGGTCTGTATAAACGCGGTCGGTGAGGTTGTCGGCCAGCAGCGTAAGCGTTGCCCGGCGCTTGCCTTTGATAAAAAGGTCCGTGCCGGCGCTCAGGCCGATAAGGGTGTAGGCCTCCGTGGCAGTCTCCGTCCCCGGGAGGAAATGGTCCTGTTTCCCCACCCAGAGCACATTGAAGGCGACGTAGCTGTTGTTGAACAGCCTGCCGTCGTGGCTGATTTCATATTTCACCTCGCTGCGCAGCCTGGGGGCGGGCATCATCGGCAAGTCTTTTCCGTCGGCCGTGCCCCGGACATAAGAGAAGGTGTTGCCGATGTGGAGGCTGTGGAAGGGATGGATGTCCAGATGGGCCTCTCCGCCGTAGAGCAGGGCGTCTCCGGAGGTGTAAAAGTAGGCATCATAGAGGTTTCCGTCCTCGTCGGTGAGCTGCGTCCCCGTTTTTTCGGCAAAGATATAGTTCCGGATACTGTTGCAGAAGACCGCCGCCTGGACGGAGAAGTACCTGGACGAAAAGTCCGTTCCCAAGTCTCCCTGCAGGCTGAATTCGGGCTGCAGGCCGGCGTTTCCAAGCTCGTAGCGGACCGTCCCCTCGTGAACGCCGTTGGACGACAGTTCGCTCAGGTTCGGCGCCCGGAAGCCGCGGGCGGCATTGGTCCTGATATTCCATTCCGGCGCGGCCTGCCACACCAGCCCCACACTGCCGGTCACCCCCTGGAACAAGCGCTCCAAAGGGGCAAATCGGTCTTCCAGCTCCTCGCTGCGGAGCGCCCGCAAGTCGTAGCGCAGGCCTCCGGACAGGGTGAGCCTTTCCCAGGCGCGGGAGGCCGTGGCAAAAACGCCGGCATCCAGCAGGCGGTACGCCGGAATCAGGAATTCGTCGCCCAGGTTCTCGGACTGCTGCGCCATTCCGCCCACGCCGAAGGCCGCTTTCCAGGCCCCCCAGCTGTCGTTCTGGTACTTGAGGTCGTAATTCAGCGTGTTCAGGCGGAAGTCCAGCCCGGCTTCATCGGCCGATTCCTCGTATTCCTGCCGACGGTTCTGCTGGAAGCCTACCAGCGCCTTGATCCGGCCGCTGCCTGCCCGCAAGGTATTGTCCCATACAGCCTTGTAGTGATGCACCTGTTGGAAGGGAATCTCCCTGGCATAGCCCACGGGGCCTTCCAGGACGCCGTCTTCGTACCCTTCGGCCAGGCCCGGGACAAGATGGTAATAACCCAGCCGGAGGCGGGTGTAGCCCCAGCTGCGGTTCAGGCCCGCCAGGCCGGAAAACGCCCTCTCGCTGAACTGGGTGCCGGGGACAGGACCGTCGGCCTTGTTCCTGTAGGCGTGGGCGTATTTGTCGCTGAAACGGAGGTTCCAGACCACGCCGCCCTGATTGCCCCCCTGGGAAAGCGTATAGCCCACAAGGCCGTTGTTGCTCTGGTATTCAGAGGATAGGTCGGCCGTGAAAGTGCCCGGGGCCGCCACTGGGTCTGAGTGGAAGATGATAACGCCGGCCAGCGCATCCGATCCGTACATCAGACTGGCGGGGCCCTTGAAGATTTCTACGGAATGGACGGCGTTTCCGTCTATCTCGATGCCGTGTTCGTCGCCCCACTGCTGGCCTTCCTGCCTCAGTCCGTCGGTCACCACCACAATCCGGTTGTAGCCCAGGCCGCGGATGACGGGTTTGGAGATGCCGCCGCCGGTGGAAATCTGGCTTACGCCGGGCTCTCCGGCCAGCGCGTCAATGATGTTGGAGGAAGCCCTTGCCTTGAGTTCCCGGGCCGATATGATGGTAACGGGAGAAGGCGTGTCCTTGAGTCGGCTGTCCCCGGTAAGGCCGGTGACAACAATCTCCTGCAGTTCCAAGTGGTTATGGAAAATATCCAGCGTGTCCTCCTGCGCAGTGGCAAGCGGACCTGCACAAAGCAGTGCCAGCAGAATGACAGCCCTGACCAGGAAGCCGATATGCCCTCGCTGCAAAAACACGGCGCAAAGATAGCTATTTTTCCCAAAAAAGAAGACCTCCGGGCACCGCCGATGTTTTCAGCGGTACTACGCTAACCATGCCGGCCTGCACGATGGATGGCTGACAGTTATTCTTCGACTTTCCAGCTCTCCAGTCTGCGGTTCGTGGTAGTGAAGTTGGCGCGGGAAAGAAGTGTTCAACTTTGGGTGGCAGTGGGCAGCCTGGAATAAACAGTTTATCAATGGCTTAACAGGATGTAAACAATTTTTTTACGCGCCCAACGTCCCAAAATCCGGGACATCGGGCGCAAAAAACGGGCATAAACGCTCCCGATGTCCCAGTCTTTGGGACAGTAGGCACACTGCCGCCGTCCTGACCTGGCTGGGACTCTGGCTGAGCGGGTTCGAACTGGCACGGCGCTGAAAAGGTGAGCTTGTCTCACGACAGGCTCCCCCCCCTTCGACTAACCATTATTCAATAACCAAAAACCTATTTCCAACTGGTGAAGAGTGCGGAAGAAGCATCCCATCCGTCTTTCTGCTTCAGCACCCCGTTCGAGAGGCTGATTTCGGTTTGCAGATAGGGACGGAAACCGTAGGTGTCTTCGTAACGCTTGCGGTAGCCAGGGCCCTGGTCCTTCATCTCCGTCTCGACGCCGTTGTTCCAGATCTTCCTGCCCAGCTGACTCTCGAGGGCGGCGATGCAATAGGCCTTGCCGTAGCGGCGGATGTCGGCAGGATCCCAATTCTCCCAGAGATCCGGATTGACCGTGCCGAAACCATAGCCGCGGTCCATCGGGAACACCGGTTTATAATCGCCGCTGTCGAAAGTACGCAGGCCGCAATACATGTTCAGGTAGTTGTATTTGTGGCTGGATTTCGACGCATTGATGTGGAACATCTGCTCGGGATTGTGGGCATCGGGATACCAGGAGTCATCGCAATCGGCGACGACACGACCTCGCGGATCTATCAGATCCGGTTCGACAAGCTCTAGGCGACCCCGGCCGCCCACAGGGAGGCTTCCCCGGCGGAGTCACGAATCATCAGTTGCATGGTCAATATAACTTTAGGAACAATTCTATCGCTTGATATTCAGCCATGCCCAGGCTGTCATAGAGCCGGGCCGTAGCCTGGGTGCGATCCTCCGCCCGCTGCCAGAATTCCCGTGAGTCGGCGCCCGGAAACGGGACAATGTCCTTCTGCGAGAGATGATGGAAGATGGCGTGGCGCTTCATGATCACTTCGCCCGGGCTCAGCGGGACGGCCATGTCCGCCTGGCCCGGCTCCCATTCCATCCAGGCGCCGCGATAGAGCCAGACATGGGTCCCGGCAGTCCAGTCCCGGCCCGCACTCCGGAGCTGCTCCAGGGCTTCCAGCGCCGCTTCGGTACAGACCCGGTGCGTCCCGTGCGGATCCGCCAGGTCCCCGGCCAGGAAGACCATGTCGGGCCGGAGCGACTCCATCAGATCCCGGATGATGTCCACGTCGGCCTGGGTGCAGGGGAGCTTCTGGATGCCGCCACTCTCATAGAACGGCAGATTCAGAAAATGCACGTTCTTCCTCTCGTCCAGCCCGAAGGAGCGGACGGCGGCGCGGGCTTCGCTCCGCCGGATGGCCGCCTTGATATCCAGGAGCTTCCGGGGCTCCGGCTCGCCCGGCACTTTGCTGCGGATCAGGGCTTCCACTTCGTCGAAGCGGTCGGCAAGACCCAATTCCCTGGCCGCATCCATGTGCTGGAGGACGACGTCGTCGTGTACCGCCACATTGCCGGAAGTCTGGTAGGCGACATGGACGTTGTGTCCCTGGGAGACCAGGCGGATGAACGTACCGCCCATCGAGATCACGTCGTCATCCGGGTGCGGCGAGAAGATCAGCACGGTCTTGGGATAGGGCGCCGCGGGCACCGGACGGGTGCTGTCGTCGGCATTCGGCTTGCCGCCCGGCCAGCCAGTGATGGTGTGCTGCAGCTCGTTGAAAATATCGATATTGATCTTGTCGAACGGGCCTGACACTTCCAGCAGTTCTCCGAGGGAATTCTCGAGATAGTCCTGCTCCGTGAGCTTGAGGATCGGCTTCCCGACCGTCCGGCAGAGCCAGGCGACGGCCTTACGGACCAGTTTCGGCGTCCAGTCGCAGGGGCCGACCAGCCAGGGGGCAACCACGCGGGTCAGCAAGCTGCTCGCGGTCGCGTCCGTGAAGAAGCGGATATGGTCATGGCGCTGGAGCAGGGAGGCCGGACAGGCGGAAGTCATCTCCCCTTCGACGATGTCCTTGACGGCCCGGGCCTTGTCCTCGCCCCAGGCCATCAGGATGATCCGCCCAGCGGAAAGCATCGTGCCGATGCCCATCGTGATGGCGCTCTGCGGCGTGACGTTGATGTCGTGATTGAAATGCTTCGCCTGGCGTTTGCGGGACTGGTACGACAGGCGGACGGTGCGGGTGCGGGTCTTTTCGTTGCTGCCGGCTTCGTTGAAACCCACCTGTCCTTCCTCACCGACTCCGATCACCAGCAGGTCCAGCCCCCGGGCCAATTTGTCGAATGACGCGCAATACCCGGAAAGCCGCTCCTGCGGGACGGCTCCGTCCGGGATGTGGACATGCTCCGGGAGCACGTCCACCCGGTCCAGCAGCGCCTCGTGAAGAATGTGGTTGCGGCTCTGCAGTTCATCGACGGACGAAGGGTAATACTCGTCTATCGAGACGATCTCCACGTTGCGGAAGGAGACTTCGCCGGCCTGGCAGCGGCGGGAGAGGCTGTCATAGAGCAACACCGGCGTAGCGCCGGTGGTCAGCCCCAGGCGGAACAGCCGGTCGCCGCTCTCCCGAATGGCCGAGACGATGAGGTCCGCCACCGTTTCCGATGCCGCCTGCGGCTCTGGATAGATGTCCGTCCAAATCTTTTCATAGTTGTGCAAGATCCCGTCCGGGAGATTCTTTTCGATCAAGGCCCCTTCGTAGGGCAGGGTGAAATGTTTGTCCATCATATTC
>FLNZ01000047.1_pt1 | contig 21417 bp, 14 predicted proteins | sample 1140391 | NCBI WGS metagenome assembly FLNZ01 (sample SAMEA3878171, study PRJEB12797) | bioreactor metagenome | biome: Moose rumen | place: Sweden | collected 2011-10
TATTCGTGAGCATGTTCAGGACTTCGTCAATCCAGCCGCCACGGAAACCGCCGAACAGGCCGACAAGCACACCAATAGTCGTAGCGATGACACCGGCAACCAGGCCCACATAGAGCGAGGAGCGGAGGCCCGCAATCAGGAGCGACACGTAGTCACGGCCGAGGTGGTCGGTACCGAGCAGGTGGTCTGCGCTGGAACCGGCGTAGGGGCCAGCCATCATGTCGCGAGCGTTGATGTCAACGTGATAGAAGAGAGGTCCAAAGAGCGCAATCAAAAGCGTGAGCACGAAGATCGAGATACCGATGACAAACATCGGGGACTTGAGAAGGTTTCTTAAGAGTTTCAACATGATTACTTACCTCCCATCTGGAGACCGGCCTTGACGCGCGGGTCAAAGATTGCAATCAAAACGTCAACCGCGAAGTTAGCGACGAGCACGCAGGTCGAAATCATGAGCGTGCAGCCCTGAATCGTGGCGTAGTCGTTCTGCTGGATGGCGGTGAGCATCGCCATACCGAGGCCGGGGTAAGAGAAGATCATTTCGGTAATGAGGGCGCCGCCCACCATGGAACCCAGTGACTGAGCAAGACCGGTGAGCTGCGGAAGCATGGCGTTACGGAACACGTAGCTGATAATCTTGCCTTCACGGAGGCCCAGCCACTTGGCGTACTTCATGTAGTCAGTACCGAGTTCGTAGATGGACATGGAACGCATACCGGTCGCCTGGCCCGAAAGAAGAATCGGGAACACAGAGAAGAACGGGAGCACGTAGTAGTACCCGACGCTCTTGATGTTGTTCCAGGTGAAGGTAAGTTCCGGAATATCCGGGCTGTAGGCGCCCATGGCCGGGAACCAGCCGAGCGTAATGGAGAAGAGCGCCACCAGGAGCATACCGAACACGAAGAACGGCACGCCGTTGAGGAACATGGCGCACGGGAAGAACACCTTGTCGAAGATGCCGCGCTTGTATGCAGCGAAGGCACCGAGGAGGTTACCGACAATCCAGCCGAGGATAATGGTCGGGGCCTGGATAGCGAGGGTCCACGGGAGGGATTCCTTGATAATATCGGTAACCGGCTTCGGGTACTGGCTGTAAGAAAGGCCGAGGTCACCCTTAAAGACGTTCTTGATATACACAAAGAACTGGGAAATGCCCGAGGCGAGTTTCGGGTCGGTCTTGAGAACGACCTGATCAACCATGACCGTATCCTGATGCTCGGCCTGGACCTGCTCCATGACGGCGACAGTCTCGACCTTCGCGACCTTCTTCTTGGTCTTCGGGTCCTTCTCCATCACGGGCTTGCCCTTCGCGTCGAGAACCGGCTTCTCTTCGAATACCGGATTGCCCTGTTCGTCAACCTTCTGGCGTTCGACCATGACCGGGTTGCCCTCGGCATCGACGTCCTTGACCACCCTGAACACGGGCTTGCCACTTTCATCGAGCTTGGGGACCTTCACTGTCTTGACCTGGCCGTTCTCGTCGACCTCAGGTTCATAGACAACGTTGCCTTGATCGTCAAGTTCGGCCATGCCGAATGCCTTGAGCAAGGTTTCCTTCTTGAGCTTGGCCTGCTCCGGAGAGAGCCCCTGGGCGGCCTTACCCATGATGATATCGACGGGGTTGTTTTCACCCATGCGCGGCAGGGTGAAGTTGATTGCAACCGCTACGACAAACGTCAGAAGGTACCAGAACGCCTTCTGCAGGACATAGCGTAGCATAGGATACTGTTTAAGCATTTATAGTCCTTTTATTCCTTTGAATTACTTGAGCTTCAGGTTCCAGAGGACCTTCGTGCCAGAAGCGATCCACGGCAGCTGGGCCGGAGCGTAGGCGTTTTCTGCAGAGGGCCAGTTGGTCCAGACCTTGTCGCTGAACTCGTAGTACTGTTCCGGGAGGTAAGCGAGCGGAATCGCCGGCTGGTCTTCCATGAAGATCTTGTTGAGTTCGCGGTAGGCTTCAGCCTTCTTGGCTTCGTCGGTCATGAGCGGGATTTCGGCGAGGAGCTTGTCCACTTCGGGGCGGAATTCCTTGGTGCCCGGCTGGTTGTAACGGCCGATGTTGGTGCCGGCCCAGTCGCCGAGCTTCTGCCAGTCGCGGCTGGACATGACTTCGTTGAAGCGGCTCCACGGGAGAGACGGAGACACGTCTGCAGTCGGCTTGTGCATGATGAGGTCGAAGTTGCCGGTGCCCATGGCAGGCCAGTACTGACCGCCATCCACGAAGCCTTCACGAACGTCGATACCGGCCTTGCGCATGCCTTCGACAGCGATGTTCACGATGGATTCCCAGTCGGTCCAGCCGGCCGGAGAGGTAATGAAGAGGGTCGGGATCTTTTCGCCCTTGGCGTTTTCCATGTGGTCAAGAGAACCGTCGTCCTTGAACACGGACTTGTAGCCGGCTTCGGTAAGCATGGCCTTCACGGTGTTGAGACGTTCGGCCTCGTCAACGATGTCGAGCTTCACGCCGACCTTCTGGTCTTCGGCGTTGATGTACTTGCCTTCGAGGTTCGTCGGCATGATGAGGCCCGGCTGCAGCTGAGAGGTGTAACCGGAAAGGGCGAACTGACGGATAGCGTTGTAGTCGATGGCCGTAGCGAGGGCACGACGGAAGCGCTTGTCGTTGAGGGGTTCCTTCATGGTGTTGATCATGAGCATCGGCATAGCGCCCGGAGTGAAGAACGGAGCGTCGTTCAACCAGGTGTGCACGCCGGCGCTCTTGAGGTCGCCGATACGCGGAATGAAGGACATGGAAGCATCGAGTTCACCCTTGCGGAGAGCGATGGTGTTGTGCTCGTTGCTCTTGTAAATCGGGTGGACGATGAACTTCGGAGCCGGGAGCTTGCCCTCGTGGAGAGCGGCGTTGCCCCAGTAGTCGTCACGACGTTCGAGGATAATCTTGTTCGCGGAGTAGTCCTTGATGGTGTACGGGCCAGAAACGACCGGGTTCTTGTCCATCATGAGCTTCTTCACTTCGTCGAGACCCTTTTCGGCAACGAGCGGTTCAAACACGTGAGCCGGCACGATGCGGATGGCCTGGAGGAGGTCCATCACAGAAAGCGGGTTGTTGCGCTTGTCCTTGGCAACGATGAAGGAAATGCGTTCAGCAACGGGAGCGTCCGCCGCTGCCGGTTCGGCCTTGAGGGTATCCACGTGGATTGCGGAAATCTGTTCGGTGGTGTTGATGGAACCGTTCGTGAAGATGAACTTCACGTCGTTGGAGTTCACCTGCTTGCCGTCGCTCCACTTGGCGGCGGGGTTCAGGTCAATCACGATGCTGTCGTTGTTGGAAAGTTCCGGAACCAGCGTGCCAAGAAGGGCTTCGATCTGACCGTTCAGGGTGTTGTAGGTGACGAGCGGTTCGTACACCAGGTTGAAGCGGCCACCCACCGGCCATGCAGCCATCCAGCTTTCGGCGAGCGGGTTGAACGTAGCGGGGGCACCCCACTGCTGGCCAGACAAGTAAAGCGTCTGCTGACGGGGCAGGGCGCCTTCGGCGGCCTGCTGCTCGCTGCTGCTATCACACCCGAAAAGGGCACCTGCTGCCGAAACAACGGCCACAGTCTTGACAATCGATTTAATTCCGATCATGTGTATCCTCTTATTGTAAGCCTATTTACGACTTTTGATGAAATTCGGATTCTAATATAGATTTAAACGTATTGTTTGTTGCCTCCCCGACCTAAAAATTACGTTTACAAGGCGACACAGGGGCCGGTCCAGGGCACAAGTTAGAACCACCGCACAGGCTATCCACAATTCTTTAACAACATGAATGTTTACAGGAATTTACAAACTTTATTCAGAGGCCCAAATCGCTCGATAATGCGTCTGCCCGCCCAGCATAAGGATTGACGGGGGCGCAGGTAGTTTAATCCTTGCGCCAGCAAGGCCGCTTTCAAGGACTTTCCCGTTCATATCGAATATGATGTATTTCTCTCCCTGAAGTTCCTTAGGCACAACGACATCCCTGCCAACGAACAATAACCCACCAGCCCTGTTTTCCGCGAGACCCCGTATAGACACGGTTTCACAGGATTCTTCAATCCAAGTCAGTATCGTTTTGGGGTAGGTAAAGGGAGCCCAAAGGCCTCGTTCAAAATAAAACTTGGAGGTGTCATAAATCGAATCGCATTTACGGTCACAAAGTTCATCATCTTCGCGGTCCATCTCTTCTACGAGAGGGGCTGTCAGCGAATCGGCATCCTCATATGTAAGACTCAACATTCCACACTGCTGCCAGTGCAGGAACTCATCGCGGAATACCTCGCCTATGGTATGGGTCGCCTTGGTAGATGTAAATATATACAGTTGATTAGGAAAAACTCTGTACAAATAGACATTGGAATCTAGATACGACTTTTCTGAATGTTCACTCCGCAAAGAACTTTTATCACAATTGTAACCATCATCAAGTGTATACATACAACCATACAAAAAAAAACTACGGTCTCCCATGTACCATATTGAATCATCCAGAAATTCAATTTTTGCACCGCCCTCAATTCTGCAGTATTCAGCAAAAGAAAAGCCAACCGCAATTAGGCAAAATAAGATTATGCGTTTCATTCATTTCCTCCTTTTATTAGAAAATCAAGTGTATACGCCGTCACTACCGGTCTCGTCGGATTAAATGGTACATTGTAAATTTTCGAATATTGGTGCGTAATAATATTTTTCGCATAGACCTGGCCACAGATAACCTTATGGGATGTTTGACCCAAGACAACCGTCGCACTAGGAGCAATAAGAGTCCCATACCAATCTGAATCTATGATTGTGCGACTCACTCCATGGTAAAACATCCTTTTGTTTGCAGCAACAACAGTTCGATTAAAGTGCTGATGTACATCAAGAGCAATATCACCATGCCATAAAATTTTATTTTTTACGTGCAGATTCGTCTCAAGTGTTTGTTGGGAGTACTTGATGACGCCACCTGCATCCAACTGTAGGTTGCCGACATAAATATTGCCCGTTGGTAAATACAGTACTCCTCCCGATTCAATTTTTATGGATGCAAATCTCTCCCCTCCATTCAGGAATATTGTTTCGCCATTATGAATGACAAGATTAGAATCTCCTATTTCAAATGGTTCCAACTCTATATTCAATCTCCATGGCCAATCCGCTTCATCATAATATTTCTCTATAGTAAACCGTCCGTCTTGTCGAACAGTTTTTAAGGTGCTGTCCCCGTAATAATTCAGCAAAAACGTGTTATTTTTATTGCTCCGAACAACTACATTATTTTTCGCATATACTATAGCGGCAGAAGCATTTACACCCATTGATGCCCCGTATTCCGAACTCAAATTTTCTGAAACATAACCACATAAATATCCTAATTCTGATTTTGCATCTACGTTTTCACATGTACAGCCATCATTTACAGTCAATCGTTCGCGGGCATAAAAAACCACTTCCTTTGGCAATGTGTTCTTTTCTAGGACAGAATCTTTCAACGGAATGTTCCTGTTATACGGATCGGGGTCTTCGCCATCTTTCAAGCCGTCGTCATCCGAATCGGGATCCAACTCCGCCCTAATCCCATCACCATCGACATCGGCCATATATTCACTTGCTATCCCTTTTATCACCATAGCCGTTTTAAGATTACTTGTATTAAGATTTACGGTTTCTAGATTATAGTCTACTTTTTCCAAAATTGTGTAAGAATAAATTTCATCCTTGTCTTTTACACCATCCGTATCAGAATCGGCTAGATTGGGATTGGTCATAAACCTGTATTTCTCGTCAAAATCAACCATTCCGTCACCATCTGAGTCAGTCCACTTTATTACCACAGAATCTACAGCACTGTCATATTGGAAAACACCTAAGTCGGGACTCATATTCCTGACATTAGGAGGCCTATCTATTATGGTATAGGTGTCCAGCATTTTTAGCAGTGAGTCTGTCCCCATATTGGCGATATTACCATAATTATCTATGTTCACCAATTCGAAGAAGGTGCTGTTCCCTATTTTGCCATATCCATCTATGAGCATAACATGTCCGCCACCACCAAGATTTGGAGGCCTTATTACGCTTATGTACAATATTTTGTCTTCATCAATAAATTCCTTGACTTTGTCGTATGTCAGGTAATCTCTTTTATGTTCAATTCGTTGATATACTTCGTTAGAATCTAAAGCATACTGTAGGCCATAAAAATACTTGCTCGAAGTCAAGGCTGCCGCGGTGAATGTCGCAAATGTATTGACGTTTCCTCGACCTTCGCTTGTCATCACATGCCAAATAATTTCATCAAGCGTCAGAGTACCACCATAATACGCATTTAAGTTTTTAATACCAATCGCCCAACAGGAGTAACCTTGTACCTCATTAATATATTCATGGTTTAAATGAGGCCTATCCCATTCCCGCAGGTCTGCGTATTCGCCCCAAATAACCTCCAGCATCGGGGTATCTTTCCGCCCGGAAACTGATTTGACACCCTTTGATCTCCATTCAGTAGCAAGTTCTGGAGAAAAACGCCGCACATTCAGCCGTGTAGAATTTATTGCCGAGACATCCTCCATAGAATATTCCTCGTTAGGTCGCTCCGCACGTACCTTCCACAAATAAACACCCGTATCAAGAAGGGCCTGTTCTGCGGTCCTATAAGTTTCTTTTTGATAGACTAAAGCTGAATCGGAATTGAACACAGAAAGGGTGTATCTTAAAGCTCCGGGAACACCTTGCCAAGCAAAAGGCACGGAATCACCCTCCGAAAGATAGAGCGTAGCACCAGAAGGTATAGATAGCGCAAACGCATCCGGCAACCCAGTCTCAAGAAAAGAAGCCTGAACACTATTATTTTGTATAAAAGTAGTACTAGCTATATAACTCGGATCATCGCCTTTTATCCTCGGCGTCCAATTTTCGTCATGTATACCAACACAAATACCCGCTGCATAAGGGAAAATTCCAGGAACAATGCTGTCTATCTCAAAAGAAACGGCAATTGTATTCGCATCTACCGTGTCTAAGGTTAACTTCGCGCCTCCCAAATCATAAGGGTCAACAACAATATGTTCAAATTGATTTCTTTTCAGCAAATAATTTACCTTCGCACGATAATAGGTGGAATCAGTATTATTTACAACCCGTAACCTTAACACAGTCATCACCATTGACTGCACTTGCTCATCCATAGTCTCAACAATAAGACCTGAGGCACTTACGCGAGTAAGAGAAAACAAAAGAATAAGGATAAAAAAATACTTTTTCATATCCAACCTTGTTTTTAAATATACATCAATTCTCTACCAATATCAATAAATTCATATTACTTTCACAAAGATATCTTCACAGCAATGTTCCCCTATACAAAAGAAGCGTCCCCTGATAGGGACGCCTCTTTCAGTAATTCTAATGGTTTAAATTACTTCTTGCAGCACTGGCGCCACTTCGTAGCGCAGTTCGTGCGGCTCGGTCATAGAAACAAGTAAACTTGTTTCTGCGACACTCGCCTTACTTACACTTCTTGCAAGCGGCCTTCGGAGCCTTGCAAGCCTTGCGCGGGTCACCGGCGTACACAGCAGCCTTGCCGAGTTCTTCTTCGATGCGGAGGAGGCGGTTGTACTTGCAAACGCGGTCCGTACGGGAGAGAGAACCAGTCTTGATCTGGCCAGCGGCAGTACCGACGGCGAGGTCAGCAATGAAGGTGTCTTCGGTTTCGCCAGAGCGGTGAGAAACGATCGGAGCGTAGCCTTCGTTCTGAGCGCGCTTGATGGCGGCGAGAGTTTCGGACACAGAGCCAACCTGGTTCACCTTGATGAGGATAGCGTTGGCGATGCCAGCCTTGATGCCTTCGTCGAAGATGGTCGGGTTGGTAACGAACAGGTCGTCACCCACGAGGTTGATCTTGCCACCGAGCTTGTCGGTCATGACCTTCCAGCCAGCCCAGTCAGCTTCGTCGAGACCGTCTTCAATGGAGAAGATGGAGTACTTGTCGATGAGCTTTTCGTAGAGCTTCACCATGTCGGCAGACTTGACAGTCTTCTTGGTGCTCTTCTTGAAGGTGTAGGTTTCCGGCTTGCCCTTCTTGGTGTTCTTGTCGCAGAATTCAGAAGAAGCAACGTCGAGAGCGATCTTGATGTCGGAACCGAACTTGTAACCGGCCTTTTCAGTAGCGGTCTTGAGGGCGGCGAGAGCCTTTTCGAGGGTCATCACGTCCTTGATTTCGTAACCGAACTTGTTCTTGGCGGGCTTGATAGCAACGCCCGGAGCAAAGCCACCTTCGTCACCGACGGTGGTGTCGAAGCCACCGTTCTTCAGCACGGACTTGAGGGCGTGGAAGATTTCGGTGACCATCTGGAGGCCCTTGGAGAACGTCTTGGCGCCAACCGGGGCGATCATGAATTCCTGGAAGTCGATCGGAGCGGAGGAGTGAGCACCGCCGTTGATCACGTTGCACATCGGGCACGGGAGCGTGAGCTTCTTGGTGCCATGGAGCTTGGCGATGTACTGGTAGAGAGGCATCTTGGCGTCGTTAGCAGCGGCGCAGCAGACAGCCATGGAAACGCCGAGGATAGCGTTTGCACCGAGGGTGTTCTTGAGCATGCGGTTGCCGTCGAGAGCGATCATGGCGTCGTCGACTTCGGTCTGCTTGGCCGGGTCCATGCCGATGATCTTCTTCGCGATCTTGGTGTTCACGTTCTTCACAGCAGTGAGCGTGCCCTTGCCGCAGTAGGTCTTCTTGTCGCCGTCGCGGAGTTCGCAAGCTTCGCGTTCGCCGGTAGAAGCACCGCTCGGGACAGCAGCGTGACCCTTCACGCCGTTTTCGAGGGTAACATCAACTTCGAGAGAGGGATTGCCGCGAGAATCGAGGATCTGGCGGGCAACAACGGATTTGATTTTAGAAGCCATTTTTTAGCCTTTTGGTTTAGTGTGAAAAATTTTGCGGTGTAAAATATAGAAATTAGACGAAAGACGAAAGACGATAGGCGAAAGAAAAGGGGGTAAAAAGGGATGGGTTTTGCCATCAATTATCAGAGGCACACTCCTCCGAAAGTATTTCCATAACCCGTTTGTCGTTTTCGTCCCATTCACAACCATTGTCACAACTGCCAACCCTTTGACACCTATCTGCCGTTACATCTTCATGGCTAAGCCAGTGGTTTTGCTCCACTTCAGGGCAATCCCCCACTATCCTAATGCTAAAAGGCAATACCCTCTTTATGTACTCCGAATTGCAAGTCAGGCCAGCCTCCCAGCTACCATGGACAACACCCTCAGCAGGCACATCTTGGAGCCTATCCAAAACAATAATTTCCGGAATACCGATATTCACATCCGCATCTACAGGAACATCCCCGTCGCAAGAAAGTTCCTCGACAAACGGCCCTTTTGAAACCTTTCCATTTTTTCCCAAATCCAGCGTAAAAGTCTTTTCGCTCCGGAAGCCTCCATGGCATATATTCCCCGACTTCCCTTCATAAAAAGTCTGGGGTTCGATATAATCCACATTTTCCACCAACCGCAATTCTAGCGTATCCCCGCGAAGAACGCAATACTCGGCCACAGGAGGGAGCGTATCGCAGAAACCGACAATCTTCGCCTTGAATTTTGCCTCCAGATTAGGGCCACCTTGTAAACTCGCGCTCCAAAGCCCATCAAACTCTTTCCCGAAATAAGTGACAAGAGAATCCTTGGCATTGACCATAGGGAACCTTTTCAACGCCCACGCGTAAATATCATTTTTAAGGAATAGTCTCCGCTCCGGCAACGGAACCTGTATGTCCCTAGCCGAACCTGTAGAGGTACAAATGCCTCCACCTCCGCCACCCACCAATGGGCACAATTCCCCCTCTACGCACCTGGTAGGCGGACTTACTCTAAAACGATAATTCCAACGAGTACAACGTTCGTGAACCACCTTTGGAATATCCCAAGAAGAATCCCAAGGTATTTCGATACTCTTGACAAGATGAAGGTTGTATGTATTTTTATCGGTGACGACTGCGCAAAATTCCGCCACATTGGACTCCGACTCGACCTTCTCCGAAGAGCACCCGAAAAGGAACATCGCCATCAGTAAAAACGGTAGCCAACACAATTTCAAAAGTTTCATACAGCAATCCCTGATTGTCAAACAAACTAGAAAAAAATAAAGAAGGAGTTCCTATTTGGAGAATCTTATTCGGACAATGTGAATTTGCGGCAGTATCGGGGAAATCCGGGACATTCTAAAACACTAGATACACTTTGGTACAAATATCCGTTTTAGAAATCAGCCCGCGCTGGCTGCACAATCTATTTTTACGGCGTATGGGAACATTTTGCGGACGGAAGCCCGCCGGAGGCATTTATGAATAAGTTCCTATTCTCGATGGTTCTCGCACCCGTGACGGCAATGGCATTCCAGGTCGGCGCATGGGTCGGAGGCCCCGGGCAATACCCGCAGCCCACGCAGCAGAACGTGCAGGCGTTCCAGGATTTGCAGGGCACGCATCTCGACCTCATCAGCTACTTCGCGCTCTTCGACATCAACGACTGGAACGCGACCGCGCAGTACGCGAACGTTGCCAAGAACAACGGCTCCACGCTGGTGGTGACCTGGATGGCGAACGGCTACAACGCGCAGGAACTGGTGAACGGCAAGGCCGACAACTACATCCGTGATTATGCAAAGGGCGTCAAGGGCTTCGGCGACGAAATCTGGCTCAGGCCGCTCCACGAAGCGAACGGTGACTGGTACGACTGGGGGGTAGGAAAATCGGGCGCCGGCAATACCGACGCGAACGTCGCCGAAGCGTTCCGCCACATCGTGAAAATCTTCAAGGAAGAAGGCGTCACGAACGTCAAGTGGGTATGGACCACCAACGCCTCGAACCAGGGCAGCGGCACCACGCTCACGGGCAACTATCCCGGCGACGAGTACGTGGACTACATCTCCATCGACGGCTACAACTGGGGCACGTGCCAGAGCTGGTCCAGCTGGCAGACGTTCTCGCAGGTTTTCAAGAAGGCGTACAACGCGCTCGCGAATATCGACAAGCCGCTCTTTATCGCCGAAATCTCGAGCTCCGAGAGAGGCGGCAACAAGGCCGAATGGATTACCGACATGTTCGAGCACTTCGCCACGGACTTCTCGCGCGTTTTCGCGGTGATGTGGTTCAGCCAGAGCAAAGAAGCGAACGAGGGCGACTGGGCGCTCAACACTTCGCAGGCCGCCGTGGACGCCTGGAAGGCGGGCATCGCGAAGATGAAGGCAAGTGAGCCCAAATCTTCGAGCAGCGAAGCGGTTATCGAATCGTCAAGTTCCGTCAGTTCGTCCAGCAGCACTACCGCCATACGCACCGGCGGGATTACAGATAAGTTTTCGTTCCGGCAGCAGGGCGGCAAGTTGCTCTTGCAGGTCGACCGCGCCATGACCGCGAGCGTCGTGCAGTTCGACCATCAGGGACGCATCCTGTGGCAGAGCGCAGTGCAGCACTTTACCCCGGGCGAGCACGCGCTGGACGTTCCCGAGACGAGCACGCGCAGCATCTACAGGCTAAACGTACTGCGATAAGGGAATCACTTCCTCACGAACCGCAACCCCGCCCAGATGGTGTGGAGGTTGAACATGCTGTATTCCTTTTCCGATTCGACCGGATTTTCAAACGCGGCGGTCAAGGCGACGCCCATGTTCCACCTTTCGTTAAAGGCCCACGTGTGACCGACATCGAAGACGATGCTCTGGGTCAACGTTGAAATTTCCATAGCACCGTGATTACGGTCCCTTATGGCGTTCTTTTCCTCATCTACCTGGGTTTCGATAATGGAGAAGCCGAACGACGCGCCGGCATGGAATCCCGTCAGGGGCGATTCCTTTTTAGCAAAGGGGTAGAACGTAAAGCCGCCACCAAGGAACAGCCGCGTTGAAAGGGAATGGAGTTCACTGTAACGAATATATTCCTCATGCTCGACCCAATGATTGTGGAATGCATAGCCGTCATCGTCGCCAGTGTATTCCACGGGCTCCCCCACCACATAGCAGTCAAAATTATGGAACCCTTCGGTGTAAGTCCCCTGAATGACGCCAAATACGGCCAGCTTTTCCCAACCATAGCCTACCTTCAGGTCAAGCACGGGGCCATAGCCCACGTACTCCACCTTGTCGCGTGGCGCATATTCCCCGCTGGGACCCGTATCCTCGCAACCCTCAATGCCGAGGCATTCCCCCACATGGTCATCGGCCTGCTGCAACCTGCGGGGGCGTTCCTGCTCAACATAGTCCGCCTTGGCAATGCCCAAGGAGCCCTCCAGATAAAGCCCTTCGGCCGAAGCGCCCGCCGCAACAACACAAGCCGCCAAGATGCAATTCTTAAAAACGTTTCCCATAAATCCTCCTAATGCAATACAAGTAAAGTAAATCTACAAAAAAACAGATCAAATGCCTCGACAACTGTATTTTAGTCTGTACGCTGGCCCCCAAAGCCCCAATTTCATTGCAAACAAAGTAATTTTGTACAGACCAAACGGGCCCGCAGCACCATTTTAGTCTGTATTTCGCAGGCTTAATGCAAAAATGCGCCCTATTCCTTGTTCCGGATGCAGCGCACGTAGCGGTACGCCTTCTTCCATGCCGGGAGCTGCAGGTCAAATATATCGAAGTTGTACAGGTCAAAGCCGAAACGATAGGCGTGGTTCACGCTTTCCTCGGTAGACGACCAGAACCCGACAGTGCTATCGGAGAACGACTCCACCGTCGGGTCGTAGATGCCCGACACAAGAATGCGGAATCCGGAAAGGTCAGACCCTATGGTGATGTCGTCACGCTTGCTGTCTTCGGGTTTCGCCATCAGGCTTATATACACGGGTTCGCTTCCATTGTGCTTGTCAACGTAGGCCTCCAGCGTCAACCAATCCTTCTGGGTCGGGACAGTCCAGCCTTCCGGGCATATCCCCGGCGACAGCGGGAAGTTCCCCTTGCACATCCAGCCCGGGCCACATTCATTCTCGGCGCGGCCCATCGCCTGGGCATACGTGTACAGGCGCCCGAACTTTTCGCAATTGGCAAGACTGTCCCTGATGCACGCGGACCCGGGAACATCGTAGTCCAGGTTCTCCCCCATCCAGGTCTGCGTCCCGATTGTCACCGTGCAATACGTGTGACCGTCGCGGGCATCCACCAGCGACCCGCATTCACGCTCGTACGTGAGGGTGGAATCGCCTGCATCCACGGAACTGGAGGAACTATCGGGCCGTTCCGCAGGAACGCTGGAACTGCTGGAAGACTGCGGTTTTGATTCGGAAGATGCGACGCTGCTCGAGGAAACGCCCAGCTTTTCGCCAGAAGAGGACTGAACCTTCTCGCTGGAGGAGGAACGCTCGACGCCGCTCGAAAAATCCCGCGCAGAACATGACGAGGAAAGCGACGAGCTTGATGAAGAACGCCCGGAACCCGAAGTGTCCGAAAGCGCCTCGCTTGATGAAGACGCATCGTCCGCGTAGGGATTGTCCAGGACGGCGGTCGTAGAACCATCATCGCTACAGGCAAGCAGGAACGCGCAGCAGGCGCAACCGAGAATTACAGATAAACTTTTCATGCCTCCCAATATAAAAAATTAGAACCTGATCGTGACATCCAGGCGCTTGGTATTCCTCGTTACGGCTATGTAGATTACACTATAGCTCGTAAACCCGACAAAACCCGCAAGCGTTATCCAGCCCACGTCCTTCCAGTCGTACGGCTTGTCCATCGCATACGCAATCGGGAATTCGGCAATCATCGCCGCTAGAGCCGTGAAGGCCCCACCCATAATGCCGCCATACAATCCCCAGAGCAAATCCATCTTCTCGTCCTTGTACATGTGGATCGACTTCACAGAATTTATCTGGTCCCCCAGTTGCATGTTTATCCAGCCCCTCCACTGGTCTCTAGACAAGTCCCTAGGCACCCCATCCTTGACGTAGGTGTCCCCGACATCGCTCGCCATTATAGGCTTATCGCCAGCATCAAGGAACTCGATGCGGCATTCCGGGTCAGAATCAGCCGATGACCAGCATCTATAAAAGTCAACAACGGTCTCTATAGGGTATCTCGCAACCCCTTCCGCATTCCAATACCACAACAGGGACGCCCTGGAAGACGTGTCCATATTCAGGAACGCTTCACGCGACGCTTTGAAAGCGTACTTGCGGATTTCAACTTCCTTGCCGTCGATGACTGCCGTATCAAGGACAGGTTCCGGCCTGCGGGTAGCCAATTCGGGATTGTGTCCGAACTGCCCCTCGACAAGGTTTGTGTCCGGCATAATCTCGGCCGCCGCCGGCAAGGGGAACAACAAGGCGCAGACGACTATGTATAAACTAAATCTCACTATCCTTTCCCTTAGGTAACACCCTAAATGTAATTCATTTTTCCTGGGAAAGGACAACCCCCCGCCCAACCCGCCGACAACAGGAAAAAACACGGGGACAAAGTGCTTCTACAAACCGTTTAAAAACATTCCTGCTCGCGAAAAAGAAACAAACTATTTTCTGCCTGAACATCTCGTTTGTTTTTTGCGTAGATGATGACCTTGCAAAGCGAACACTGGAACGAAGTGATTGTGTGAGCGTGTAAGGTCCTCATCGAAGCAAACATTAAAAAAAAGGACGCTCTATGTATGTGTGCCAGCACCCCCAAACTGCACAAACACCCCGAAGCGGAACGCCTTATTCGTCAACCGGACATTGGCTCCCAAGTCAAGATAACTCTTACCGCCATGATTCCCTTTGGCGTAGACAAGCCTAACACCCGCCGCTTCCGAAAAGCCAAATTCCCAAGGTTTCCCAAGAACCGCATCATAGATTGCGTAATCTAGAATATGGTGCGTTTCAAACAATCCGATTTTGGCGTCTTCTGTCAAGGGGTAGTAAGTATTGCCGAACAAAAGATAATCCAGCCATATTCTAAAGTCGTGACCATTCCCTCCGAAGGCACCGATACAGAGGAAAAAGCCCAATATACCTTCGTCGGAAATCTTCCAGCCTTCACGCCACTCGTCAAAATCGATATCCGCAGAAATCAAGGGTATTCCAACAAGAGCCTTTCCCTTTATAGAAGAAAAACGTCCCCCCAGTTGTACACTCAATACTGTCGGCCCCACATAGGCAATCTCCGCCGTAAATCCATACGGCATATAATCAGGCGGCTTGTTGTCATTGCAGCGAGGGCAATATTCCCGCAAAATGGATTCATCCACTTCGGCAGGCTGCGCCAAAGAATCCATCGCAAACATCAAAGCGCAAATGACTATGTATAAACGAAATCTCACAGTCCATTCCCTTTAGGTAACACCCTAAATGTAATTCATTTTTCCTGGGAAAGGACAACCCCCGCCCAACCCGCCGACAACAAGAAAAAACACGGGGATAAAAGGAAGAAAAGCTTAAAATAACTGCAGTTTAACGGAAACCCGCAGGGACTAACAGTCACAAGGGTTTCCTCCCGGTATAAACATTCCTGCTCGCGAAAAAGAAACAAACTATTTTCTGCCTGAACATCTCGTTTGTTTTTTTGCGTAGATGAAGACCTTGCAAAGCGAACACTGGAACGAAGTGATTGTGTGAGCGTGCAAGGCCGTCATCGAAGCAAACATTATAAAAACCATAGATCCTATCGCCCTATCGCTACGCTCCAGGGCTCCAGGATGACAATACAGAAAAGGCTCGCTGTTTAACAGCGAGCCTCTCTCTAGGATAATTCTGTGCTAAGGCAAGAATTAGAAACGGAAGTGAGCGAAAGCCTTGTTGGCTTCGGCCATCTTGTGCGTGTCGTTCTTCTTGCGGACAGCGTTGCCTTCACCGTTCTTGGCAGCAACGAGTTCGGCAGCAAGGCGGTCGGCCATGTTGGGTTCGTTGCGGTTGCGGGCGGCATCGAGGAGCCAGCGGAGGGCGAGAGCCTTGGCGCGGTCCGGAGCGACTTCCATAGGAACCTGGTAGTTCGCACCACCGACGCGGCGGGACTTGACTTCGACGCGCGGCTTGATGTTTTCGAGGCAGAGTTCGAACTTCTCGAGAGCGGTTTCCTTGCCTTCGAGCTTCTTGTCGAGTTCATCGAGGGCGGTGTAAACGATCTGTTCGGCGATGGTCTTCTTGCCCTGCTTGAGCACGACACCGACGAGTTCGGTCACGAGAGTGGACTTGAAACGCGGATCCGGGAGGATGGAGCGATGGAGAGCCTTTCTTCTTCTAGACATATTCTACTTCCTTACTTCTTTGCCGGAGCGGCGCCTTTCTTCTTAACACCATACTTGGAACGACCGTTCTGGCGACCGTTAACGGCCTGGGTATCCAGGGCGCCACGGATGATGTGGTAACGAACACCCGGAACATCCTTCACACGGCCACCGCGGATGAGCACGATGGAGTGTTCCTGGAGGTTGTGTCCTTCGCCGGGGATGTAAGCCGTAACTTCCATCTTGTTGGAAAGACGCACACGGGCAATCTTACGAAGAGCAGAGTTCGGCTTCTTCGGAGTGCTGGTGTAGACACGGGTGCAAACGCCACGCTTCTGCGGGCAGGACTTCAAGGCCACGGAAGCGGTCTTGTTGCTGATCTGTTCACGTCCGTTGCGGACGAGCTGTTGAATAGTAGGCACTATTAATCTCCTAGATTTTGGAGTGCAAATATAGTTTTTTTTCCAAAGTTTTCAAGTACATGGCCAAAATTAGTCCACATCTTCTTCGTCAGAGGATCCCATATCGAAATCCTGCATCTGGATTCCGGTATCGGAGGAACTGTATTCGGCCTGTACGTTCTGCAAACGCCGGCGTTCTTCCATTTCGGCATCGGCATCGATCACCTGGACGTTCCTCAGGTGGCGGGCACCGGTACCGCACGGAATGAGACGGCCCATGATCACGTTCTCCTTGAGGCCCAGGAGCGGGTCAACCTGCCCTTCGATAGAAGCGCGGGTAAGGATCTTGGTGGTTTCCTGGAACGAGCAGGCAGAGATGAAGCTGTCTGTCGCGAGGGAAGCCTTCGTGATACCCAGGAGCATCGGCGTGTATTCTGCAGGCTGCTTGCCCAGCGCGCGCAAACGGTCGTTTTCGGCGCGGAGACGAGCCTTGGAAATTTCCTCGCCCGGAAGCAGGTCGGAATCACCGGAAGCGGTAATGCGGACCTTGCGCATCATCTGGCGGACGATACATTCGATGTGCTTATCTGCGATAGCCACACCCTGCAGACGGTAAACCGCCTGGATTTCGTTCACCAAGTGACGCTGCACTTCTTCAGGACCGAGGATATCGAGGATGTCGTGCGGATCGGCGCTACCTTCGCTAATCTTCTGGCCAGCGCGGACGCGGTCACCCTCGTTAACAGCCAAGTGGACACCGCGGGGAACCAGCACTTTCCTTTCCTCGGTATCGCTCTTGATGATAACTTCCTGGTTGTTGCGAACTTCGTTACCCATAGAGACGAGACCGTCCATCGGGGCAAGTACCGCAGTGTTCTTCGGCTTGCGGGCTTCGAAAAGCTCGGCCACGCGCGGAAGACCACCGGTAATGTCGCGGGTCTTACCTGCGGCACGCGGGAGTTTCGCAACCGTAGAACCGACAGCCACCATGTCGCCGTCCTTAACCGTAAGGATGGCGCCATCCGGAAGCATGGAGTTACCGACCTTGTTGCCGGAAGCATCGAGGACGGTGATAGCCGGACGGAGCTGCTTTGCGCTGCCACCGTGCTTTTCGCTAATCACGACCCACGTTTCGACGTCGGTGTTCTCGTCGCGTTCTACGCGGAATGTCTTGTTTTCAACGAGGTCGACAAGCTTCACCTTACCGGCCACGTTGGTGATAATCGGGCTGTTGTACGGATCCCATTCGAACATCACCTGGTCCTTCTTGACCTGGGCGTTGTTCTCGACGAACATGATTGCGCCATACGGGATCTGGTAACGACCCTTGTTAATACCTGTTGTGTCGTAAATGACGAGTTCCGCCATACGGCTCGTAACGACCTTCTGGCCCTCGTGTTCGACAGTAACGAGCTGTTCGAGTTCCACGCGGCCATCCACGATAGCCTTCTTGTTGTTCTCGACAGTCAAGCGAGAAGAAGCACCACCGATGTGGAAGGTACGGAGGGTAAGCTGCGTACCCGGTTCACCGATGGACTGGGCAGCAAGCACGCCGACTGCTTCGCCGAGGTCGACGGGGCGACCGGACGCCAGCATACGGCCGTAGCACTTGGAGCACACGCCGGTGCGGGAATCGCAAGTGAGCACGGAACGCATCTTGATGTGTTCGAGACCGGTTGCGGAAATCTTCGGGAGGTCACGTTCGGTGACGAGTTCGCCAGCCTTCACGATCACTTCGCCCGTAACCGGGTGCTTGATATCTTCGACGGGGGCGCGACCGAGCAAGCGTTCTTCCAGCGGGATCACGGTATCGTCGCCGTCCTTGAAGGCGGAAACTTCGATGCCGTTGGTGGTACCGCAGTCAGCTTCGGTCACGACGAGGTCCTGGCCCACGTCCACGAGACGACGGGTAAGGTAACCAGCGTCAGCCGTCTTAAGGGCGGTATCGGCAAGACCCTTACGGGCACCGTGAGACGAGATGAAGTATTCCATCACGTTAAGGCCTTCACGGAAGCAGGACTTAATCGGGTTCTCGATAACTTCCTGACCGCCGAGCTGCTTGATAGGCTTCTGCATCAGGCCGCGCATACCGGACAGCTGCATAATCTGCTGGCGGCTACCACGAGCACCAGAGTCAGCCATCATGTACACCGGGTTGAAGCCGTCGCGGTCGTGGGAAAGCAAATCCCACTGCTTGGCAGCAACGTCGCTAGTGGTCTTGGACCACACGTCAATAATCTGGTTGTAACGTTCACCGTCGGTAATCACGCCGTCTTCGTAGAGGCTGCGGATTTCGTTCACCTTCTGGGTGGCGGCATCGAGCATGGCCTGCTTCTCTTCCGGAATCACCATTTCGGCGATAGCCACGGAGGAACCGGCGCGGGTTGCCCACTTGTAACCGTTGGCCTTGAGGTTGTCGAGGTATTCGACAGTCACGCGGTTGCCGGTACGGCGGTACAGGTCGTCGATGGACTTCGCGATGACCTTCTTGCCGAAGGTTTCGTTCGCGTAGCCGAGTTCGTTCGGAACGAACTCGTTGAAGATGATACGACCGACGGTCGTCTTGATAACGTTCGGTTCCTTGAGGGTAAGGAACTTGACCTTTTCGCCGGCCTTGACGTTTTCCTCGATATTGCCGTTGTCGTCAGCGATTTCGCGGACGCACACGCAATCCTTCTCGAGGGCGCCCATGTAGATCTTGCGGCCCGCGGGGAGCTTCAGGTACACGGTAGCGTTCAGGTCGACAACCTCGTTCTCGTAGGCGCGGATGGCTTCGGCAGCATCGAAGAAATGCATGCCTTCGCCCTTGCGGCCCGGACGCGGCTTGGTCAGGTAGTAGAGCCCAAGCACGATGTCCTGGCCCGGCACGGCAATCGGCTGGCCGGAAGCGGGGTGCAGGATGTTGTTCGAGGACAGCATGAGCACGCGGCATTCGAGCTGGGTTTCGAAAGAAAGCGGGAGGTGCACGGCCATCTGGTCACCGTCGAAGTCCGCGTTGAATGCGGTACAGACGAGCGGGTGGAGGCGGATGGCGTTACCTTCGATAAGCTTCGGGTAGAACGCCTGGATACCCAAGCGGTGAAGCGTCGGGGCGCGGTTCAGCATCACCGGGTGGTCCTCGATAATCTCTTCGAGGATATCCCACACTTCGGGGCGTTCGGCGTCGACGTACTTCTTCGCAGACTTGAGGGTATAGACGATGCCGTCTTCTTCCAAGCGCTGGATGATGAACGGCTTGTAAAGTTCGAGGGCCATGCGCTTCGGGAGACCGCACTGGTGCATCTGGAGTTCCGGGCCCACCACAATGACGGAACGGCCGGAGTAGTCCACACGCTTACCGAGGAGGTTCATACGGAAGCGACCCTGCTTGCCCTTCAGGAGCTCAGCGAGGCTCTTCATCGGGCGTGCGCCACCTGCACGGGCACTGCGGCGACCGCTGTCGAACAGCTGGTCCACGGCCTCTTGCAGCATGCGCTTTTCGTTGCAGAGAATAACGTTAGGGGCACGGATGTCGATCAACTTCTTCAAGCGGTTGTTGCGGTTGATGACACGGCGGTAGAGTTCGTTCAGGTCGGAGGTCGCAAAGCGGCCGCCTTCGAGCGGAACGAGCGGGCGCAGGTCGGGCGGAATCACCGGAAGCACGTCGAGAATCATCCAGGAAGGCTGGTTCGCGAGAAGGCGGGCTTCGTTCGGGTATTCGGTGCGGAAAGCCTCGTAGGCATCGGCAAGGACGAAGTCATCGTGCTTGGATTCGTAATCGGCCTTGAATTCGGCAACCGCTTCGGCGAGACCCTTGAGCCAAGCCTTGCCCGTATCGCGGTCGGCACTGCCCTTCGGGTTGTTGTAGTAGTTGCGGAAGCTTTCCATCTGGGACTTGCGGAAGGCATCAACAATCTTGAGATGCTTGATGGCTTCGTCCACCTTGGTCCTGGAGTTGCTACGGGCCTGGTCGCGGAGCCTCTTGGAAAGTTCGGTGAGGTCAAGACGGTCGAGCAACAGCTTGATGGCGGAGGCACCCATGCGGGCGTCGAACTTACGGCCTTCGGCGACGAGGTCCTGGTAAGTCGTTTCGTCGATGAGCTGGTTCTCTTCGAGTTCGGCGTCGCCCTTGTCGATAACGACATAGCGTTCGTAGTAGATAACCTGTTCGAGGTCCTTGGTGTTGAGGCCGAGGAGGGCGCCAATCACGCACGGCTGGTTACGGACGAACCAGGTGTGTGCGAGAGGAATGGCGAGTTCGATGTGGCCCATGCGTTCACGACGGACGCGGGAGTGAGTCACTTCGACGCCGCAGCGGTCGCAGATCACGCCCTTGTAGCGGGCGCGCTTAAACTTACCGCAGTTGCATTCCCAGTTCTTGACAGGTCCGAAGATCTTTTCGCAGAAAAGACCATCGCGTTCCGGCTTGTACGTACGATAGTTGATCGTTTCCGGCTTCGTGACTTCGCCGAAAGACCAGTAACGGATAAGGTCCGGTGCGGCGAGATGAATCGAAATATCGCCGGCGTTGTCTTGTACTTCCATCATTTCTTCGGACATATTACTTATCTCCAATGGTCTCGATGTCAAGACCCAAAGAATGAACTTCGCGAATCATAACGTTGAAGGATTCGGGGATACCCGGCTTCGGGGTGTTCTTGCCATGGACAATGGCGTCGTACACCATGGAACGGCCCTGCACATCGTCGGACTTGACGGTGAGGAGTTCCTGCAGCGTGTAAGCGGCACCGTAGGCTTCCATGGCCCACACTTCCATTTCACCGAAGCGCTGGCCACCAAACTGGCTCTTACCACCGAGCGGCTGCTGCGTCACGAGGGCGTAGCTACCGATAGAACGGGCGTGGATCTTGTCGTCCACC
>FLNZ01000048.1_pt1 | contig 21387 bp, 15 predicted proteins | sample 1140391 | NCBI WGS metagenome assembly FLNZ01 (sample SAMEA3878171, study PRJEB12797) | bioreactor metagenome | biome: Moose rumen | place: Sweden | collected 2011-10
CCTTCTTTTCGAACGCCCGCAGGTAGCGGCTCGTCCATACGCCGTAATGCTTTACCGCAAGGAACGCGCGCACCAGGGAAAACTGCCCGAACTCGCCCACCACCGCCTTGAGTGTTGAATCGACGACCTTGAAACTTTCGGGCTCGTCCTCGAGACTCGCAAGCAACGTGTCCGCCTGCTTGAGCAGCTTGTAGCCCGCCTCCGCTGTATCGAGCTCTGCATTCGCATTGACGGTCAGCGCGACCGCCTCCAAGTCGGAAAGGGCACCGATTACGGGTTCCAGCGCATCCACAGTCTCCGCGCCACCCGCAATGGCTTCGCGCGCACTGCGCCAAGCGCTATCCAGGCGCATCGCCCCCGCAGTCATATTAGATTCCCGCACGAATGGGGTATAGACAATGTCCTTAAAGATGTCGAAGGAAACAAACCGTTTATCGCCACGCAGGTCCGCGACGGCCTGTACCGTAAACGGAAGCAGGAGCAGAATCCCGAACAGGACGACAATTGCAACGTACTTTTTATTCACAGAAAGAAAAGTTAGAAAAAAAATTTGCGAGATCCCCACCATGGTGGCCACGCGCACTAAAGAGCATAGCTCTAAGTGCTGTCCGCCCGCCTTCGCGGGGATGACAACAAAAAAGCTGGCGGAGTAATCCGCCAGCGTAATACCCGGTCCGCGACTCGAACGCGGAGCTCATCCTTAGGAGGGACGCGTTTTATCCTGTTAAACTAACCAGGCATGCAACCTTCAGGCCTTGCGGTCTTTCAAGTTCGCGACAAATATAACTAAAAGCGCCCGTTTTGTCATCGGGGCGAAAGTCCGCCTAGTAAGCGTGGTCGCAGTCCACGTTCTCCTTGCCCTTGATGCCGTTCGCGCATTCAATCAGGCCCTGGAGTTCGCCGTTACGGAACGTACCCCAGCTCTTCTTGTCCTGCTTCTCTGTCAAGCAGACCTTGTTCGTGGTCGTGGAATCAATACCTTCCTGCCCGTTCACCGGAATCCAGTCGTAGCAGGTTTCCTTCACGGTAAACGTCATGTACTTGCCGTCGAGCTTGCCGTCGCGGTAGTTACCGAAAGAGTACCCGAGGTCGTTCGGGCCATTGAGTTTGCCCTTCTTGTAGTCAATCGTGACCTTGTCCTTCGGCTTGTTCTTCTCGCGCTCTTCCTTCATCTTCTGGAAAGCTTCCAGGGCCTCTTCCTTGTCCTTCTTCTTCTTGATCTTGGAGATGCGCTTCATTTCCTTCTTGTCGGCAGCCTCAATCGCCTTCACGTCTTCGACAAACGGGTAGTGCACCACCACGCGTCCGTGAATCTCGTTGTTCCAGTACGGGATTTCGGCCATAAGGAATCCCTTGTGCGAGAACATGTTCACCATGCCGTGGACAGCGCCCTTCCTGTAAGGCACTTCCAGGTGCAAGAAGTAGTACTTCTCGAGTTTCTTCTTCAGTTTCTTGTCGGTTACCGCAATGTTGTCCATCGCGCTATAGCGGTAGAACTTGGCCGTGCCGTTCTTTACGCCGTGCACGTAATCGACTGTGTAGAGCACCTTGCCAAAGTCCTTGCCCTGGCGAACCGGAAGCGTAAGGTCGTTGCCGAAGCCGGTTTCTCGGCCGTGGAACTTACCTTCCCCATCGACATTCATGATATTCTCGACATAGCCGTTCACGAGAAAGCCCGTCCACGTATTGCCGTCCTTGCAACGCACGTCGCTGTAATCGGGGAAACTACCGATGGACTCGGGCAAAAGCTTCTCGGGCAAGCCGGAAATGCTGAACACGCCCTTCTTGTCCCAGTCGAGGAAGCGTTCCGTACCCGGACGTTCATGATACTGGAAGAAGCAGAGAACGCTGTCGGCTTTTGCCTTGTGGTCCTGGAAATACTTGCCGAAATCGGTCAGGTTGGAATCGTCATCCTTCTTGGAAGGCTTTTTCTTGGAATCGGGGAAAGTCTGCGCGATGGCGTCATGTACCTTGCCGGAATCCGCAAAGGCGGAAAGCGTAAACCCGCTATTGTTCAGGTGGTCGACGCACAGGTCAAGGCTTTTCTGGTAGGTCTCGCTTGTGTCACTGCAGTCCTTGGCGCGGCACGGGAGAATCTCGTACTGCGGCAAATCCCAGACCTTGTTCACCTTCGTGAGGATTTCGCCTTCCTGCCAGTCCACGCCTTCAGTTTCTTCCACATTGAAGCATCCGCAAATCCAGCCGTCACCGTAGGTCTTGATACCCAGGCGCGAGATTTCGGAGGCATCTACGTGGGCAACGTTTTCCATCCAGCAATCGAAATACTTCGGCGAGAGTTCCTGCGCAGAAGCAAGAACGGATAACACCGAAACAGTAGCAAAAACAGTTTTAAACAGGCGTATTCTCATTTTTCATTTCCCTATACGCCTTAAATATAGACAACTTTTCAAAAAAAAGAGTGCGAATGGCCGATTCGAACGAATTAACCGCCCGAGAGTTTGACGGTATAGCCCTTCTTTTCGAGTTCTGTTTTCAAAATATTACGTTTATCGCCCTGGATTTCAATGTTGAAGTCCTTTACGGAGCCGCCCACCCCGCACTTCTGCTTGAGCGTGCGGGCCAAGTCCTTCAGTTCATCCTCGTCGAGCGGGATTCCCGTAACGACGCTCGCCATCTTGCCGCCACCGAGGCGCTTCAACTGGATGCGCACGACTCCGTCACCCTGGGGGCGTTCCGCCTTGGGCTTTTCTTCCTTGACACGGCCAACCCCGGTCGCAAAAACAAGCGTAGAACGATCTTCGATAGACATTACTCGCCCTCCTTCGGCTCATCATCCTTGCCATCCTTTATAATCGGGTGCTCCATAGGCACGTTGCGCGGGTCCGGCTTATTGAACACGAGCGCGCAAACGACAATGACTGCGATGTAGAAAAGCACTGCGGCAAGGAGCGCAAGCAAATCGCCCGACAAGGCCTGCACCTTCACGAAAATGAGGATGCTACAGGGCATGGCGAGCAAACACAAAATACCCGGTATGGATTTCTTCATACCGGGAAATATAGTTTTATCTGAGATCGACCATCTCGCTCTTGCCGTCGATGGTTACCTTGTACTTGCCGGGGTAGCCACGGAACTTTACTTCACCCTTTTCATCGGCCTTGAACGTGCCGTTGGTGGTCCACACCTTGTGCCACAGGTCGTAGATGAGCTTGGCGGCGGGCTTTTCGCGGCCGTCCATGGCAATGATACCGCCGTTTTTGACCCAGTGGCGGCCATCCCAGAATCCCCACAGCACAATGCCTTCCACGGCCGGGTGGCTGAAGGCGATGCGCAGGACCATCTCGTAGCGGCGGGCCTGTTCGTCTTCGCCGAAGTACATGCCCTTCTGCCAGTCGCCAAAGTCTAGTTCGGTAATCTTGATGGGGAGCCCGAGGGAGCCGAGCCTGTCGAGGCGCTTCTTGATGAAGTTCGGGTTCAGCTGGCGGTCACCGAAGTGGCACTGCACACCGATACCGTGCACGGGCACCTTGCGGTCGAGCATTCCCTTCACGATGTCGTAGAGGCGCTCGGTTTCGCCAGCGGCCACCACGTTGTACTCGTTGATAAACAGGCGTGCATCCGGGTCGGCACGGTGAGCCCACACATGGGCGCTATCCAGCAGGTCCCAACCGCACTTGTTGAAGATAAACGGCTCGTGGAAGGCTTCGTTCCACACGTCGTATTCCTTGATGCGGCCCTTGTATTCCTTCACGTCGCGAGTGATGCGGTCCTTGATCTTGTTCGAGATGTCCTTGCAGCTCCCCTGGTTGCTGAAATGCTTGTCGAAGCCGTAGCCCTGGTGGCCCCACACGAGCGTATGGGCGCGGAAGCCCCACTTGTAGTCGTTCACGTAGTCCAGGTACTGCTTGAACTCGTCGCGACGGATCTTGCCCTTCTTGGGTTCGTATTCCGGCCACTTGAACTGGTTCTCGGGCACGCCGTACCAAAAGTACTTGTTGGCGGTCTTCCTATACCAGGTCTCCACGCTGTCCTTGCTCGGGTATAGCGCGAGAGCCGTACCGAAGGGGAAAGCGTGGCGCATGAGTTCCACCGTCACCTGCGCACCGGGGGCCGCCTTCACGGTCAGTTCCTTTTTGCGGAGGCTGTCGATACGGGCGGCGGAATTGTTGTACCAGGTCATGTCGTCGAGGCCTTCCACCTTCTCGATTTCCACGTCGTCCATCTGCATCCAGCCCTTCGCGAGGCCCACATGGAACGTGACGTTGTTGAGGCCGTAGCCCTTCTGATCGGCAAGGAAGGTCATGGAATAGGTTTTCCATTCATTGGTGAGCATGAAGGACGCGCTTTCTTTCTGGCGCCAGTCGGGAGCGCCTCCCTGCACGATGGCGTTGATAGGCATGTTGCCCTTCGCCTTGAACGTAAGCGTATAGTAGGCGGAATCGGCGAGCCACTTGGGGGGCTGCAACTGCAGGCCCCAACTGGGGTTCGGAAGTTCTTTCACCGTAACCTTCACGCCCTCGGAGCCATCCACACCGAGGCCCATCTGACCGAGCTGCAGGTCCACCTTCGCCGGGCCGTCCGGGTTATTCCACAGGTACCAGCCGCCGTCACCATACGACATGTCGCCGTTCGTGAGCACGTTCTGCGCAAGCGCCGGAGCGGCAAGCAGGGCAGCGGTAAGGGCAAGCGTGGATTTCGCATTCAAAAAATTCATAAGGACCTCATATTCACCAAAATGTTTCGCCTAGAATATAATAATGGCTAGGCATTTTCTCCCCTATAAAATGCCTTTTTTCGGTTACAGTAAGGAACAATATTGTCCACAGAAATGCCAAAGTGTATCAAGTGTATTCAATCTACAAATGGATTCCCTTTCCGTATCTAGGCATTTTTTCTTTCGCCTTTCGTCTATCGTCTTTCGTCTTTAATCTATCTTTCCCTATATGCACTACACACCCTACCGCGATTTGCTCCTCAAACTATTCCCGAACTACCTCAAGGTGAGAAAGCTCCCGCTGAACGGCGGCATGAGTTGCCCGAACCTCGACGGCACAAAGGGTTTCTCGGGCTGCAGCTACTGCAACAACCGCAGCTTTAGCCCGGTGTTCGACCAGGCGAAGGTCAGCATCCAGGAGCAGCTCGATAAGTTCGTGCCGAGGCTCCGCGAAAAGTACCCGAATGCGGGCATCCTCGCCTACCTGCAGCCGTACACGAACACGCACGCCCCGCTCGAGCACCTGAAGGGGATAATCGACCCGATTATCAAGCACAAGGAAATTGCGGGGCTCGCCATAGGGACGCGCCCGGACTGCCTTGAAGACGAGAAGATCAAGTACCTCGCGGAACTGAACCGCAAGAAGCCGATTATCGTGGAAATCGGGCTCCAGACGGCAAACGACCTCACGCTTGCCGCCATCAACCGCAAGCACACCCTCGCAGAATTCGAGGATGCGGTAAAGCGCTGCCAGGCGGCGGGACTCACCGTCACCACGCATGTGATTGTCGGGCTGCCCGGTGAGACAATGGAAGACTTCAAGAAGACGGCCACCGTCGTCCGCGACCTGCACCTCGCCGCCGTGAAAATCCACCCGCTACACATCGTCGCGGGTACCGTGATGGCACAAGATTTTTCCGCAGGCGAAATCAAGCTGTTGGAATTCGAGGAATACTGCGCCGCCGTCGCCGAGATGATTAAAATTATCGGGCCAGATACCGCCATCGAGCGTTTCAGCGGCGAAAGCCCGAGCGACATGCTCCTCGCCCCCAGCTGGTGCGGCGAGCGCGACAAGATTATCGCGGAAGTGGAAAAACTGCTCGATAAACAATAGCCGAGACACTCGCATTTTACTAAATTCGGCATCCGTAAAACAAAAGGATTTGATAATGGCAAAGACTAGCGCAAAGAAATCTGAAAACAAAGCCAAGAAAGGCACCCAGACCAACATGTGGACTGGCCGTTTTGCTAGCGGCATGGCGCAGAGCATGGTGGACCTGAGCTTCAGCCTGCAATTCGACGCAGAACTCATCGAAGAAGACATCGAAGGCAGCATCGGCCACGGCAAGGGCCTGGTAGAATCCGGTGTGTTAAGCAAGGCCGACTACAAGAAGATTTGCGATGGTTTGGCCAGCATCCTCAAGGATTACAAGGCCGGCAAAAACCTGTGGAAGGAATCTGACGAAGACATCCATATGGCCGTGGAACGCGTGCTCACCGAACGCATCGGTGCCCTCGGCAAGAAGATTCACACGGGCCGCAGCCGTAACGACCAAGTTTGCACCGACTTCAAGCTTTACATGCGTCACCGCGCCACCGAAATCCGCGCCCTCGAAGTTTCTTTGATGGAAACGGTGCTCGACCTCGCGAAAAAGTACTTCGGCAAGATGATGCCTGGCTACACGCACCTGCAGCAGGCACAGCCCATCTACTTCAGCCATTACCTGATGAGCATGTTCTTTGCCGTGAGCCGCGACGTGAAGCGCCTCGACAATTTTTTGGAACTGCACAGCGAACTCCCGCTCGGTAGCGGCGCCATGGCCGGTTCCGCGTTTCCGTATCACCGCGCCCTCGTTGCAAAGGAACTCGGATTTAACGGCGTGAGCCCGAACAGCATCGACGCGGTAAGCCACCGCGACATGATGCTCGAATTCGAAGCCGACCTCGCGATTATCGCGAACACCATGAGCCGCTACGCCGAAGACTTTGTGAACTGGAGCACCAGCGAATTCGGCTACCTCACTTTGCACGACGCCTTCTCTAGCGGATCCTCGATGATGCCGCAGAAGAAGAACCCCGACTCCATGGAACTCATCCGCGGAAAGTCCGGCCGCATGCTCGGTAACTTCAGCGCCCTCTACACGCTGGTGAAGGGAGCTCCGCTCAGCTACAGCCGCGACCTGCAAGAAGACAAGGAACCGGTATTCGACTCTGTGCATAACGTGAAGGTGATTCTCCGCGTGATGAAGGAAGCCTTGGAAAGCGCACGTTTCAATTTCGACAAGATGCACGCGAAGATGCTGCCGGCGCTGCTGGCCACCGACCTCGCCGATCTTCTCGTCGAATCCGGCGTGCCGTTCCGCGATGCCCACCACGTGGTCGGTAGCCTGGTCGGCGAAGCCGCCCGCCAGGGCCTCGAATTCACGGACCTTAGCGACGAGGCCTGGGCAAGCGCCGGCGTCCCGAACGTCAAGCAGATGAAGAAGACGCTCACCTTCGAATACAGCGTGTCCCGCCGTAACATCGAAGGCGGCACCGGTCCCAAGTCCGTCAAGCAGCAGTTCGGCAAGGCCGATGCGATTCTGAAGAAATTCAAGAAATAAACTCACAAAAAAAATTTCTTGACTTTCGCGAAAATCGAAACTATATTTAAGGCCATGAACAAAATCTTTGGACAGAACATCGCAGCAGATGCAAGAATTGCAGCTAACGCCGCAATGGCGAAAGCGGCAAGCCCGGCAGCAGCCCGAGCTATTGTGGGGCTGTCCAGAGAAACCAAAGTCTGCAAGGCATAACGCCAAAATCCAGATAGCAAGTTTCAAGGGCAGCCCCGCAAAAGGCTGCTCTTTTTGCGACCGCTCGTTTTTATTTACCCCCTTTTTAACCACTAACCACAAGGAACAACGGAAATTCTTGAACAATTTTATGCTATAATTACAGCGCAAAAAGAATTTTCGATACCTATACAGGAGCATAAAATGCGCAGAAGACTTTTGAGCGAAGGTGCCAAGGAACTCTCTTACGAAATCCGCGAGATCGTGAAGAAGGCAAACCAGCTCAAGGCACTCGGCCTCCCCATCCATTGGGAAAACATCGGTGACCCGATTGAAAAGAAGTGCCAGATTCCCGACTGGATCAAGGACATCGTGGTCGACCTCGTCAAGACGAACCGCAGCTACGGCTACTGCCCCTCCAAGGGCATGCTCGAAACCCGCGAATTCCTGGTCAAAGAGAACAACAAGCTCGGCGGCGCACAGATTAACGTCGACGACATCCTGTTCTTCAACGGCCTCGGTGACGCCATCGCCACCATCTACGGCCTGCTCTCCATGAACACCCGCATCATCGGACCTGCGCCGGCATACTCCACCCACAGTTCCGCCGAAGCGGCCCACGCCCATACCTCACCCATCACCTACAGCCTTCAACCCGAAAACCACTGGTACCCGGACCTGGAAGAACTGGAAAACAAGGTGAAGTACAACCCGAGCATCGCGGGCATCTTGGTGCTGAACCCGGACAACCCGACCGGCATGGTCTACCCGCTCGACATTCTCAAGAAAATCGTGGATATCGCGAAGCGCTACAACCTCTTCATCATCTGCGACGAAATCTACAACAAGATTACCTACAATGGCGCCCACGCCTACGCCCTGGCCGAATACATCGGCGACGTTCCGGGCATCGCGCTGAAGGGCATTTCGAAGGAATACCCGTGGCCGGGCGCTCGTTGCGGCTGGGCCGAATACTACAACCGCGACAAGGACGAACAGTTCGACGCCTTCTGCCGCGCCATCGACAACGCGAAGATGGTGGAAGTCTGCTCGACCACGCTCCCGCAGATGACCATTCCGCGTGTGCTGGGCGATCCGCGCTTTGCCGAACACCGCACTGCGCTGAACGAGAAGATTGGCCGCCGTAGCGCCATCATCAACGAAATCCTTTCCGACATTCCGGAACTGTACTTCAACCCGACCTACGGCGCGTTCTACAACACCATCATCTTCCGCGAAGGCACGCTCAACAGCCACCAGACGCTCAAGATCGACAACCCGATCATCAAGAAGAAGGTGGAAGAATGGTGCAGCAAGACGACGAACCTCGACTACCGCTTCGTGTACTACCTGCTGGGTGCGAAGGGCATCTGCGTGGTGCCGAGCACGAGCTTCTGCACCGACCTCAAGGGCTTCCGCGTGACGCTTTTGGAAGAAGACGAAGAGGAACTGCGCGAAGTGTTCACCACCATCCACGACGCCATCGTGGAATACCTGCACTCGTAGTCGGTACAGACAAGTTAAGAAAAGTCGCTCAAAAGGGCGACTTTTTCTATTAGATTTCGGCGTCTACGGATGCGGGCTTGATTGGGATCGGCGCGAACGGCGGTTCCAGTTCTATGCTGATGGGGCAATGGTCCGAACCCTGCACGGAGGAATGAATCTCAGAATTCAGTACATTCGGCATGAGCGCTTCATCGACAAACGCATAGTCCAGACGCCACCCCACATTACGGGCACGCGCACCAAAGCGGTTGCTCCACCAGGTATAGGCCTCACGCGTATCGGGGTGCAGGTTACGGAACGTATCCACGAAACCGTTTTCTACGTACTTGTCCATCCAGGCGCGTTCAATCGGCAGGAACCCGCTGATATTCTCGTTTTCCTTGGGGCGCGCGATGTCGATTTCCTTATGGCAGGTATTGTAGTCGCCCACCGTAAGCACGTGCTTGCCGTTCGCAAGCCAACGCAGCGAGTTCTCGAGGAACGCATCGTAGAAGCGCAGCTTGTAGTCCAGGCGGTCGTCGCCCGAGCCTCCGTTCGGGAAATAGATGGAGTTGAGGACCCAGTCCGGAAACACGAGCTGAAGCACGCGGCCTTCCTCGTCGAACTCGTCGATATCAAACCCGTAGTTCACCATGTCGGGCTCGATGCGGGAATACACGGCAACACCGCTGTAACCCTTCTTGCGCTTGCACGCATTCCAGTAAGTAAAGTAGCCTTCCGGATTCCGAAGCGTGTCGGGTACCTGGTCTTCTTCGGCTCGAACCTCCTGAAGGCAGAGGATATCGGGTGCCGTACTGGCGAACCATTCCTCGAATCCTTTCTTGAGTGCCGAACGTATACCGTTCACGTTCCAACTGTATATATTCATCTTATACCGTAACCCAATCTCTCTAGGTTAAAGATAGGTTTTTAAAACCAAAAGTGTATAGACCAAAGCGAAAAAAGAAAAAACTCCCGCATTGCGAGTGTTTGTAATAATATTTTTACACAAGATTTAGGATAAAATCTCAATTTTGAGCAAAGTTGCTAATTTTTTTCACTAGATTTGAGAAAAGAAATGTTTTTTTCTTTAGAAAATTTATATTTGAATCATGAATTCTAAAATCCTCGCCATCAAGCTTACCGCGTTTCTCGCATCCCTGACATTCTTTTCCGGCTGTGCCGGTTCGTCCAACGGGGACGACCTTGAAGTTCCCACGAACCTCCCCCCCATCTGCCGTGACATCGACTTCGTCGCGAACCCCGACATGCGCGAAATGTGCGGCGTCCGCAAGGCTCACAACAAGGCTTACAAAAACATTCCGCAGCAGCGCTACCTCATTAAGCCCAGCGAGACTTCCATCGTGAAGACGGGCAACAAGCTTGAACTTCGTTTCCAGAATTCCCTACCGCTCTACCTGGAAGGCCCTATCGTGAACGAGATCCTCTTCAGCCAGGAGAAGCGCCTCGAAAGAATCAAGAACACCTACGACTACCACGAAATCTACAACAAGGTTTCCAAGGAACGTACACGCATATTCAAGATGGGCATCCCGACCGACTTCGGCAGTACGCGCGAATTCTGCTTCCGCATCCCCGAAGCAAAGGGTAACGCAAGAACACGTAGCAAGGCCATGGGTAACAACATCGAGCGCATGGATTGCGAAGACTTCGAAACTATCGTGAAGGCGGAAAAAGCGGCAAAGGGACTCTAGACCCCGCTACACCTTTTAAACGGAGCCGCATGACCTGCGGTTCCTTTTTTTTCTAAATTAGGCCACGGTACAAACGTGACAACAGAAAGCAAGTACATCCACAACGCACTGAAGCAGGTCCACCACAAGGCCCCGTGCTCGAGCGTTTACGGTTTTTCCATTTCGGGACTTGCAACGTATATGCAGTTCCCCGAAATGAACTTCTGCATCGACATGGGAGAATGCCCGCTTTCGGCCACCCCCATCGACCACGTGTTCCTCACGCACGCACACGGCGACCACGCACGCTGCCTCATGCGTCACCACAGCCTCCGCAAGATGATGGGCGTAGAACGCGACAGCGTGTACTACATTCCCGAAAGCATCTATGAAGGGGCGAAGGACTGGATCCGCGCCGAAGCGATGTTCGAAGGAGTGAGCGAAGCCAAGTTCCGTTACCCGGAAATCGTTGCCGTCAGGGCGGGAGAACGCATTCCGCTGCGCTACAGGAAGGACATGGTCCTGGAGCCCTTTGAGGTGAAACACTCCGTCCCCGCGATGGGTGGCACACTCTACCTGCACAAGAGAAAGCTCAAGGACGAGTTCCTCGGGAAGGACGCAAGCGAAATCATCGCACTTCGGCAGGCAGGTGTCGAGATTACGCGCGAGGTATTCGAACCGCAGATGAGTTTCATGGGAGACTGCCTCGGCGAGAGCCTGCTCGAGAACCGCTCCGTTTTCGACTCGAAAGTCCTCGTTACCGAATGCACGTTTATCGCCCCCGAAGACGAGCCCATGAGCCGCAAGAAGGGGCACACGCATCTCGACCATATCGTACATGCGCTGAACGAACTTGGGGACGAAGTCAAGTGCGAACAGATTATCCTCACGCACTTCTCGATGAAGTATTCGGAAAAGTATATCCGCGAGACTATCGCGAAGGAAATACCGGAAAAGTTTAGAGAGAAGGTCGTAGCGTTTGTTTAATTGATGATTGATGATGTATAATGGATGATTAGTTGTTGGGTTGCGAGATGTTTATTGCAGGTTAGGCAATGTTTATTGCGGGAGGAATAGGAAAAGTATGAGTGAAGATGTAATCAACAAGAACGTAGAAGAAGCTACTGAAGATGCCGGCGAAAAGCAGGTCGTAATTCCGGAATTCTACCGCGATTTGAACCGGGACAGCGAGCACAGGAGCCTCTGGCACTACGTGTTCCGCACGAACGGTGACCGCAAGCCCATCAAGACAACCGACGGCCTCCCCCACAAGCTGGATTTCAACTGGAAGGACATGTTCGAAAACGAGAACGGCCACATCGAGGTCGAAATCGGGAGCGGCAAGGGCAACTTTATTGCGGACTACGCCCAGAAGCACCCCGACTACTTTATCATGGGTAGCGAGTGGGACTACACGTGGGCCGTATTCGCGCATGATCGCATGGAAAAGCGCGGGGTGCTCGACAACGCGTCCATGCTGCGCGGCGATGTGTTCTACTTCTTGCGCGATGCAGTAAAGAGCAACACCGTAGACGCATTCCACATGTACTTCCCGGACCCGTGGCCCAAGGAGCGCCACCACAAGAACCGCCTGTTGCGCCCCGACTTCCTGACCGAGGTCGCCCGCGTGCTCAAGCCCGGCAAGCGCCTGTTCTACTGGGGTACAGACCACAAGGAATACAACGAGATTGCGCTTGAAACGTTCGACAACTTCCCCGGATGCAAGGTCGTCGTGCGCAATACCGCAGAACCGACCGAGGGCATCACCACCGGTTTTGAACGCAAGTACAGGAAAGAAGGCAGGCCCATCTACCGGAGCGTAATCGAGTTCGAAAAATAATTTTTTTTCGGATGTCAAAATTTGTCTGGTCGCGCGATTTGGAATTTTCTAATTTATCGTCACTATGTTAAAGACTCTTTCGATAAACGATTTTACCCTGATTGCCAAGGCAGAAGTCCCTTTCCGCGAAGGGTTCACGGCCATTACCGGCGAAACCGGCGCAGGCAAGTCCGTACTCCTCAAGGCGCTCCGCATGGTCTGTGGCGACAAGGCGCAGGCATCGATGGTGCGTACCGGCGAGAGCAAGGCCGTCATCGAAGGCATTTTTGACATCAGCAACGAACCGAAAGTCAAGAAGATTGTCGAAAGTCTCGGAATAGACTGTGACGACGAGCTCGTTATCCGGCGCGAGATTCTCGAGAACGGCAAGGGCCGCACGCGCGTCAACGGCAATATGGTAAATCTCGCCGACCTGCAGGAAATCGGAGAGCACCTCATCCAGATGCATGGTCAGAGCGAGCAACTTCTGCTCCGTGATACGCGCACGCACGCCCAGATGCTCGACGACTTCGCGAACGACTCGCAGGTGCTTTCGCAATACACTGCCGCCTGGAATGCCTGGAACCAGACACTCGCGCAAATCGAGGAAACCGAGAACAAGGCGAAGAACCTCGCCGCCCAGAAGGATTTCCTCAAGTTCCAGTACGACGAACTCTCGAAGGCGGCCCTCCGCGAGGGCGAAGAGGAAGAACTCGAAGACAAGGTAAATATCGCGAGCAAGGGCGAAGCGGAACGCAACTACATCAACGATATCCAGGCGCTTCTCGGCGGCGATAGCGGCCTCCTGGACCAGGTACAGATTCTGCAATCCAAGATGCGCGCGCTGGCATCGAAAATCCCGCATTACGAGGAATACGTGAACTCGCTCGCAGAGGTCGCCGACCCGTTCGAAAGCGTCTGCAAGGACCTGCTCCGGCTTTCCCCCGCGCGTTCGCTTTCCCCCGCCGAAATTGACCGTGCAAATTCGCGCATTGCTGCCATCCAGAAACTCAAGCGCAAGTACCGCACCGATGTCGCCGGCCTCATCGCGCTTACCGCACAGCGCAAGGAAGAACTCGAAAGCCTCGAGAACCTGGATGCAGACCTCGAGGAACTCGCCCGCAAGGCCCAAAAGCACCAGGCCGAAATGCAGGAAGCCGCAACAAGGCTGACAGAAATCCGCAAGGCGGCCGCACAGAAGTTCGATGCCGACGTGGAGGGAAATCTCCACACGCTCGGCATGCCCAAGGCGACCTTCCATACGAGCATCGAAAAGCAGGACTTTGCCGCGAACGGGGCCGACAAGATTGAATTTATGTTAGCGCCCAACCCAGGCGAAGGGGCAAAATCGCTCCAGAAGGCGGTATCGGGCGGTGAACTGAGCCGCGTTTTGCTCGCCATCAAGACCGTGATGGCAGAACTCGACGCCGTTCCTTTGCTAATTTTTGACGAGGTAGATTCCGGCATCAGCGGTGAAGTGGGCAACAACATCGGGATTGCGCTCAGAAACCTGGGCAAGCACCATCAGGTACTCACCATCACCCACCTGCACCAGGTCGCAAGCCGTGCCGACAACCAGCTGGCCGTAAGCAAGCAGGAAGTCGATGGGCGCACGTACACCTCCGTAACGAACCTCGATGCGGACGGACGTGTCGACGAACTCGTGCGGATGCTGGGCGGTGAATCTGCCACGGTGCGCGAGCACGCGAAACAACTTTTGGAGAATTGCGAATGAGCGAAAACAAAACAGACGTGCGGTTACGCAGCCGCATCTGGAGCCTACTACGGGCGCTCGTTTTTGTCTGCGTCATCATCTTCATCTGGCTCGGCATGGCGAAGACCGCCTGCGCCTTCGTGCTTATAGCCCTCATCATGGGATGGGTGAACCTCTACCAGTTGCGTAGCCAGGAAATCGAGAAGCCCTACTACAGACTCTGGCTGAACGTTGTCGACGGTCTGTTGCAGTTCAGCGTCATGACAAGCATTTTCGTGCGCGACCTCTACTATTCCGAAAGCGCAGAAAAACTCCTCGGCATCGGCTGCGCCTTTATTCTCGGGCGACTCATCGCGCATTCCCTGTTTTCTCTCGGCGTTCTCCGCGAAGGCAAGAAACTGCCGCAAAAACGCCGTTGGTCCAAGCTCGCAAACCTTGCGACCACGGTTACGATGGGCGTGTACCTGTTGAACCTCGAGGACTATCAGCAGATCTGCATGGTGGCAACAATCCTGCTGATTGTAGCCTCCACAGTCGCCTACGCCTATTGGTACTACCGCGACCCGGCACACCGCAAGCCGCTCTCCATCGCAAGCCAGCTTACGATGAGCCGTATCGTGCTCACGCCGTTCTTCCTCTGGGTATTCTTCTACGACAACGACCTGAACTACAGCAACAACAGCATCGTATTCAAGGTGCTTGCGCTCGCGATGGTTCTCGGGTTCATGCTTACCGACTTTTTGGACGGGAAACTCGCCCGCGCCATGGGCGAAGTGAGCACGCTCGGCAAGTACCTCGACCCGTTCAGCGACAAGATTTCGAACATGACGATTTTCATGTGCTTCATCGCCACGGACTATGCACCTGTGTGGATGGTGGCGCTCATCTACTTCCGTGAATCCAGCGTGGAGACTCTCCGCACGCTCGCCGCCAGCGAGGGGCTTATCATGCCTGCACGCAAGAGCGGCAAGTGGAAGACAGCCCTCCAGGGAATCGGCATCGTAGCAATCCTCCTCGGAGCGATTGAACCCGTGCGTGCGCTCGTCCCCGGCCTGGGTGACATTTGGCACATATTCCCGACAATCGTCATGGGCATCATTACCGCCATTACCATCATCAGCGGTATCGACTACTTCGTCTCGAGCAAGCACATCCTCAAGAAGTTCGTGTAGCGCACACTTCGTCATGCTCGCGTAGGCACTTCGTCATGCTCGCGTAGGCGAGCATCTTTTGGGAAATTGCGTTTTTTTCGCTTATTTTCGCGAAAAAAACACACGTCCCCTTGACATAATCATAAAAATTTTCTATATATGGCAACAACCTCGACGCGGGGTGGAGCAGTTGGTAGCTCGTCGGGCTCATAACCCGAAGGTCGCAGCGTTCAAGTCCTGCCCCCGCTACTAAAAAATCCGGTTCAAAGCCGGATTTTTTCTTTTTATATTTGTAGCCGATGTTTGTCGAACTCCTCAAGATGACCCGCCCCAAAAACATCGTGATTGCCATAATCACGCTCGTGGTCGGGTATATGCTGCTCGGGTTTCCCAATTCGCTTTTCTTGCCCGACGACTGCCATTCTGACTTTGATTGGATTGGCTGGTCTACCATTATGGTGGAAGCGTTCGGGTTCGCATTCGCCATCGGGTTCGCGAACATCCAGAACGACATTTTGGACTTGGAAAGCGACAAGTTGAACCGCCCCGAAAGGCCGCTCGTAACCGGGAAAGTTTCGGTAAAGGCCGCACGCATAACCTGGATTGCCCTATTCGTGCTGATGCTCCTCTGCGGACTCGGAGATTCTAACTCATCCTCTCCGTTTGAATACCTTCCGCTCGGCTTCTTCTTTTTACTCGGGGCGCTCCTGATAGCCTACAACAAGTGGCTCAAGCATATCCCGCTTTTGAAAAACATGACAGTCGCGTTCCTGTGCACGACACCCCTGCTCTACGCCCTGATGGATTATCTCATTCTATCCAATCTCATCCTACCAGGAAACAAATACGCACAAGAACACATCTGGGCGATTATCCCGGCAATCCCGTTCGCATTTTTGCTCACGACCGCACGCGAAATATACAAGGACCTGGAAGACGAGACAGGAGACCTGAAGGCGGGCATCATGACGTTCCCGCTCATCGCGGGCTCGGCAACCGCCAGGAGGCTCGCCGGCGCCATCATCCTCTTCACCTGGATTTCGCTCCCGCTCCCGGTGTTCTACATGGACAAGGTGTTCGGGCACAACTACCCGCCGCTCTTCCTGATTATCACCGGCATTGCGCTCACGCCGACTTTCGCGGTAATCCTATTCAGCGCCCACCGCAAGAACTACCGCCGGGCACAGTCGCTCACGAAGGTGGCCATGTTTGCGGGTCTAATCGCGCTTATCGTCTGCACAATTTTTTAATTCCACAAGTAACGAATCGAGCCAAAAGACTGCGCAAAAAAAATTGCGCAAAACTTGCTATATTAAGGCCATGACCGAGCAGAAAGACTTCGACTACACCCGCTATTTTGAACTGAAGAAGCAACTGGAAGAAGCGAGCCGCCTTTACTACAAGGAAGGTGTTTCCCCCATGAGCGACCAGGATTTCGACTTCGGGCTCAAGGAGATGGAAGCGCTCGAGGCGAAGTACCCGGAACTGCGCGGTAAGGATTCGCTCACCCAGCGTGTGGGTAGCGACCTCACGAACGACTTTGCGAAAGTTTCGCACGCCGTGCCCATGCTCAGCATCGCGAACGTGTACAGCGCCGAAGAGATGGCAGAGTTCGTACGGGCCGCAGAAGATGGAATTGCCGATTTAGACGAAAGACGAAAGACGAAAGACGAAAGAGGCGAGAGCAATGAAATAGCCCGCAAGTTCATTGCCGAGCCGACAAGTCTTGGCTCAAAGAGCAAAGACGAAAGAGGCGAGAACAACCCAGAATCTCTATCGTCTATCGTCTACCAGCGAAGCGATCTTTCGTCTAAAAAATGGATTTGCGAGCGGAAAATCGACGGCGTTTCGCTTTCCATCGTGTACGAGAACGGACGCTTGAAGCAGGCGGCCACCCGCGGCGACGGCGCCCAGGGCGACGACGTGACCCTGAACGCACTCACGATTGCGGACATTCCCGAATACTTTGACGCGAAGAAACTGAAGATTGACCCGAGCGAAATCCCGCAGGGCACTTTCGAGGTGCGCGGCGAAGTCTACATGGAGCGCGAAGCCTTCGAGCGCCTGAACGAGCAGTTCATATTGGAAGGCAAGAAGATTTTCCAGAACCCGCGCAATACCGTCTCGGGTTCGCTCAAGCTCAAGAGCGTGGCCGAATGCAAGACTCGCCCGATGCGATTCTTCGCCTACCACATACCGCAAAGCAACAACAAGACACACGAAGAAAACCTGCTACAGCTCAAGCGCCTCGGGTTCCACACGAACGACTACTGGACTGCGGACACCACCGACGAAATCATGAAGATTTCGGAGCAGATTGGCGCGAGCCGCGACAGCCTCCCCTTCGAAATCGATGGCATGGTCGTGAAGCTGAACGACCTTGCTATGCAGCGCGCCCTCGGAACCACGAGCAAGAGCCCGCGCTGGGCCATCGCCTACAAGTTCAAGGCCGAGCGCGCCTACACGCCGCTCCTTTCTGTTGAATTCCAGGTGGGCCGCACCGGTGCAGTCACGCCCGTAGCGAACCTTGCCCCCGTGCGCCTCGCGGGCACCACCGTCAAGCGCGCCACCCTCCACAACTTCGACGAAGTCTCGCGCCTGGACCTGCATTACGGAGACACCGTCGGCGTCGAGAAGGGCGGCGAAATCATCCCGAAAATTACCGACGTCAAGAAGGAACTCCGCCCCGCCGGAGCCTCCCCCGTCGTCGCCCCCGAAAAATGCCCGGTTTGTGGCGAGCCTTTGACGCACGTGGATGGCGAAGTCATTCTCCGATGCGAAAACATGCACTGTGCGGCGCAGGTGCAATGCCTGTTCGAACATTTCGTGAGCCGCGAGGCCATGAACATCGAAAACCTCGGCCCCGCCCTCATCGCAAGCCTGATTGCTACAGGCAAAATCAAGCGCATCCCGGACCTGTACCGCCTCACGCTCGAGGATTTGGAATCGCAGGAGCGCATGGCCAAGAAGAGCGCCAAAAACGTCTACGACGCCATTGCCGCATCGAAGGAGCGTAGCCTCGAAAACCTGTTGCACGGCCTCGGCATTCGCTTTGTGGGCCGCACCAGTGCAAGGAACCTCGCGAAGCACTTCCGCACGCTGGAAAAAATCCGCACGGCAACCGTAGAGGATTTGCAGAACGTGACCGACGTGGGCGAACGCATCGGGAAATCCGTCTACGACTTCTTCCACACGCCGCTCTACACGAACGAAATTGACGAACTCGTGGCCCTCGGGTGCCCCACTGAATTCAAGGGCGTCGTGAAGACGCTATTCCAGGGGCAGACCGCAGTCATCACCGGAACGCTCCCGAGCATGGACCGCGACGAAGCCCGCAAGCTAATCGAAGAGAACGGTGGCAAGGTATCGGGTTCCGTGAGTAAGAAGACGAGCTGGGTCCTCGCCGGCGAAGCGGCCGGAAGCAAACTCACGAAGGCGAACGAGCTCGGCATTCCCGTGCACGACGAGGCATGGCTTTTAGCGCAGATTGCCGCAGCAGATTCCGACGCAGGTAACGAGAAGCCCGCGGCATTTCCTGCCAGCGACAACAGCGGTATTTCGGGCAACAAAGCCGGCGATGCCAACGGCCAACTTAGTTTGTTCTAAGGTGCCGGGCGCAATAGCTGGCGCGACACCTTCCCCGCCCGCAGCGCTATAGGGCGAAAAATAGGACTAAACGCCCGAAAACTGTGCATTTAGTCCTATATTTTTCACACAAAGTAACAGTTTTTCAGCAAAGGTTGTTCATACGCCGCTCAAAAACCACACATTTTCCCTCGTTTCCGCTCATTTTTTTCAAAAAAAGGGGCAATTCACCCCAAAAGCAATACACACAAATTAACAAAAATAGGACTAAACGCTACAAAAATTTGCATTTAGTCCTATTTTATTGCAAAAAGCACTATTTCTGCTGCAAGGCACCCGCAGCAGCATTCCCAGCAGGCGCAGCAGCATTCCCAGCAGGCGCAGCAACATCCCCCGCCGGAGCAGCAGCCCCAGCAGGCGCGGCACTATCCCCCGCCGGAGCAGTATTCCCAGCAGGCGCGGCAACATCTCCCGCCGGAGCAGTATTCCCAGCAGGCGCGGCAACATTCCCAGCAGGCGCGGCAACATCCCCCGCCGGAGCAGCCTTCGTGCTATCCGCCGCAACAGGCGCATTCTTCACGCAGCGCAGCGAGAACGCAGTATTCTCGAAGTCTTCCGCGCGCATCACATCGTCCTTGCTGTTGATGAGGTTCCAGTAGGCAGCACCCGTATCGCCGCCGCCACTTGCCTCCCAGAAGTACGCACTCGTGCCGAGTTCCATAAACTCGCCGTCGTTGTAACGCGCACCCGCAGGTATGGCATTGAAGCCCGAAGCCTCGCTAATCGGCGCACCGCCTCGCACCCAGCCCTCGCGCATCTTGAGCGCGGCCGCAATGCTCCCCTTCTTCATCTTGGCGACACCGAGCATCATGTCACTCCATTCCTTCTGCGAGGGCACGTGCCAACCCGCAGGGCAAATGCCCTGGTGCTCGACGGTAATCGCGCCTTCCACCGGATTCGTGATGAAGTCTGCAGGCAGGCGCATCGCCACATGCCACGGGTAAAGCCTCCCGTAACTCCTGCAACGAATATCCTTGTCCTCGTAGCAGAAGCTCCCGGGGGCAGCAAACCGCAGGTTCTCCGCCATCCAGCGTGTACCGCCGATTTCTACGGTCTTGTAGCGGTTCTCATCGCGGGAATCATACAGTGCGGTGCTATCGTAAATCTCGTCCACGCCAGGCGGGTCCATCAGGCAACGCACCGGGAACGCCCCCGCCTTGCCCGCACTGTCTCGCACCAGGTCGTCGCTATCATACCGCAGCGACCAGAACAGCGCCGTAACGGAATCCGTCTCGGCGGTGCTCCAGAAACCCGTCACGGAATCAAGCCCGCTAAACGGCAAATTTGCCGGCAATATGCCCGAAGGAAGCGCGTTGAACCCGAAACCGTTCTCGCCAGGCAGGGAGTTGTCCGACTCCGGCCAGATGTCGCGGGCCTTCAGGTTCGCACCCACGCCTACCGCCTCGTCGATATCCTTGAGGTAGGCGTTAAGCCTGTCGAAATCATATATGCTCGGGATATGCCAGCCGTAAGGGCACAAACCGCGGTGAGTCCGCTTCACCGAATCGCGGGCAATCTTCTCGCCATATTCCTGAGGGAGCTTCATTGCAGCAGACCACGTGTAGAGGCGCCCGAACTTCTTGCAGTTTTCTTCCTTTCCCCCATAACAGAAGCTTCCCGGCACGTCCACGTCCAGGTTCTTCGCCATCCATACCTGGTCGCCCACGTGAATGGTGAGGATTTCCTTGTTCTGCACCGTCACCACCTCGACCTTCACGAAGTTGGGCGGCGGAGGCGGTTCGACCGGCTTGTAGTACTTTTCCTCGACACAACGCACCGACACGGCGTTATCCTTCGCGTCGTAGACCTTCTCGAAAGTTCTCGAATCGTATGTAATGCGCCAGAAGTACGCGCCGTATGCATCGTACTCGTTCGACGCCCAAAACTGCGTGGAGGCGCCCTTGTCCATAAATTCACCCACGTAATGGAACTCACCCGCAGGCAAGGCGTTGAACCCGAACTCGTCGGACCCTGCAGGCAAGCGAAGTTCGCGATCCCAGCCCTCCTTCGATTTGAGGCTTATCCCCGCACCGTCGCTTATCCCCATCTTGGTTACGTAATAGTTGAGCTTCTTCCAGTCCTTGTTCGTCGGCACGCGCCAGCCCTTGGGGCAAACATCGTGCACCTTCTTCACGGCATCCTTCGCGATGGTATGGTTGAAATAGTCCACAAGCCTCATGGAGGCCGCCCACGTATACAGCCTTCCGTACTCGTTGCAGTACGAATCGTTCTTGTTGTAGCAGAACGTACCCTTCAACTTGAACCGCAGGTTTTCGGCCATCCAGCGCTGGTCGCCAATCTGTACCGTCTTATAGACCTGCTTGTCGCGCGGGTCCACCAGGTTCGGCATCGGGACAATCATGCCCGCGAACGCCGTAGAGACTGCCATCATCAGAAAAAGAGTCAAGTAACGCATCATACAAATAAAAT
>FLNZ01004097.1_pt1 | contig 21321 bp, 26 predicted proteins | sample 1140391 | NCBI WGS metagenome assembly FLNZ01 (sample SAMEA3878171, study PRJEB12797) | bioreactor metagenome | biome: Moose rumen | place: Sweden | collected 2011-10
AATGCCTTGGGAGAGAAAGTGAAAATGAGAATATGCAGCACGCCGACAGAACAGGCGGCAGACATCTACTCAATGTTGAATTACAAACCAACACCGTTCAGAAGAATCAAAATTTGTAGAACACAGCAAACATAGCGGAAAGTCCTAAACCGCTGATTAGCAAGAAAAAACATTCATTCCTGTAAAAGTTGGGTTAAATCTTCCATATTGTTTGATATTAGTTAATAGTATTCTATCCATGTCGCTAATCCTTTAGTAAAGTCCCGTACAAAGACTGAATATCTTGTTTCAGCTTTTCGAATCCTTCTGTTTTTTCAATGGTCTGTTCATCCATGTATAGACGCTTGTTGACCTCAATCATCACAGAATGATATGTAACAGGCACCGAGAAAGTCTTGCTATTTGAAAAGGGCTTGTTAATACCAACTTTATATCCGAGTGATCTGAAATATTGAACGATGTTACCTATTGTAACCCTTTTGGGACATGTCAAATCCTCATTGTAACCTATGCAAATATCGATGTCAGAAGGAGGATTGTCATTTAGCAAATTCGGGAGGTTTGAAAAACTGTGGCAATCTATTAAAAGTGTTTTACCGGTTGCATTCATAAGTTTATTGAGATTTCTGTATGGAAGTCTGAATATAGTTTGAATGCAGAACTTAATGAACTTAATGAACGAAGTGTTTGACTATATCTATCTTTGTCAACCCATCTAGAATACGAAATACCAAGTCCTTTCTTTTCCAATGGGTCGTTTATCAAACGCTCTACATCGCAGAACAACCGGCAATATGGAAAATGGCCGTGTCTATTTTTCCCCCTGTGTTTTCTGGAATAAACAATTCATCAGTGTAATAGTCAATAAGAAGACGTTCTTCATTATATAGGTCATTAAAACTAACCTTACACTCTTCAGGATGACTTCGGTGTCAGGTCGCTCGACAAGCAACAGATGCTAGACTTCCATGAGCTGATGGAAGACCGCCATGCCAAGAAATCGACCATCATCGTGAGTCAGCTTCCGGTTGCCAACTGGTACGACATGATGAAGTCAAATTCAACGGCTGCGGACGCAATCTTGGACAGAATCGTGCATACGGCACAAAGATTTGAGTAAAAAGGATCGAGTTTAAGAAAAAAATGATTACCTTTGCCGCGAAATTAGTATAGCAGACTCGTGAGTGACTGATTTTGTCCGATGCTGCTGACTGAATTTCGCCCGACGGGGGCAGCCGGAAGGATGCGACACCAAGTACAAGTCTAAAAAGGTTAGAGAGAAGAGACGCGGGCGTCCCAAGAATGCGGTGGTAGTGAGTGAGCCAAAAGAATGATAGTACAAATAAAATTAAAACTCAGATATCCTTATGTTCATATAAATTTTCTAACAACTCGTCGTTCTTCAGAGGAAATGCAAAGCGCTCATGCCAAAAAAAAATGCCCAAATGAATTACTGATAACAAGTAATCATTCGGACATTCTTATGTGAATCTTGGAAAAGTGTACAAAAAGAGGCAAAAACACCTTGGAAAAGTGTTATCGCTTCATTTAAATCCCAACGTCGCACGTCGATAGTTGTACGAAAGCCAGTAGCTTCGTTTTAGGGATTCGGACAGGAAGGAACGGTTGATTAATTCTTTGGCCAACGGATGTTCCTTGGCAAAGAAATCCATTTCCCGTTTTATCAATCGCTCAGACAGACCTATACGGCGACCAAACTCCTCGAAGTCCTTACGACCAACAGTTCTTGTATCGGATAGTTGCATGCCATCCTTAAACAACCCTTTATCAAGGGCGAAGATGCGTGGCATTCTCAGGTGGAGACTGGTATTGATGAGGTCGTATGCTGGAGCAAGATGGTATTCCCCATCACCTCGGTTAATAAGTGAGAAGTTCTTTAGGTGGGCATCGTCATTCAGAGTGAGATAATTGAAGACAACGATGCGGAAGAACTTTAGGATTTCAACAGGAGCTGCTTTAACGTATTTGCGGATGATGTCGGCACACTCCTCGTAGCTCAGATTACTGTACTTGTAATCGCTGCCACCATTAGCATTGGTAAGTCCTGCCAGCGAGGCAAAATCTTCCTGACTATATTTCTGTCCATCTGGCCCGACATCGAAACGTCGGCAAAGATAGGCAGCTTCTCCGTCCTTGAAGAAGCAGATGGAATTTGCTGCCGTTTCTAAATGATAGATCTGCGAGGCCAACTGCATAGTCAGATGTTCATTGGCTGGACAATACTTTCGGTCAAGCAAGGCGTATGATGTTGGAGCAGGTTTCAAAATATACGTCCCACGTTCACCTTCGGCTGGCTTTACCAATTGTCCTTCACTGTTTAACACTAAGCTCGCCTTAGGTTGCACGCCAGAGAGCGAGATTCGTCCTACATTCTTCAGATAGGATTCATTGTCGGCACTGTCATTGTTAGGACTGTCAAAATCCAACACATGAAAAACCTCCTTCCCGTCAAACAATAGTTTTCGGGCTGCGGGGGAATAGGTGGTGAAGCCTTCCTGCATGGTAGATGGGCATACGCTAAGTTCTATCATGTTCACATCGGTTTAATGGTTACGGCTCCGATGGTATCGTGCCCGGCTGTTGCAAGCATGATACCAAAATCATCGTTTTCATCGATGTGATGCAACATAGATTGTACTTGACGGTTGGAACCTTCAGACAACATATTGAAGAAATAGGGGAAAAGGTGGTTGGAGTGATAAGCCTCTTTCCTGACAGGCATCGCCAAGCAGACTGGCTCGCCGTGGTAGTCCTCATCATAAGTGAACACATATTCCCTGGCATCCGTCTCTTGCAAGATGCCAGCCTCCATGTCGTGAACATAAACTTTACACTGTCTCATAGTCAAGTTGCTTGATGTTAATGTCTATTTGCAGACCCAAAGTATCTATAATCGTCAGCAGAGTTGCCAACTGCGGATTACCTTCACCGCGTTCAATGGCAACGACGGTATTAACAGCGACACTTGCCAGGTCAGCCAATGTTTGTTGGTTGATACCCAATTTCTTCCGCCTTTCTTTGATGGCATTCCCTATTTCCTGTTGTGTCATAATCTCAAAATTGTGATTTTGCGAATGCTGTGCCAAGCTTGCTTAAGCAATGCTGAGCGTGAGCAATTTATTCAATATATTGCGATTTCGGCACAAAGTTAGCAATAAATCTTCAAAGACAAAGCAGAAATCGCAATAAAATAGTATTTTTGAATTCGATTTACTCAAAAAACTGCATAGTTGGCATACAATCTCAATATAGTGCGATTTCTGATTGCATGGCAGATACACAATCTATCCTAACGAAACCGAGTCACATTGGCAGTTCACCAATATGACTCGGTTTTGTTTAGGCAGGTACCAGTGTCTGAGTATCGTTAGAAGATCACTTCACATCCCCTTGTCCGTTTTCTGTATGCTATTTTCCTGTCGTTATATTCTCTCTCCGGCGTAATCCATATATTGTCCCGTTACGGTGCAGATAATCATCTGGATATCCTTCCAGAACGAGTAGTGGTGCAGGTAATAACGGTTCAGGCGTATCTTGTCGGGATAGATCACAGTGTCGTTATACACCTGCGGGTTATCCACCGTGGCCAGCAGCTCCTCCTCATTACGGTATTTCAGACTTGCCGGTCCGGTGATACCCGGTCGCAGGAGGAGGATCTCCCTGTCGTCACCCGCCAGTTGGTCGGCATAGCCGGGCACGTCCGGTCGCGGTCCCACCAGACTCATATCCCCTTTCAGGACGTTCCACAGTTCCGGCAGCTCGTCGATCTTATATTTTCGTAATACAGCTCCGAGGGGAGTGATACGCGCCTCGCCCGCCACCGATACCGACGATCCCTGATGTCCTGTCGTCATGGTACGGAACTTATAGATGGTAAACAGTTTACCGTGTCGCCCCACCCGTTGTTGTCGGAACAACACGGGGCCTCCCGGCATCTTCACACGGATGAGGACAGCCACCACCAAGAGAAGGGGTGACAGCAGTAGCAGGCCAAAGAAAGCCGCTGTCTTATCGAGTATTGTTTTCATTATAAATTCTACTTTCTGTGATGATCGTTCGCCTCTGACATTCGCTGCTCCGATAGTTCCATTTTTTACTCCGCGACACAGTATTCCACGTAATAGTCGCCGTTGTCGAGTTGTTCGATGATCCGTATCTTATTCACCGCCCCCTGTGATTTCAGAGAGGAGATATTCTCCGGTGCGATTGTGCCGAAACAAGGGATGCCGATGGTCTGTGCCACTCCTGTCATCACCTTGGCGGACAACTTTGAGATGCCCCTGTTACGATAACGGTAATCCACCATATACCCGCGGAAACCCTTTCCGATGAAGTAACAACGGATGAAGAAATAACTCACCACCCGTTTCTCTCCCTCTTTCGGATAAACCACGAAAGCGAGGTACGACGGGTTAGACGCAAGCCGCCGTAAGGTCTTGGCGTCGAAGTCATGCGGACGGAAATATTCGAAGGCCTCCTCCGGTTGTTCCGTGAAGAACCGCTCCAGTGCCGTCACGTCATCCCTCTTTAGTTCCTTTACGAGATAATCCTGTTGATAGTTCTCCAGAACCCGTGGTATCTCCCTCATCTTTTTATTATAGCGGAGGAAGAACAGCCATCCGTTCAGCCGTTCTACCAGCAGCCATAGCCATGGACAGCGGGATTGGAGGATATGAGCTAATTGATATAACATGCCATTCAGACTAAATCATCATACATCTTTTTGAGAGCTGCCCACACATCCCGCTGCTCGAATCGTTCCCGGATGATGCCACGTGCGTTGCCAGCCATCCGTCTCACCTCAGCGGGATGATCGATGAAATAGCGCATCGTGGAGTACAGCGCCTGTGTGTTCCGTGGTTGGATGATACGGCCGTTGAGACCGTCTTTGATAATCTCATTACACCCGTTGATATTTGTCACGATGGAAGCCAGTCCCATACTTCCCGCCTGCAGCACCACGTTCGGGAAGCCCTCCCGATAACTGGGGAACACCAGAGCGTCGGCCATGGCAAGATAAGGCCTCACATCCTTTTGATATCCCACGAACACCACCTCCTCGGCAGTTCTCAGGAAAGTCTCGTTATCCCCCTGCAGCGGATCCAGCTCCGTCTCGAAGTTCCCCACGAGGATCACCCTGAACTGTTTCCCGTCCTCATGTAGTCTTCGGATAGCCTCCGCCAGTTCGTTCATTCCCTTGTCGCCGACGATCCGCCCGATGAAGATAAAGGAGAAGGTCCCGCCATGCTCCACAGTCACCTGTTCCGGGGAGAAATAAGCCGTGTCGATACCGTTGATATTACCGTTGTGTATCAGCGTCAGCGGTTTGCGTGTGATATGGTCGTTTTGCAGACACGCCTTCACCCCATTCCCTTCCGGTATCACCTTCGTGGCGCACCGGCAAGTGATGCGTTCCATAGTCTTTAGCAGCCAGCGGAACAGTCCGCGGGCTCCTTGATAGCGCAGTCCTGTCACCAAGTAGATCCTTTGTGGCACCCTGGTAATCTTTGCCGCCATCATCGACAGGAGGCTCCCCTTCGGTGTGTTCGCATGTACGATATCGGGACGCTCTTCGCGGAACAGTCGCACCAACCGCCACAGACACTGCCAGTCTGCCCTCAGGGAGATCTCACGGTGCATCGGTATGGCTATCGTACGGATGCCCTCACGTTCCGCCACCTCATGCAGCTCACCGGTATCGGCGGCCACACCCACCACTTCATAATATTGGTTGAGGAAGCGCAGCTGACCTTTCAGCAGACCATTCAGACTGATGTCGGCTGTCGTTACACGAATAAGTTTCTTCATGATTGTCCTGATGTCGTAACTGTCAGTTGCCTAACGCCTCCAAGGTCTTTCTCAAACCCTCGTCTATAGGTGTCAGAGCCCTCCATCCCAGCGCTCTCATCTTACTGTTATCCAGGATGGCCGTCGTGGCTTTTGAATACCCGGCCTGCTCCGTAGCATCCGGAATATCAAACACCACCTTCGTACCCGCGATGTCAGCCAGAATGCCGGCCAGGTCCTTCAGATGGATATCAGACTCACTGTCGGAGATGTTGTAAGCCTGCCCACACTCACCGTACAACAGACAGTAGAGCAAGGCCGACACCGCATCCACCACATAGGTATATGAATAATACTGAGTACCGGCACTCTTTAAGACGATGTCCTCCTTGTCAAGCGCCTTCTTGATAAACTGCGACAGAGCCTTACTGTCATCCGTCTTCATCGTAGGGCCATAAACCCGTGAGAGACGAGGGATGACGATATCCATGCCACATTGTTTGATATACGCCTGGCACAAAGTCTCGCCCACGCGCTTACTCTCCGGGTAGCCAGCCCTCAGCGTGTTGCAGTCAATATAACCGCAGTAATCCTCCGCAAAAGCGTCCGCATCCCCACGGTTCTCACCGTATATCTCCACGGAGGAGGCGAAGAGGAACCGTTCCGTCTCTTTCTTCCTGGCCAGTTCCAGCAGATTCCGCAGACCAATCACATTTGTCGTGATGGTCCCGATAGGATCGGTTGCATATACTATAGGGTGCGTATTGCTGGCCAGGTGCAGGATATAGTCAATATCCCCTTCGTATTCGTCATCCCCAAACGCTTTTGTCACATCATGTGTAAGGATATGAACCATACCCTTGCCGACATACTCACTGAAGATTTTTCTCAGCCGTTCCTCATTTCTTGCGACGGCGATGACCCTGACATCCAACCCCCTGTTGCTGTTGGCCAGCATCAGCGTATCGATGAGACACCGTCCGATGAGACCAGAGGCGCCGGTAATCATAAAGCTCTTCCCCCGTAGTCTCTCCCAGGGAAGATCCTGCGCACATATCGTCTGTATATCCTTTATATAACCCATCTCATTTTGCCTTAGTCAATTATCCATTTTCCATTTTCCATTTCCCATTTTCCATTTCCCATTTGACTTTGTCAGTTATCCGTTTTTCATTTTCAGATACCCTTTAAACAGTTCGAGGTCGTCTTGTGTGGTCAGTTTGATGTTCTTATCCGAGCCAGCCGCGAAATGCAGCGTCTCCCCCAGCTCCACCATCATCGTGTTCGTATATGAAGAGCCATAGATACCTATCTCCTCCTCGAAGGCGCGGTGATACGACCGTACCAGCAGATCAAAACGGTATGCCTGGGGTGTTGAGACCCTTCGGAGCGTCTCCCTCGGGATATACTGTTTTGTGGTGGAAGGATCCTCCGGATTCACCACGAATATCTGTTCGTTATAGGGTAACGACGTCACGGCGTTCCCTTTTTCCCTCGCCACCTTGATCACATCAGTGAGCACGCTCTCATCCACCATCGGACGGATACCGTCGTGAATGATTACCAGGTCATCGTCTTTGCAGATCCCCTCCAGGTTGAACACCCCGTTGCGTATCGACTCCTGTCCGGTCTTTCCTCCGGGAACTATCCACTTCAGTTTTGAGATATTAAACTGATTGGCGTATGCTTGCAGCACCTCATGCCACCCGTTGATACACACCACTTCGATGGCGTCTATCAGCGGATGTCTCTGGAATCCCTCCAAGGTATAGATGAGTATCGGCTTGTCATTAATATTAATAAACTGTTTGGGAATGCTCTGTCCCATTCTGGTGCCGGATCCACCGGCGATAATCAATGCATAGTTCATATTTTATAGTCCGTTTATTATACTATGTAATCACTCCTAATCACTCCTAATCACCAGGTATCACCACCTACCGCCTACTAATCACCAGTTGGGGTTTCACGGTGTTATACCTTTGCAAACGCAATCAGTTCCGGTTGAGAGCGCTGAGCTGAGGGTTTTGAGCTCACCCCTTCGTCTTGTCCGCCTGCCGGTCCACTGACGCGCAACGATTCATTAACAATTTAAAATTTAAGTATTATGGCAAAATTAATTTATCGAAAGAAAGTGATTAAGAACAGTAAGAACTCTAATCTCGACGGCAAGGTGTATGCCAAGTCAGTAGCCACGGAGACCCTCTCCTTCCAGGACTTCATCAACCACGTGATCTCTCACGGCAGTGTATATGACCGCGGTACCGTTCACGGTGTGATGATCCAGATGGTGGACTGTATGAAAGAGCTGCTCCTCGACAGTAAGAAGATCTGGATGGGCGACCTCGGAGTGTTCTATCTGTCGTTGGTGAACAAGTCAGCCTCCGATGTGGAGTCATTCAGCATCTCTGAGAATGTTGTCGGTGTGAAGGTACGCTTCTGCGCCAATATGGGTAAGAGCGCCGGTCTCGACAGTAAGACGATCCGTAAGGAGGCGAAGTTCATCGATGTCAACACCCTCGCCGGCATCAAAAAGGATGAGGAGTCTGCCGACGAAGAGGATACCGGTAACGACGATCAGAATCCGTAAGCCTGTCTCGCGTTGATCACTCTCGGGGACATACCCGTCCCCGAGAGCTCAGAGCCTTCGGCGATTATGTCAAACCTTTAAAAAACAAATATTATGCGAATCACAAAATCATTTCTTAAAACACTCGTTCAGATCGCGCTCAGTGTGCTCAGCGCCATCGCCGCGACTCTCGGTGTCCAGAGCTGCATGTAGCCGTGGGATGAGTTACCCGTCATGCGGACGATAACACTTATCATCATCCACTGTTCTGCCACCCGTGAGGATCAAAGTTATAGTTTTGAAGCTTGTCGGAGAGACCATATCTGCAACCGGCACTTCTACGATATCGGTTATCACTACTATATCACACGGGATGGCAGGATTCACGCGGGAAGACCCGAGGAACTGGTGGGAGCACACTGTAAGAACCACAACCGACATTCCATCGGTATCTGTTACGAGGGTGGCTTAGATGCCGACGGGCATCCTGCCGACACGCGCACTCCGGCGCAGCGCGATTCCCTGAGAGCTTTAGTCTGGTCTTTGAGACTGGATTACCCCAAGGCCCTGGTGGTAGGGCATCACGCCCTGAACCCTGAGAAGGCCTGCCCCTGCTTCTCCATCAAAGATCTGTAATTTCTTCTCTTTCCCTGCGCCGATGGAGAGGAAGCAACACGAAAGAGATCCTTTTCCTGGACGGTCGTCACCAAACGGCCGTCCTTTTTTTGTGTCCTTTTCCTTCAGAGTCAGTGAGTAAACGGCACCCACTTACTCACTATCTCCACCCCATTTACTTAGTAAATCACCTCCGGATACCTATTACCTCCACCCTATTTAGACACTAATTCTCATACAGTTACTTAGCATCTTCCTGGAAGGTGTCCATCATCCGGATATCCCCTGTCTTTTCTCCTCATCTCCCGTTTCCTTACAGGAGGTGAGGGTTATTTGTTGCCGGCAACGCTCGGAGCAGGATAAGGAGCTCCAACTTTTAACATTTGTTTTCTAAAAATTAACGGTTTGCTCCCCCTCTGTTTTGCTCGTATCAAGCAAAACGTGGTTTCTCGAAGAATGTAATTTTGTATCCAAATTGAAAAACACCGAGTTTCATCTGAAACAACCAACAATTCTTTTGTCAAAAAAATTTGAAATAGAATGAAGCAACCATTAGAAACGTCCGCACTCAGACAACCATTGAGTGATTATGTTAAAGAACTGTTTGATGTCCTGTCTGTCAACCAGACCTATATCTACAAGACAGCGCGAATGAGTCCTCATACCTATTACAGGGTGCTGCGGGGTAACGAACCTCCCGGCTCTCGGGATCGTTTCCTTATAGCATGCCTCGTTCTCATCCGTCAGTCGTACGATGACCGTATCATCAATAAGGAAGAACAACGGGATCTTATCAGGAAGTTAAGACGGGTAGGAGGAGATACGGTTATCGTTGCCGCGAAGTATGGCCTCCAGGAACTGACCGACTATCTCCAGCAGGCGTACCAACGCTCCCGTAACCGGTTCAAAAGCAACAACTAAAAGTCAATTATAATCCTTTAACAGATTCTACAACAATGGAAAACACAATTTCTTTTCAATGCCGTGTTTACGGTAGGACGGAGCTTGCACAACTGTACAGCCCCCACACGATGCCACAGTCGGCGTATAACAAACTACAGCGCTGGATCAAGCGGTATCCTCATCTTTTAGAGCAGCTTGTCGAAGCCGGCCACCATCCTCACCAGCGGGAGTACACCCCCTTGCAGGTGCGCCTCATCGTTGAGGCTCTGGGAGAACCGTGATGGCGGATATCCCTAAGTGCAGCCTCATCGATGTTATCACCAGTGAATATCATGACCATCTCTGTTCGAGAAATCTTTGGTAACTCGTGTCAAGGCGGAAAATGGGACGTTTTTTTACTATGGATGTGATCTAAGGGATAAAACAAATAATTAAACCCAAAATTTTTGTTTTTGATGTGATAAACATACTTCAGGCAATTTTTGACTCAGTTTTTCATATACTTTAATAGCAAATGTTATATCATGAAGAGCTATTCCAATGTTATAACAGATGATTCGTTCTTTATCATTTTCTCTTCCCTGTTTTCTTCCTTTGAGAACGTCTGTCATTTCAGCAAAATATTTGAATTGATTGAAATATTGGAAATGATTAATGTGCCCTTTGTCGTCCCCTATAATCTTATCAAAGAAAAGATCGCAGTTCTGAAATCCTCGTGTATGAATGGGTATTAACAAAAAGCCTTCATGAAATACTGAATTATCTGCACAGAACAAGTTTGGAGAGGAAGTAACACAATGGAAATGTACATCTGTATGTGATAGCAAGTCATGAATATCATCATAGACCATAAAGTTTACATTAGGATATTTATTAAACCTTTCTTTAAATGAGGTTGCTTGATCTTTATATTTAAGAAGTAGTACATTGTGTGTGAAATCTGGTTCCTTTTCCAAAAGACACAATAATGTAGATCGAGCAGTATTACCTAACCCAGAAAAAGAATAAACGGCTTTTTCACTTTTGCGAAACATTAGAGCTGATAGGGCGGCAACAGCACCTGTTCTCATTGCTGTGATCCAATCACCATTTATTAGAGCCAATAATTCACCCGAAAGGGCATTATAGAGTAATATGTCACTACCTAAGGATGGCGTTGTGTTTTTTAACCGATGAACAACTTTTACACCATATAGAAAAGCTCCATCTTTTCCAGGAATTAACACAGGCATTGTATTGAAGAAATCGTCTCCTTGTGGGTGTAAAGAGATTTTAGGAGGAAGAACAGAATTATCCTTCAACATAAAACTTTCTTTTACCCAGTCAATACACAAACTTGGATTTATATTTAACTTTTTTATTTGTTCATCAGTGATTATGATCATATTTTCAATTTTTTGTGAACAGAAGAATCTTTTTTTGATGTAACGATATGCTCTTATTGATAGGTAAATAAATGGGTATGATTTAAATCTAAGTAAAAACATGATTAGAAGTTATTTCCGACAGCTGTTTCTAAAGTTCCAACTCTGATATCACCCTTGGCTAGCAAAAGCTTGACATCTTCAGACACAAATTCATTCTTAGTTCCATTTAAAACCCCTCCTGGCATTATATCACCTACTCCTATTATCTTTATCATGCTAGAAAATGTTATGATAAGTAACCCATTTATAACCGCAATCTTTTACTTTTTTGTACCAATTGTTGTCAATGATTTCATGCAAAAGAACTTTTAATTCATTGTATGTAGAAATCCTCGTTAAATATATTTTTCATCCCGCCATTTGTTGCTTGGATACCTGTTATTTCCCAATTGTCATTACCTTCTATAAATATAGGCCCATTTTCAGTAAAGGCAATATCCCACCCAATGGAGTGTATATCCTTAAGCATGGAATGAAAGAAAATGGCTTTTTGGACCGCTTCTTTAAAATATGGAATTGTAAAATCACTATATTTAATCCCACTGTTGGGGTGTCGATCAGATCTACCACCGAATTCTGGACGTTGAAATCCGTATTTTTTTAATGTTCCATTGCTAAGATTTACCCCCACAATAATTCCTCCTTGTGTCGCATTATCCACATTACTTCCTTGTACACCAATTCTTAGCTCAGATGGCCATACTTTTACTATTCCACTTTGAAGATTTCTAACTGTTATTAGCCTTAAAGTATTTAAAGATGAAGGATTTAAAGATGCCATAAGGTGATGTTGCACAACGTTTTCCTGAAAAATAAAGTCATTGCCTTCTAAATATTTTTTCAACTTGCTAATAGAAGTATATACATTATTTAGGAGAATTCTTTCATTACAAATATCTAACTTAAAAACCTCATATCCACACTCACCCTTGATACTTTTTACAAACAAATGATGTTCGGATTCGCATAATCGTGAAAATGATATTTCTGAGAATAATCCTTCCTCTCTGTCTTGTAGGTCGTAAAGGACACCATTTTTATAATAAAATCGATTGGGTGGAGTCAATATACCTAAACTTTTTGAATATATTCCAAATAGGAATTTATCCCTTAAAATACAACAATTGTTACATTCTGGTTTCTGTTTATAATTGAGAAAGTCTCTTCGTTTCATAAATATAGGATAACTGACGTAAGAATCATATTCTTGACCGTATCTTGTATCCAGACCATATAAAAAATAAAATCTTTCTGGTTTCCCGTATTTTAGTAGATGTCGTATTTGGTCAACCAAAATTAGCATTATATTTTTTCTTTCTTTTTCTGGGTAATATGAAAAACCAGTTATTCTTTTAATGAGCACGTGATATGCATCTTTAGGGTGCATAAAAATAAAGCGTAAATATTTATTAAACGATCTCATTTCCTACTTCCAATTGTATTAAATCCTTCAATTAATTTTTCATTATCTTCATGGTTTCTTATAGCAATTCTCATATACTGTTTACCATCTAAACCTGATTTAGAGCTACAGTCACGTGTCAGTATGTTATGATTTTTGAGAAGATTAATAACTATTTCGTTTGCGGTATAAGGTGGCTCTACCCTGCAAAGGAAATAGTTCGCCTGTGAAGGCATGACATGAAGGAAGGGGATAGAATGTAGCTCGTTTTCTAAGGAAAGACGTTCTTTAAGAAATTTTTTACATGCCTTTTTATAATCATTTTCATGTTTAGAATAAATCTGCATAAAAAACTCAGCAAATGAATTAAGATTCCATATTGAAACCTTTTTTTTCATAAGAGAAATTAGTTCTTTGTTTGCAGAAGCTAAAATACCAAGACGAAGGCCGGGCACCCCATATGACTTGGATACACTTTTCATTACAATAAGATTAGGATATTCTTCAAGTATTTTGTCATGAAGTAAACTGTTGTTTTCATAATCATCACTAAAATCAACAAAACTTTCATCCACAATTAATTGGATGAAATTATTTTCTGCCCAATTAGCAAGTCTTAAAACATCATTCTTTGGAATAAAGTTTCCTGAAGGATTATCAGGATTTATCAGCAACAATGTATTTACAGAATGATTAGAAAAGAAATCTATTAAATCTGTTGTATTATATCGATAATCTGTTTTTTGAGGAATGAAAGTAACAAGTCTTTCAGGTGCGACCCGATTAGGGTACTCTTCAAATGTAGGACGTATAATTCCTATAGATCCTTTGGTCTCCTCCATCAATATCTTTATTAGTTCTGCAGCACCATTGCCTGGTATTATATATTCTTCTTTAACACCAAAACATTTGCTTGCCAATAAGGTATTGACTTTCATCCCAGAGGGATATTCTGACAGAAGAGTTTTAAAGTTAGCTTGCATCTCGTCAATTAAGCGTGGTGTCGGAAAATATGGATTGACTAAATAACAAAAATCAAGCATTTTAGGAAACCTCCAGTATCCACCATATCTTCCATAGTATTTGCGAAGCAGGTTTTTTTCATCCGCAAAAAGAGCTTCGGCAATATCAAGGTCCTGTTTGTCATCTATCTCATACCACTTCTCGTTAGTAATAGGAAGAGCCTTTAAGTCATGGCTGTTCAGGAAGGAAATTATTCGAAGCACATTCTCATAATACTCGTTGTTACCAACAGCTTTACAATATGCTTCAAGGAATGGAATATATTTCTGGCTTAAGAACTCCTTACTAAACTTATATATGTTTAATGTCTTATAATATGCACTCGCTTCATTATACACAAATGATTGCTTTGGTACAAAATTAACGATGTTGTTATCATCATCGATTCTTACCATAGTGCCATCCATCCAAGACTCATATTTTGCGACTAAGGCAAGATTAGGATGTGGATTGTTTAATAATAGTTGAAATAAACTATCGTCAAGTATAAGATCACTTTCAATAAGTAGTGAATCGTCTTGTTTTAAATAATTTTTTGCTAATGATAGTGAATAAATATTATTCGTTTTATCATAAATAGGATTGTTAATATATTCTATCTTGAGACCTTTATAATCAGACCCAATATGATCTTTTACCTTTTGGCCTTGATAGCCTATAACAATAACTACACGTTTTAGGTTGAGATCAGCAAGTTGGCTTAACATTCTGTCAATGAGAGTTATTCCATTTACAGGCACCATACATTTGGTGTTCTCCTTGGTAAATTCACCAAGTCGTTTTCCCATGCCTGCTGCTAATATTATTGCTTGCATAGATGACTGATTATATTATTATAAAAGTTTTAGAAACCTTTATTCCTATGTTTTATTTCGTCAATAATTACTTTAAGAGATAGTGGCTGGGCTTTTTTATTAATTTTGCCGGCCATCTCTTTGAGTATTGTTTCTTTAGGAACATTCTCCTTTATATTGATATAGAAAGAGTCATGGTTTGACATTCGTTTTTCTTCTGGTGGTAACTGCATATAATCACCATAATATGAAGTTAATATCTCATTATAACCATTGGGAATACTAATATAAGAATCTTCAAAGGGCACAGAAAGAGTCTTCTCAAAATAATCTTTTGGATAAACTTCTTTGATTAATCCAGAGGGGTATACACGTAATTTTGAGGATTTAATCTCTCGTATTTCATCAATACATTTTTTGATTTCTCGAATATATTTCTTTTTAAAAGGAGCGTATCGAATTTTTTTAACTAAATTGATAGGACCATTATAACCATTAAGATGGATAAAGTCATGATAAATATCACTCCACTTGGTATCTGCAATAGATTTTCTGTATTTCCACATTAAGTAGTGAAGCATGTTATAGGACGCATTAGAATGCTCATTTTCCAGATCACCTTCATCTATTGGATAAATATCAATCCATGGTCCAATAATAAATGGGAAATGTTTGTATTCCCAAATCGTGCCTTCTGTCGTATAGAATTTTGCAAATGGATAGGGGCTATCACCATCAAGAATACAAGTTATCCGGCAGGGTGACCCTTTTAATGTATCTCTATTGGCTAATAATTTATCATAGTCTTCCCGTCTCATATATACATCAATGTCATCATCCCATGGGATGAAACCTTGATGTCTTACTGCTCCAAGCAACGTGCCGTATGCAGCATAGTATGTCAAGCCGTTTTCTTCACAATAATTGGCAAACTGCTTGAAGACCTTTAAAAGGGCAACTTGAAATTCAGAAAGATTATTCATTTATTATAAAATGTTGTAATAGAAGGTGAAGGCGTAAAATACAAGAAGAGCGATACCTAAAACTTTTTCATGATCTTTCCAGAATCTTTTTTTCAGGAAAGGATAAATAAGAATAATCGGCATGATAAACCATGATAGTTGAGCGATACGGTTAGAATATGCAGCACGGATAACAATGATCCAGAAAGCATTACAAATTAAATATATATTAAAAAGCCAGGTATAATACTGATCTTTAAAGTTTCTTTTATATATAAAATAGTAGGCAATACCGACAGCCATCGCACTATATAATAGAAAGTCCCATCGGAAAGTCGAACTGGTAGCTGCAGTAACACCCACTTCATTTTCACGAAAAAGATAATTTGCGAATCGTTCATCATCCTGCATAAAACCTGTTGAGGCTAAAAGATATTGTAGTGTCCATCCCCATCTAAGTGAAATGGGAATAGAGGCTAACCAAATTCCCAAAAAAACTTTGTTCTTGTTAAAGAACCATGCCAAAACAGCAGCTCCAATCATCAATAAAACAGACTGGTGAAATCCAAGGGCTATATATGCCAATATAATCATAACAGGAATGTTGTTGGCAAAAGATAAGGCAAGAATGAAAACGGATGCTCCCATGCCATTACGGATGCCGTTGACACCATATACCCAGAAGGTAAACATGGAGAATACCACGAGCAGAGGTATCCAGTAATAATTGCCAAAAATTCTTTTCATGGCCCACCAAAGAGAACCCACATAGATTAAAGCGCAAGCGAGAAAATAAGTGTTTACATTTCCTAATTTTGCCATGAGAATGGTTAGATCTCGGAATGCCCATTCTCTACCATAAGGAGTGAGGCTTCCATTGATGTCAATGCTATAGAACCATTTCACATACATTGCAGTATCACCAAAGCGTCCGTTCTCTGGTCTTAATCCCATATACAGGATGATAAAGATAGTAACTGCACCACCCCAAATAGCATTTGCCTCAATTACTTGTTTGTGTAATATTTGGTTAGTAAAACACTGGAAAACGGCAAATATTACGAGAAAAAGTACTAACAGGTCAAAGTAATGCGTATATTGTGATAGTGGAACCCAGTCGAACATAATTATTGAACGTTAACGGGAACGTTAACGGGAACTGGCCTCCTTGGAGGCGATGTGTCCTGTTAAGTGTTCCTATAGTGAATGATGATTATTTGTTACGGTGCAAAGGTAATATAAAAAAATGAATTATCTTCGATTACTTCATTTTTTTAGTTTAAAGTTTAAGGTTTATGGTTTAAGGTTTATGGTTTAAGGTTTACGGTTTATGGTTTATGGTTTAAAGGGAATAATCTCCTCCTATTGCTCCTCCCCCAAAAGGGGCGGAGGAGTTTATATTACGATACACTTGGAGATAATTATTTATGGTTTTCTTAATATCGTATTGCTGGGAGCGCTGCAGGCAGGCGGTGGCAACTTGATGATAATAGTCAGGATTATTCATTAACTTTTCAATACTGGTAGCTAACGCCTTAGCATCGCCTTCGGGGAAGAGGATGCCGGCTCCTGCAGTGATCTCGTGCAGTCCATCCACATCACTGGCTATGAAGGGTTTGCCAACAGACATGCCTTCTATGCTCGATAACGAGAGTCCTTCATAGTGGGAGGACATCACGATTACATCAGCTGTATGGAGGATATCAGGAATATCCGTACGGAGTCCTAAGAATTTGGCGTTATCCTCTGTGTTGAGGCTCTTAGACAATTCTTCCACCTGCGCCCTCCGCTCACCATCGCCCACTAACCAGAGTTCGTATTTGTCTTTGGGTAACAGGGTCATGGCTTTAATCAATGTATCCTGGTCTTTCTGCGGACGGAACGCTGCCACCATGACAATGTTTATTTTTCCGTTTTCATCGGGTGAAAGCGGGAGAGGCTGTGCGTTTTGGAAACGCTCTAAGTTAATACCGTTATAGATGGTCTGAATCTCTGTCTTCAAATGACTACCCATCAACAGTCGCAGGTTCTCTTCCGCTTTATCAGAGATACAAATCACTCGTTGGTATCGGTTGTACATCCATCGGTCGATGGGGCGGTACCATTTCCACGCAACCCTGCGGTTGGAGGTGTTGTGCTCGGTGGTCACTCGTTTTATCTTGCTGCCTAAAGTGGCGATAGCGGTAAATAGCTGGGGGGAGAAGTTATGGGTATGGACGATGTCGTAGTTCTTAATGAGACGACGTAGTTTTAAGATATATAATGGGTTGTAGAATGACCGTTCCATTGAGAAACAGATGATTTCACATCCGCTTGTCCGTAATCGTTCTTTGAGTGGTGTCTCTTCACCGTCGAACAAGACAACGTCCACTTCGTGGCCCTGTCGTAGTAGATCGGTGACGATATCGACAACGAGGGTTTCAGCGCCGCCGGTTAATAATGAGGTTATGATGTGTAATATTCTCACAAGAAGATAGTTTAAGGTTTAAAGTTTAAGGTTTAAGGTTTAAGGTTTAAGGTTTAAAGTTTAAGGTTTAAGGTTTATGGTTTAAGGTTTGGATTCAGTGATGAACGGAGTTTTGAAAGTTGTTTTGCTATAATGGTTATTATACCTTCCATCTCATCTAACTGTTCTTTTGTGATATAATTCAGTTCTTTAGAGATATCTAACTGACAAAGTACTTCCATCAATGATCCAAAAGATATTTCGAGAAAATGTATTTTCTCTTTTTCTGATGTGCGTGACATTCCTTCTGCAATATTTGAAGGAACAGATACACATGCTCTTCTTAACTGATCACACAAGGCAAATTGTTCTTTTTTTGGAAAAGAATCCAATAATCCATATATGCTCTTAACAAGCAAAATAGAGTTATGATAAACATTTAATCTTCTAAAACTATGACTTCCCATAGCTTCTAGCATTAAACTTTAAACCTTCAACTTTAAACCTTCAACTTTAAACCTTCAACTTTAAACCTTCAACTTTAAACCTTCAACCTTAAACCTTCAACCTTATACAGAAATTCGGGACGTTACGGTAGGTATTGGTGTGGACGAAGCGGTAACCGGCGAGGAGGCCTTTAAGGTAATTGAAGAGGGGCTTATAGGACAGGCGAGCTATGCTGTAGAGCAGGTGGAGGAGGATGTCGTAGATGACTTTGAAGGTGTAGCAGATGACGGATAAAATCCTATCAAACATTGATAAGTCGGCTGCCTCATATTGCGTGCGCCACCAAAGGATGAACCAGCTACGGGCACGCTTCATCAACCGTTTGGGATCCTGTTGATAGGCCGTGCGACTGCTCTGAGCGTCTAAATGCAGGGCACCACAGGTGTAGTGGATGAAAAGTTTACCACCGTTGCGATAGAGTTTGTGATATAGTAGCAAATCCTCACCGTAGGCAAATCCTAAACGGTCGATCCACAATTCTTGTTCAAGATGTACATTCTTAAACGCTTCCATTCGCCATAGAGCACAAGGACCGGCACCACTTTGTGAAGGATAATAATCCTTTTTCGGGTTATTAAGATAGGAGAAAGTAGAGGTACGCCCGATCTTTATTCCCCATCGCTGATTGAAATGTGGGGTCGCCCAGTTGGTGAGGGCGGCAAGTATCTTGTTTTTCAATGGCAACCGTTGACTGGGGAAGGTATCTGCCACCACACAGTCGGCTTGTCCTGTGGTGATGGCGTTCATCATCTGTTCTACGGCAGTAGGAGGGAGATACACATCATCGTCGAGCATCAGCACATAAGGGGTATCCACCTCTTTATAGTCGCGTGCCCGTTGAGATACCATCCCCTTAGGACAGTAGATGATCTCCTCGACACCCACCGTCTCTTTCGGACGCTCGTATCCTTCTGCCAGATACACCAGGATCTTCTTGGGTGGTATCGTCTGCTTCACCAGGGAGTCCAGTTCTTTCTGGTATTTCTCCCCCGCCTTACCGAGCGTTCTTATTGCGATGCAATAACTTAGTTCACAGTTCATATTTAAACGTTAACAGGAACGTTAACGGGAACGATGCTTTATCACAAGTTTAATAGGTCAAAATACATAATTCTTGTATTTAGACGATGAGGGTGTTTATTCCTCTCATATTTTTCATCTTCTGTTTTAGGAGGATTAGTATAGAGATCTTCTTGTAATTCAGTGGTAAAAAGGAAAGAGAATTCATTCTTTTTGTAGAAATCGAGAATGTTAGGATTGTTTAGCGCATCGACGATTACAAAGCGACAACCAGATTTATTTGATTCATCGGCAAACCATTCTTTTATAAAGTCAATGACATTACTACCAATGCCCATGTGGGAAAACTCTTTGTCTACCCCAATGCGTCCAATCAGAATTCCTGGGTATCTGTTTAGACGCTTCTGATGGTGAGTGATTCTCAACATATAATCACGCCGACTTCGTGGAAGATCGTAAATCCTAATACTATCATTTGATACAGTAAAGACACAAACAATTCTTTTCGGATCGTCTTTCAGTCTAAAACAGTAGCTTCTACCCATCTTATATGTTGCGTAATCTAAAGCGTCATTCCTAAAGAAATCATCTAAATCATTATCGCCACATGTAAAAATATCACATCGTTTGATAGTATCCTCAGTGTAAGGACTGAAAAAACAGTTAAGGCCTAAGTAATTCATATTCTTATATGGTGTTGATTAATCCAGCATCTTTCATTAATTTACGTGCATTAAGACGTCGCTCAGAGAGCTGTTGTTGCTTCTGAGGGTTATAGTTTAATTCAGCTTGAAGTGCTGCCTCGCCAAACCTTTTGGCGTCCTCTCCATAGAGTGTTGGAATTGCTTTAATTGCTGTAGCCATTTTATTCTAAATTTTTAGTTTTGGTGCAAAAGTAAACATAAATGGGGATTTTACCAAATTATTCTGTTGAATCTCACTATGTAAGTAAATATTTTAACGAAATTATTAGCAATACAGAAAGACTAATACATTATACTCTACTGTTTGCGCCTATTGGCGTAATCCATCAAATTATTATCAAATTATTGAGCCCACTTTAAAAAGTTCTTTAATCTCTCGAGATATCTGAGTACTAGACATGATTCCTTTTGTAATAAGTTGTAGATCACTTTCTGTAAAAGACCCTTTCATTAATCTTATTTCTCCTTTTTCAATCAGATCAACAAATTCTGGTACTGTTATTTCATAACATCTGTTACAATTAACGTAAGTGAGTGATTCTTTAAACTTATTAGTATCATCTTTTTTGAATACAGGAAAAGTATTGATGTCCCATTTATATAATTGTGAAAGACGTAGAGCAGTATTAATTTGAGAAGAACATGTAGCGAAGAATAGGAGTCTGTTTGCTCTTTTCACACATCCATGCATGTGGGCTGGAACCCCAAAAGTTGAATTGTTCTCAAAATAGTAGATATTGCCTTCTATAATAACGTCTTCCTGAAGAGTACGTGGTAACATTGAGAAGTCCATGATTACCTTGGAGAGAATTCGTGAAACATTTCTTTTGTAAGTGCGAGTTTCTCAGGTTCATCCTCAAATAATCCACTTTGATCCTTCTGTACGTCTTGGAAAAAAAAGTCAAGATTAATCTTATAGGCTTTAGGTGAATGGTCTGTTTCAATCTTATCTTTGTATGCGAGCCACTCTGGAAAGTCGTGTGAGAGAGATTCAAGTTGATATTGATCCATGAAACCATAGCTTCTAAGTACCTTGTCAAGTGAATCTTGATCGGAATCAGAAAAAACCATGGTGTCAGGTTCTTTTAAAGCTTGATAGTTATATTTGTCAACCCTATGGATATAGCAATCGGAGTATTTC